>JADMIO010833549.1_pt1 | contig 18862 bp, 19 predicted proteins | sample 8958161 | NCBI WGS metagenome assembly JADMIO01 (sample SAMN16585339, study PRJNA669376) | soil metagenome | isolation source: Crop rotation soil | place: USA: Cullars Rotation, Alabama | collected 2011 | reverse complement strand
CGCGACAACTTGTCCACGTGGAATTCTAAGCTTAGGATCCCAATGTGCTGGAAAGCAGGAATTTTATTTACCTGCTCATTGGTTTAACGATTACATTCATTTCATTGGCAGCGCCAGTTCAACTGAAGGGAAATTATATCACCTTATTCTGGGCGGCGGAGTCAGTTGTGCTATTCTGGTTGTTTCAGCGTTCAAGGATCACACTCATCAAAATCTTCTCAGTGCTGGTATTAGCACTCATGTTTGTGAGCCTGGTCATGGACTGGAATCAAGTGTACAACAGCGGCCTTACTATTCCTGTGCTGCTGAACAAAGGATTTGTCACGAATATGGTAGTGACCGTTGCTTTATTTATTTATTATCAAATGATGAGAAGAGAAGCCGATTCATATTTCCTGCAGGATGTGACGAATAAGGCAATGCGGAATTTTCTCTTGATTTCCGGGTTCATCGTTCTCTTTTTATCCGGAGTGTTAGAAATAATAAACCAATTTAATCATCGATTCAGCGAGGCCAATTTGTACATCTTGTATTTACAGTTGTACACTTACTTGTTTGCAAATGTTATTCTGCTCTTGTACAAAAAAACTGCGGACCTTCGGATAACAGGCACCATCATCTGTTTCTTGCTGTACATTTTTTGTCTTGACGCGAATTACCGTGCAACTTTTGAAATGCTTACAACAGGTGTTAATCGAGCGCACTTTTGGGCTCATTGGGTCGCGGCGATTCTATTCGGGAAACTACTGTACGACCTAATACGATATTTCAGGCAAAACCTTACAACTTATAAAAAAATAGAAGTCGGGTTTAGCTGGCTAGTGTCTGTTGTAATCGTATTTTTTACCAGCGTGGAACTTTACCACCTAACACTGTGGCTTAACCGGGCAACGGAAATCAATTGGGATTATTGGGAGAATCTATACTCAAAGGCAGGATTAAGCATCATCTGGGGAATTTGCGCGTTTGTCATAATGTGGATAGGCATGAAACACAAATCCAGTACACTGAGGATCATATCACTTACTTTGATACTAGTAACACTGGCGAAACTATTCCTTTATGACATCAGGAACATTCCTCCTGGTGGTAAGATCGCGGCGTTCATATTGCTCGGTGTACTGTTATTGATCATATCATTCATGTACCAACGATTAAAAAAGATCATCATTGATGATAAACTCGAAGAAACGTAGTCTGTCCATTGCTGCATTTTTCCTCTCGTTGCTTGCAAATGCGCAACAATTTCAATACCGATCGGATCTGGATACGGTGACTGCTTCAGGTTTTTATGCGATACCTATCACACCAGCATTGAGCAGTCATCTAAAAACAGATTTTAGTGATTTCAGGATTGTTGACGGAAAAGGGCATTGGGTGCCACACCTCATTCGATTTGTAATTCCAGACATTTCAGGGACCCAGACTATCAATCTGAAAGTGGCATCTAGTGAAATTCGCAGCAGCAATTCTGTTATCGAGATAGAAAATCCGGAGAAGAATCTGTTGAACAGTTTCATTTTACGATTAAAAAATGCGGCTGCCGAGCGAATGGCTTCGTTAAGTGGCAGCGAGGATAATAAGAACTGGTTTATTATTGCAGATAGCCTGCTGGTCTCGAATCCCGACTTTTATAACAAGGATGAAAATTCCAAACTGATTTCATTTCCTCCAACCCAATACAGTTATTATAGACTCACCATCCGAAACGACACCAAAGATCCCTTGAATGTGGTGTCCATCGCTGCTCCCACTTCGGTTCCACATAACAGTGAGGACCTGGTATTTGAGAATCCCACCCCTGTGATCTCGCAGCTAGATTCGGGAAAACTGACTTTGGTAAAAGTGAATTACGACAAGCCTTATCAATTCGACCAGATAAGCCTTGAGGTGAAAAGTCCGGCCTTATATGACCGGATTGCGAGGATCTTCCTGGAGGTTAAACCGGGTGTGGTCAATAGCTGGCAGGGTCCCTTCCTGAAGGAAATAGAACTTTCATCGAGAAATCCTCATAGTCGGGATTTACCTCTTGTAAAAGCAAAGACTTTCTATATCATTATTTCGAACCAGGACAATCCTCCTTTGGAAATCAAAGCGGTCAATACTTTCCAAAGAATGAAACAAGCGATTGCCTATCTCGAGACAAATAAACCATATCATTTGTTATTGGATAATCCAGGAGCAACACAACCTAATTATGATTTGCAGCAATTCGACAAAGACATACCTGTAAAACTGCAAGCCTTACAAACAAGACAATTAACTGCAATAAACATTATGGTGACGAATTCAACTAAAAAGATTGGAGACTGGTGGATCTGGGCAACCATTGGCGGCGTGATACTTCTATTGGCATATCTTACCTGGGGCCTCACGAAAGACATGAATAAGAAGAAAGAGATTGTATGATTGTGTACAACATCACCATGAAAGTAGATCCATCAATTGAATCAGAATGGTTGGAATGGCAAATGAAAGAACATATTCCGGAGATGATGGATACTCAACTCTTCGCCGAACATAAGTTGTATAAACTACTCGAGCAAGATGAGCAAGAAGGTAAGACCTATGTTGTTCAATATTTCTGTTCCACTGCTGCTCACTTGAATGAATATCTAGATAAATATGCGCCTGCGCTACGAGAGAAAGCATTCTCTAAATGGGGAAATAAATTCATTGCCTTCAGAACAACAATGGAACTTGTGAACTGATTGTGGATAACAATTTATTTTGTTTCAACTTCAGAATTTGTTGTAAATTCTTTGGAAACCCTTTACTGTAGCGGATTCTAAAGCATGCCCGCTGAAATGCCCGTCCAGAGCGGGTTTCATAAGATCACCACTGATCTTCAATTTTTTGCCAAGAATCATGTCCTTGCTAAAATCCTTGTCGGGCGTGGTTTTTAGCGGAAAATACGGTGTGTGAAAAAAGGCAAAAAAATTTTGTGGGTTTGAAAAAGCATCTAAATTTGTTACTGCTAATTTTTTAAAACTTCACACTATGAACAAAGCTGAATTAATTTCTAAAATTGCAGACGATGCAGGTATCACTAAGACTCAGGCTAACACAGCATTGGATTCTTTCGTAGAAGCAGTTACCAAAACTTTAAAGGGTGGTGGTAAAGTAACACTGGTTGGTTTCGGAACTTTTTCTGTTTCCAAAAGAGCAGCTCGTAACGGGCGTAATCCTCAAACAGGCGCAGTGATCAAGATCAAAGCAAAGAAAGTTGCCCGCTTCAAAGCAGGTAAAGAGCTTTCTGGTAAATTGTAACGCTTGACTCATCGTATTTCAAAGCCCTTATATCGATAATAAGGGCTTTGTTATTTATATTGCGTCCCCAAGTTACAGGATACAGGTTGCATGTTGCTGGGCCTCTGGAACCTGTAACTTGCAACCTGCAACTCGAAATTAATAAACTACAAAATTTAGAAACAATGGGAAGAGGAGATAAAAAAACCAAGAAAGGAAAAATTTTCCAGGGATCATTTGGAAAATCTCGTCCGCATAAGCCAAAAAAGAAAGCCGCTAAGAAGAGTTCATAATTGACGAGGGCCTGGTTCGAGGACCCAAGAACCAAAATTGAAAAATAATTCAGGGGATTTTGGATTGGAAAAAGAACATTCCAATGCCGATACTTTTTGATTCTATTTTGTCTTCTTTCTTTTGGATCTTGGATCTTGGTTCTTGGTTCTTTTTCACTTAAGGTGCCAGTCGTTCAATTTTCCAGCTCCCATTTTCTTCCAGAGTATATTGAATGCGGTCGTGGAGTCGATTGGGACGTCCTTGCCAGAATTCAATAATGGCGGGCATTAAGCGGTAGCCGCCCCAATGAGAAGGGCGTTCGATGGTATTTGAAGAGAGTTTCTTCATTAGCTGCCCAACTTCTTTTTCCAGCCATTCACGACTCGGTATTACCTGGCTTTGAGGTGAAGCGATTGCGCCAATCCTGCTGCCTTCGGGACGAATATTGAAATATTCATCACTTTCTGAAGAAGCTGTCTTCATGATCAAGCCGGTAATTCGTACCTGTCTTTCCAACTCTTTCCAAAAAAACACAAGACAGCCCCTGGGATTTTCGGCAAGTTGCTGTCCTTTGAAGCTATTATAATTTGTATAGAAGACAAATCCTTTTTCATCAAAATCTTTTAGAAGAACAATCCTGGCTGAAGGCAATCCATCGCAAGAGGCAGTTGCCAGTGTCATAGCATTCACTTCCTCAATGTCACTCTTAACTGCTTCGTTCCACCATATGGAAAATTGTTGAATGGCATCAGGATTTACATCCTTTTCTGCTAACGACTCCTGGATGTATTCTTTCCGTATTTCCCTGATCGTATTCGTTTTCTCCATTTTTTAGAACATTGATTTTAGTCCAAAGTACAAAGACTCTCGTTTTTATGGTGCCGAAGTATTATTTTTAAGAGAGTTACCCGTCAATATTTTTGAAACCCGATTGAATGAAAACTCTCAACTTCTTCCTCTGCTTTTCTCTTACCATCAGCTCATTTTCCCAGGTAACCGATAAGCCCGTTAGCTGGTACAAATGTATGAAGGGAACCATTGGCAAGTATCCAATAACAATGCATCTTCATAAATGGAAAAAGAATTATGCTGGCTATTATTATTATGACCGCTCGCAGCAACCAATTGAAATTTCGGGCAATGATTCAGCAAACAGCAAGGTAGGATTGTCGGCTTATTTACCAGGCCCCGAAGGTCAAAACAACTTATCGGAAACTTTCATCGGGAAATGGGATGGGAATTCTCTGTCGGGAACCTGGTACACCAGCGGTAAAGCAACACCGCTGCGCTTTTCGTTAGCTCCATCAAAAGATAGCAGTATTCCTGATTTCACTTTTGTGTATACAGAAGGCTCAGTCAAACTGAGGCCTAAAATGAACAAATCTCCGGAGGCTACGTTTTTCGCTTCCAGCATTTGGCCCACCAACCAAATTCGCTCGAGTGATTTTATCAAAAAGCAACTAATGGATATTTCAGGAGGTAAGTCGGATGTTGAAGTAGGCAAATTGCTAATCGATCAGAAAAAAATATTTTTTGATGAATACAGGTCGGACTTTAAAGATGCAACTGATAAGGAAATTTCCGAATATGGATTGTCCTATAATTACGAATTGCAATCTAATGTTACAGTAGTGTTTTCTTCTTCGAAACTCATTTCGTTTTCGTCAGACGGATATACTTATACAGGCGGCGCGCATGGAAACTTTGGGACCACATTTTTGGTGTTGGACTTAGCTAACAAGAAGAAACTTGCCTTGGGCGATGTTCTCCATCTCGAAGATTCCGTTACACTGAATATTGTGCTGGAAGATAAATTGAGGAAAGTCTATAATCTAAAGTCTACGGACAAGCTAACCGAGGTTTTATTTGATGAAAAGATGTCCTTCAACGATAATTTTTTTGTAACTGAAAAGGGAATTGGATTCAATTATAATCCATATGAAATTGCCGCCTATGTTTACGGAGAAATCCGACTGTTTATTCCGTTCAGTGAAATAAAGTCCCTTCTCAAACAAGAATTTCTTTCTTTGATAGAATGGACTAAGTAGTTACCAACGTCCCTACTTTTTCGCCGCTCACCACTCTTCTCAGGTTATCGGGTTTGTTCATATCGAAAACAACGATGGGAAGATTGTTTTCCATGCAAAGAGTGAACGCAGTCATATCCATCACCCGTAAATTTTTAGTGAGACATTCCTGGAAAGTAATGGTTTGGTATTTTGTTGCCTTTGGGTCTTTCTCCGGGTCCGCAGTATAAATCCCGTCTACGCGTGTCCCTTTCAAGATCACATCAGCTTTTATTTCAATCGCCCGGAGCGAGCCTGCAGTGTCTGTAGTGAAATACGGGTTACCTGTTCCTGCGCCAAAGATTACCACGCGTCCTTTTTCCAGGTGGCGGATGGCTCTGCGACGAATGTACGGTTCAGCTATCTGCTCCATTTTAATAGCACTCTGCAATCGCGTAAACACTCCGAGCTTCTCCAATCCTGCCTGTAACGCCATTCCATTGATCACGGTGGCAAGCATGCCCATATAATCTCCATGCGCTCTTTCAATTCCCGTTTCTGCTTCATTCATCCCTCTATAAATATTTCCACCGCCTATCACTATCGCCACTTGCACACCTAACTCTACAATAATTTTAATGTCACGCGCGTACAGAGCAATCACATCTGGATCCAATCCAAAACTGTTGTCACCCATCAATGATTCACCGGAAAGTTTGAGAAGAATACGTTTAAATTTTGGAAGCATTAGTGGTACATTTTAAACCTAAAACCTCCGTGGTTTTCAACTAAACCCCGGAGGTTTGATGGTTTTATGTTGTGCAAAGAAAGGATTTTTCAGGGAAGTAAGAATCTAAAAATTTGTAGCTTTAAAATATCAATTATTACCTATGACGAAGTATGTTTTCTGGCAGTCAATAGTGGGATTGGTATTAGCTTCCATTTGTATTATTGCGGGAGCCTGGTTTTTTGTGAGCTCAAGTGATAAATCCACAGGCCAACTATTTTTTAAGATAGGCTTGCTCCTTTTGGGTAGTAGCCTGCTCTGGCTAATGGCAACTCTATATCGTGAAAGAACTAAAAAAAAGGCGTCGATCTGACGCCTTTCGAATTTATTTATTTCCTCACCTTTCCTAGTCATCCTTTCATCCTAGTCATCCTAGTCATCCTAGTCATCCTAGTCATCCTAGTTATCCTAGTTATCCTAGTTATCCTAGTGCCACTCTCTTAAACTCTAGCACTTTCAATTCAGGATCCACACTCTTGAGGAAATCTCCCACGCTTTTGCTTCCGTCTTTCACAAATGCCTGAGCAGTGAGCGTGCTTTCTTTAAAGAATGCATTCAGTTTTCCGGATGCGATCTTCTCCAGCATATCGGCAGTCTTCCCGGCCATTTTGGGATCATTCTTTAATTGCTCGACCGCAATTTCCTTCTCACGTGTAATCACATCAGCAGGAACTGAATTAGCATCAACGGCCACTGGGTTCATTGCGGCGATTTGCATCGCAATGTCCTTTCCAGCTTCCTGAGAAACTTTATTCAATCCAACCAATACGCCCATTCTATAAGCACCATGGATATACGAAGCCACAAACGGCGCATCAACTCTTTCGAACTTACTCACGCCAATCTTTTCTCCAATTGAAGCCAACTTATCATTCACCAGGTCTGAAACTTTGGATCCATTGATGGATGCGTTGTTCAATTCTTCAATAGACTTCACATTATTCTTTACCGCCGCATCAGCAATTGTTTGAGCAAATGCAACGAAATCGGCATTCTTGCTCACGAAATCAGTTTCGCAACTAACTGTAACCACGAATCCGCTTTTGTTATCAGAACTGGTTTTTGCAATTATTACTCCTTCCTTTGCTTCGCGATCACTGCGTTTTGCCGCTACTTTCTGACCTTGCTTACGCAACCAGTCGATCGCAGCTTCAAAATCACCATTGGTTTCTGTTAGTGCTTTGCGACAATCCATCATTCCTGCACCCGTCATTTGGCGCAGCTTATTAATGTCCTGCGCTGATATTGTTACTGTAGACATACTTAAATTTTGAAACCTGCCTACCGGCAGGTAGGTTTTGAAATTTCGGATTGAGAAATTGAAGTCGATGTTATGAACCGCTTCTTACTCAACTCCTAATATCTAATTCCCAATTCCTCTCAGCGTACTAACGCGCACTCGTGCGCTTAGGGCTGCTTGGAATTCTGCGCTTAGGTTGTTGACCACCGCCGCCGCCACTGCTTCCGCCTTCACCACCTCTTCCTCTGCCACGACCGCGACCACCTTCTTGTTCAGCTTCCGCTTGCAAGCGCGCAGCTTTCTTTTCATTCTCGTCTGCACCGGCCGAATCATCAACTTCCTCATCTTTTGAAGCCTGGCGTTCTGCCAATCCTTCTGCAATAGCTGCAGTGATGTATTGCGTAATGATAGCAATTGATTTTGTTGCATCATCATTAGCAGGAATAGCGAAGTCCACTTTGTTAGGATCGCAATTCGTATCCACCACGCCGAATGTAGTGATGCCTAAACGTTTTGCTTCTGCAAGAGCAATATGCTCATGGCCAATGTCAACAATGAAAAGAGCAGCAGGCACTCTTCCTAACTGGGAAATACCACCCAATACTTTATCCATCTTATCACGGTCACGTTGCAATGTGAGTCTTTCCTTTTTTGTTAGGCTATCCGCACTTCCATCATTCAACATCTTATCGATGCTCTGCATTTTCTTAACGCTCTTACGAACGGTATTGAAGTTGGTCAACATACCTCCTAACCAGCGTTCAGTAACGAAAGGCATATTCACCCTCTTAGCGCATTCAGTCACGATTTCTTTTGCCTGTTTCTTTGTTCCAACAAACATGATCTTCTTTCCAGAGCGTGCAATCTGTTTTAATACAGCAGCATTCTCCTGCAAACATTCAGTGGTCTTGTTCAGATCAATGATATGAATGCCTTTCTTCTCCGCGAAAATGTATGGCAACATTTTGGGATTCCACTTCTTTCTAAGGTGACCGAAGTGAACACCTGCTTCGAGTAATTGCTGTTGCAGGGATGTATTTTGTTCCATTTGAATTATATTAAAATTTTTGATTCAATTCTTGATGCCGGATGCCTGATACCTTTTTTTCCGGTATCTGGTATCGGTATCTATTAACGTTTACTGAACTGGAAGCTTCTTCTTGCTTTCTTCTTACCGAATTTCTTACGTTCAACAGAACGTGGATCACGTTTTAATAATCCAGCAGCCTTCAGAGCCGGACGGAATTCCGCGTTCACTTCAATCAATGCGCGCGCTATTCCAAGCTTGGCTGATTCTGCCTGTCCTTTTAGTCCACCGCCTCCCGCATTGATCTTCACATCAAACTTGTCCAATGCCTGGATTGTCTTCAATGGCAGCTCAACTTGATTTTGCAAGTAAACAAGAGTAAAATATTGCTTGTATTCCTTGTCATTAACAGTGATTTTTCCGTCGCCCTTAGAAAGGAAGATACGTGTTACCGCTTCCTTACGACGGCCCACTGCGTTTTTCTGTTTTTCCATTATTATGTATTTGGAATTTTTTGATTTTTTTCCTGATGATTAAAATTTGAGTTCGGCTGGTCTCTGCGCTTTATGCGGATGCTCGGTTCCTGCATACACATAAAGTTTCTTGAACATTTTGCGACCCAGACGATTCTTAGGAAGCATTCCCTTAACTGCTCTCTCGACTACCGCATCCGGACGACGCTTGAGTAAGTCTTTCGCAGTTTCAGACTTTTGTCCACCAGGATAACCTGAATAGGTGAGATACTCTTTCTCTTCTAATTTGTTACCTGTAAAAACAACCTTATCGGCGTTCAATACGATCACAAAATCTCCGCAATCGACATGAGGCGTATAGTATGCTTTGTTCTTACCGCGTAGTACCGCAGCAATTTTAGCACACATGCGTCCCACGGTTTGATTGGTACCGTCCACAACATACCAGTTGCGTTTTACGGTAGCCGCATTTGCATGTTTGGTAGTGAAATGTAATTTGCTCATTGTTGTCTGTTTAATGTGCCGCCATCCCGACACTTTTGATTAATGGAGCGCAAAGGTAGTGGTAACCGCACCTCTCCGCCAAGAAAAAAGCCAACTATTTTTTATCCAACCTTTGCAATAGATTGATTTACAATAAAAATTTTGCCTCACTTCAAAACTGGGATGACTAGGATTGCTAGGAACGCTAGAAAAGAGTTTCTAATTCTGGTCATCTATGATTATAGCTAAGCGACTAAAATTTCCCCGCCACCCCTTTCCTAGCTATCCTGCCATCCCAGGCATCCTAGTTTCCTAGCCATCCTAGTCCTTAAAGTTTTGTTAACGCCAAAAACTACCCAACGGTTTTGAAAATGGGTGGGGTACTACTGGTACAAAACACAAAAAACAAACAAACATGAAAAAGGTAATGCTACAAATACCGCTGCTCCTGATAGGGATCGCGGTATTCATGATCGGATGTAAGAAAGATGATTTTCGTAACCCACCACCTCCGCATGGGGGAGGCAATGGCCAGGTTTCAAATGTGCTGCGGTTTAGTATGGATAGTCTTCCCGGCGAGAGTGCAGGACTTAATGGTCTGTCTGTATTAATCACAATAGTGAATGACCAAAATCAGCCTGTTTTAACTGATAAAAAAATCAGCTTGCAGTTTAATGGAAAGTATATGTCCGATACACTTATCCTCCCCAATGGAAATTATAAACTTACAAGGTTCCTCGTGGTTGATGATACAATCAAACGTTTCGCAACACCCATTGCCAATTCACCAAAAGCATCGGCTGTTCAACGTCCGCTGAGTATCTCTTTTGATTTACCTAAATCAACAGTAAGCACATTGTCAATTGAAGTGGCCAGGATAAGTGCAGGTGATCAACCAGAAAACTTTGGATATCCGAAAGGAAGCTGGATTGTTCCTACAGATAATCCTCCACCAACTCCGATTCCTGCGGTAAAAATCAAGATCAAGCCCACAATCAAAATCGGTGATGTTATATATGACAGCATTCCGGTAAACTTCACCTGGATCACGTGGGACGTTACCGGCAAAATGATTGCAACTGGTAAAATTGCATTGCCGGCAGGAACCAATGAAGTTACGCTTCCTGCTAATAGTTATAAGTACAGTCTCCAGGTAGAAAGATGGGGAATACATGACGAAATCGAATTGCTCAAAACCAATCTCCAGGAAGGAGCAGTGTATTCACTGGGTGGAAGCAAGGCTGCTAAAAAATTGAAATCAGAACTTCTATACAAATGGGTGAACGGAGCGTATCACTCAGTAAGTAAAAATGCTTATGAATATGATGCGAGCGGTAGACTGATGCAAATCTTATACTATTTAAGAAAAGCAGACAACACTCCATACATAGCCATGACCGACGAATTTAGTTATAATGCAGCCGGTAAAGTTGAGCGCATAAAAAGGTACGACAGCAGCAATGCGCCAGTTTCTCAAACCAATTTCAGGTATGATGCACAAGGGAAGATCATTGGCCTTTCGCAAACAGAAGGCAATAAATATACATCTGGTGAAATTACTCATTCAGATGTAGGCGTTGGTAGTTACAGCATGAACATCAAGTACAATTCCACCCAAGCGCCTCATACAATGACGTATAATATGGTTTATAAAGGAGGTAACAAAGTACAGGACAACACTCTTACGATCAATAACAGTAACGAATCCGGGACATATCAATATGACTTTAATATCAATCCCTATATCCATATGAACTGGCCTGACTTCTATCTTTCAAAGCAATCAAGAAATAACCTTGTGGCACAACAAAGACAATTCACACAGCCGGTGTATGACGGAATTCCTTATGGATTCAATTATACCTACGATGCCGATGGATATCCTAAAGAATTGGTAAAAACATATTTCTCTTATTACGGAGGAACATACTTGTACACTACCAAGACTGTCTTCAATTATTAATTAAATTACTTTTACAACCTTTAATTATGAAAATAAAAATTGCAGGTATAGCATTGATAGCATTGGCTTCATGCACCGCAGCGAAAGTATCAGTGCCAACTCAGTTCAGCAGTCAGGCTACAAAGATGCCGGTGAAAGGACTCAATGGCTGGCAGGTCAATCAGAAACTCAGTTTCGGTAATTACAACACTTCTAAAATTAAGAGAGGGTGGGATTTCAATTCCTCTTTTCAGTACACTAAAATGCGAATCAGTCCCGAAGAAGCCATACTGAAAGTATTCACTATGGATACTTATAAGGGCACGAATACGCAGAGAAATAAGTTCCAGTATACGCTTGAAGATGGGAACCTGGTTGCAGAGATCTATGCAACGGAAAAATTCAAAGAAAAAGAATTAGTGTATAAGAGTAACAATCCGTGGATAGGCAATGCCTCGCAAACAAAGAGCTATGAATATGCTTTTGCTGCAGCAATAGTTCCTCTCACTGTGAAGAATGATCAACCCTGGTCGCTGGTACTAATTAATAGATACGATCAGAAAAAAGATACGGCAAGAAAGTTATTCGATAGGCCATATGTTGAAGAAGAAGGATATGCCACCAATGGCACAGAAAATATTGCTATCAGGCCATTACGAATTGAGAATGTAACTACTGCCAGCGGCAAGAACACAAAGGTGTTTGGTGGCAAGATGCTTTCCGGTTATGAGTTGCAATGGGATGGTGGCGTTGTAGCCATTATCGACATACTTGACAACAGCATCTGGATTGTAAACGATCTTGAGCCTTCAGAAAAATTGATTCTTTCTTCCATTTCGTCAGCTATTTTATTAAAACGGATGCAGGACGGAGAGAAAGATCGAGATAATGTGGACTAGTGATGCCAGATGCCGGATGCCAGATGCCTGGATATCAAATTTCAATTATCATTTTTATTCAACTGAGTGTTAGCCGTAGAAACCGATATAAACCTTTTACTCGAAGGCTGTCTTGCCAACCATCGCAAGTCACAGGAAGGATTGTACCGCCACTTCTACGGCTTTGCCATGACTATAGCCTTGCGGTATTCTCGCGACGAACATGATGCGGCCGATATCATGAGTCATGCCTTTGTGAAAATTTTCAAGAGCATCAAATCCTACGATTCACAAAAAGGAAGCCTTCACGCGTGGATAAAGAAAATCATCATCAACGAAGGATTGGATCACATTAGAAGTCGGAAGCGTTTCTCGGAAAATGTGGATGTTGAAACCATTGAGGCGCCGGAAGTAAACAATGCGGCATTAGAACAAATGGGATCCGAGGAAATCATGAACATCATCAAACGACTTCCACCAGCAACGCACGCGGTCTTCATTCTATATGCGGTGGAGGGCTATAACCACCGCGAAGTTTCAGAACGCCTTGGAATCAGTGAAGGGACTTCCAAATGGCATCTGAGTGAAGCCAGGAAAACATTGCAACAGCAATTACAGCATTTAAAAACTAAATGAGAAACAAAGAAACATATGAAATTACAGTAACCAGCAAGCTGGAGACACTGCCTTTGCCTAACCTTGAGGATGCGATCTGGTCGCGCATAGAAGCGCAACTGGATATTGACTTACCGACAGATGATGGTAATGGTGGCAACACTCCTGCACCTGGCTCACCATCAGGATCCTGGTGGCTGAAGGGGACTAGCTTGTTTATACTGGCTGTAGCCATCATTAGTTTCTTCACGCTCACAAAATCAAAAAATGAAAATGTTCCCGCACAAGGTTCGGGAGAAATAATTCAGTCCCATATCGATTCAGTTGCCCAGGAAAAGCCGCCACCTAATCCGAACATCCGGCAAACACCAATACCGGCATCACCCAACATTACCTCTAACAATTCAAAAGATCCGGTAATCCAGGTTGATAGTAATTCATCAACCAATTTAGTTCCTCCACCTATCACAAAAGATAGTCTGCAGGTAGTGAATAGCCCTCCGGTAGGCTTCACACCAATCAGGGATTCCGGTACTACCAAAAAGAAATCGAGAGGCGTGAAAGGAATTACTGACTCAGATTACAAAATAGTGCCTTCCAAAAAGGACAGTTCATAAGGCGCTGCAAGTTGTTGTGTCAAACCTCAAACAAAAAAACTAAAGGTGTATTGAGGAAATTTTTTTTGTGAATAGTTGGTATATTACCAACTATCTTGTAACCATAGAATACTGATTTAAAATAATGGAAGCAATTCAACCTTTAGGCAAGTCAACCTTCGGAGACCCGGCAAATAAAGGGAATTTATTATCGAAAGATGAAGCACTCGCTTTATTAAATGAATGGGTAGAAAACGAAAGGCTGCGCTTGCATATGAAACAAGTAGCCGCAGTAATGAAAGCCTGGGCCGTTCAAAAAGAGCAGGCCGATGAAGAAACTGCCCGCAAATGGGAACTGGCGGGTTTGCTACATGACGCGGACTGGGACAAGTATCCCACAGAACATTGTCGGGTGATCATTGAAGAACTGGAAAGAAGAAATATAGATCCCGATGTAATCCATTGCATCGCATCACATGGACCCAGGCATTTTGGAGTTGAGCCGGAAAACAATATGGATAAAATGATTTATGCCTTTGATGAACTGTCAGGATTCATTCACGCCGCCGCGTTGATCAGGCCAACGCGATATGAAGGAATGGATGTCAAAAGTGTAGTAAAAAAATTAAAGACCCCCTCATTTGCGGCTCAAGTGAGTAGGGAAGACATTAATGATGCTATTAGCAGGATCACCTATCCGTTAGATGAGATTATTGATTTCATCATTACGAATCAAAAGAACGTGAATTAAAGAAAAGATTTGCTTACCCGAAATTTATTTCCTCCTCGATGAAAAAAATCCTGATTGCGGTACTGGTGATTATCGTGCTGTTTCTTGGCTTTACATATTTGTATGTTCCGGCTCAGATTGAATTTCAGGTACGCAAATATGCTGTAGTTAATCCCGTGGCCGCAAGTCGTGTACTTTCCCTCGAAAAAAATTGGAAAGATTGGTGGCCTCAACAAGATAAAATGCACCCTGCAGATTCAATATACACTTTCAATAAATCGAAATTCATTGTTGACCGCGAATTGTACAATGCTTTTAATATTGGCATTGTAAAAAATAATGACACGATTCATAGTCTCTTCAGTCTTGTTCCAACAAGTGCCGATTCAACTCAATTGCAATGGAGTGCCGTCTTAAATAGCACGGCCAATCCCTTCAAGCGACTCAACAAATATTGGAACACAAATGAAACAAGGAAGGAAATGGAAACCATCCTGTCCAGTTTGGTTTCATTCCTGCAAAACCAAAAGAATATATATGGCATGGAGATCAAAAGAGAGGTAGTAAAGGACACCCTGCTTGTATTCAGGGAGAAAGTGAGTGATGTGTATCCTTCCACAGCTTCGATATATAGCCTCGTTAATACGCTAAAGAACCAAATCAAGAAAGCAGGCGCCAACCAAACGAATCCGCCAATGATGAATGTGATTGCAATAGGCCCGGGGAAATATAGGGTAATGGTTGCGATTCCTATAGACAGAGAGTTTGCAATGAATGATTCACTTTCATTCAAGCGAATGGTGAGGGGTTGGATCCTTGTTTCAGATATTAAAGGCGGCCCAACCAGGATCAACCAGGCGATAATAGAAATGAGAAATTTCGTGAATGATTATTCGAAGATCCCCATCGCCCTACCGTTTGAATCCATGGTTACGGACCGGATGGCCGAACCTGATACTAGCAAATGGACAACAAGATTATATTTTCCAATTGTTTTGTAATAATACTTTGGAAAAGCATTCACTTCATCTGCCTTAAGAATCGAATCACTTTTAAACTATCATCATTTCTGGCAATGATATAGGCATCTTCCTGGTGAGGGATATTAATTTTCCTAACATGTCTCGATTGCCCGGGGATTGACAATCCATTTAATGACTCGCAGCTAAATTCTCCGTTCCTGGTACAAGTAAGAACCAACCCAAAGTCTGCATCGTATCTCCCCATCTGAATATTATTGCCGTAAAAGTTGCCCACCAATAGTACCTCTTTCTTCCCAAACTCGTCAACTCCTAAGTCAACCGCATCACGATAAGATGTTAGTTGCGCCATGTAAGGAAGCGCTTGCAAATGAAATCTCATATTGCCATCATTGATCAAAGCAGCATTTTCAAAATAATCAGCTGTAAATAATTTTGCGGAGTTTAATTTTTTCTGGTCAAATATCCCTTGCAGAGAAGCCTTCGCAAAATCTTCGGCATACAAGAATTTTTTCTTGAGAATGGGCATCTGCTTTTCAAGTTCCATCTTATTAGCAAAGGGAATTTCTTTGCCCTCGAGATAATAGGTGAGTACTTGATCCTTTCTGCCATTATCATCAAAATCGGCATAATACAATTTGATCGGCTCCTTTTCAGACGCCTTCAACCTACTATTCAATCCAAGATTTCCAACAATGAAATCAATGTCCCCGTCCTGGTCAAGATCAACAGGCACAACAAAATTCCACCATCCCTTTCTTTCAGTTAAACTAAACTTTCTGAATGAATTTTTTTCATTGATAAATGCTTCAATGCCGCCCCATTCACTGCATACAACAAGATCTGGTGTACCGTCATTGTTTACGTCGGTCCAGGCAGCACCCGTTACCAGGCCAACATTCATCAACTCTTTGGAATAACTTGATGTAACATCTGTAAATTTTCCTGTTCCATCATTCTGTAGCAAGTATGAGCGGGGTATTTCTCCATAGTAAAAAGGAACATCTCTTCCGCCAATAAACAAATCCACGAAACCATCTTTATTGAAATCAACGGGCACCACACAAGAAGTAGTTTGATAGATGTTCGCAAAAGCATCATTCTTCAAACTAAATTGAGCTTTCCCATCATTCAGATATAATCTTGGAAGCAAGTGTTGGTCCTCTCCATAAAATTCGTTTCCACCACTCGCAATAATAAGGTCTATATCACCATCGTTGTCAACATCGCGCCAACAAGCGTCTACATCTTCATACATGCTGTCTGCCTCAAGTGCAGGTTGGCTTGTGTGTATGAAATGCCCGTCTTTCTGCTGAAGAAGAATTGCAGGTTTACCCGTCTTTGAGGAACCTATGAAAACATCATCAAGGCCGTCCTTATTAATATCAGCAACGGCTAATGCAGGACCTTCGGTAGACAACATATGAGGCAGCAGCGGTTCCCGATCAAATTCCTGGAATGGATTTTCCACATGCCGATATTGAATTCCTAATTCAGCAGTAATATCGCGAACCGGATACGTTGAAGCTTTCGCGCGTGAAGATATAATTGAATAATTAAAAATGGGAAGGCCAGCTTGATAAGTAACAACTGTTGGCTTTGGATTTAGTTGAATATGTTGATAGGTATTGTCGGGCCAAACCAACAGTATTGAATCAGCGTGAATATTCTTAAGCCCAATATGCAAAGGGATTTCCATGCTGGATTGAAAGCCATGCACCGGAAATTTCTCGTTCACAAAAACAGTATCCTTTGCAAAAACATACAACTTTGAACCAAGTGCATTGATATTGGACTTTGGCCCTTTGAATCGAAGGTCAAGGAACGGCTTATCATTTTTGTCGTTCAATTTGTTTTCATATACCAACGCGGGTTCATCTATGTTATTCACCACCACGTCAAGATCACCATCGTTGTCCAGGTCAGCATAGATCGCCCCATTAGAGTAGGTGCCTTCATTCTCACTCACCTGGTTACCCAGATCTTCAAACTGCAACTGTCCCTTATTCCTGTAAAAAACATTCGGGATTTTAATCTGGGGAAATTTGTCCATCAGTGCCAGGTCTGTTTCCTCCATTCTTTTATCATTGATCTTTACCTGCACTTCTCGATTGGAGATGTAGTTGATGTAATCAATGTCATTCATCCGCTTCGGAATCCCATTTGAAATGAACAAATCCTTCAATCCATCGTTATCGAAATCCATCCATAGCGGAGCCCAGGACCAATCCGTTGCAAATACTCCGGAATACAAACCGGTTTCGCTAAACCTTCCATTACCTCTATTCAATTGGAGATTGTTGCGGGTGTATTGGTTGTTGTACCCATAAAGAATTTTTTGCTTGTACAAATCGTATTCATCTTCGCCTAATGATCTTTTTAAAATATAGGGATCGGATGCAAGCATATCCATGGAAACAATGTCGGGTAACCCATCATTATTAATATCTGCCGCATCCACACCCATTGAATACTGGCTGGTATGCATCATATGTTCATTCAATTCCTCTCTGAATTTTCCATTCCCGGTATTTATATACAGATAATCGTTTTCATGGAAATCATTTCCGATATAAATGTCAGGACGGCCATCCAGGTTAATATCACTGACAACGATACCTAATCCATACCCAATTACCGAACTATTAATTCCGCATTCTTTGGTGACATCGGTAAATCTACTGCTATCGTTGCGGAACATACGATCGCCACTAACGTCACTGTAGGTATCTACGAATCTTTTTCGTTCCGCGAAATTCGCATTCTGATGCACGGAGTGATTGAGTAAAAACATATCCAGGTCGCCATCGCCATCGTAATCGAAGAATGCTGCATGTGTGCTCAAGCCTGAAAAATTCAAACCATACTCTTTGGCTTTATCAGTATAAAACGGAACTCCATTTTTATCTATGCCCTGGCAAATCAGGAACTGGTTCTCACCTTTAAGGCCGAGGAGTTTACTAACGCGACAAACATAAATATCAAGCAATCCATCACCATTGATATCTACTACGGACACGCCGGTAGACCAGCCACCATCTTCTGGTATTTTGGCTTCAATAGTTACATCCTGAAACTTTAGGTTCCCTTTGTTGAGATATAGTTTATCGGGGGATTGATTTGCAGAAAAAAATAGGTCTACCAATCCATCATTATTGAAATCACCTGCACCTACACCCGCGCCATTATAGAAGTACATGTATTTGAAAAGGTTCAGGTCTTGGGTGTAAGTAAGTTTGTTATTAAATGTCAGGCCAGTTCTGTCGCTCTTCAATACTTCGAATAAAATATTGTCCTTTCTTCCCGGTTTGCAACTTGCAAAGCCCAGGATGATCAGGAAAATAGATAAAAAGTATTTTGAGTTTTTAGTATTCATAATTCAGTTAACGGAAGCCTCGTCACACCTGTTATCCTCGCTTGAATGACTCAGTTGATCAGACAGGCGGCGCAATTTTAAATTCACCGAAAAGGGTTTTGAATTTTTTATTTGTGACTTGATTTTTTTTTGATGCTTGTTATTTGATGCTTATTTGTTGTTTGTGATTTGTATTTATCCGGTACATCCTGGGATAATCATCATTGA
>JADMIO010634587.1_pt1 | contig 18865 bp, 13 predicted proteins | sample 8958161 | NCBI WGS metagenome assembly JADMIO01 (sample SAMN16585339, study PRJNA669376) | soil metagenome | isolation source: Crop rotation soil | place: USA: Cullars Rotation, Alabama | collected 2011 | reverse complement strand
CGAGGAAATCAGTCAGCGCCGGCCTCCACCACCACCCCCGCCGCGCGATCCGCCACCACCGCCGCCACCGCGCGACGCGCCGCCACTTCCGCCGCCACGCGCACTCGATCCGCCGCTGCCACCACCGCGCGAAGATGACATGCTCGATCCCCCGCCGCTGGGTCGGCCCCCGGCGGAGCTTGCCGCGCGGGAAGGAGCAACCGGTGCCGGCGCCGGCGCAGCCCCGCCGCTGCTGCCACTGCTGCGAAGGACCATGCCGCTGCTGCCGGTTGGTCCGGTTGGTCGGCCGCCGCCTGTCGGGCGTGATTGACCACTACCAGACGCTGGCTTGTTCGGTCCCATGCTGGGCGAAGTCTTGGAGGCGGAGAAAAAGCCGCTGGCGTCAGTGCCGCGCATGGATCGCGATCCGGAACTTCCCGCGACGGCGCCGCCGGATCGAGCATCCGAGCCATTGACAATTTGGCCCTGCGAATTGTTTCCGCCGCGCCCATTTCCATTTCCGTCGCCACCATGCCAGTTGTTGTTCCCGCCGTTGCCATTCCAATTGCCGTTGCCGTTCCAGTGGCCGTCGTTGTGCCCATTTCCGTGGCCGTGCCAGTTGTTGTTATTGCAGTTGTTGCTCGATCCACTGACGAAGACGAAGCTCGCGCCAATCCCGCCCCACCATGGCCAGCCATTGCAGTATGACGGATAGCAATAACTCGGCGCCGAGTAATACCCGCCAGAGTAGTACGTCGGGTAATACGCCGCCGTATCGTAGACGGGATAGCTTGGCTGCGTGTACGTTTCAACGACCGCCGGCGCGGGTTGAGGCGGCGCTTGCTGAGTCGTCTCTTGCGGCGGTTGTTGCTGCTGTGCGTTTTGTGGTTTGCTGTATTCGTCCAGCGCGTGACTGTACGCCTGCGCGAACGTTGGATTCTGATTCAACCGCTGCTTGATCTGCGCGACCGGCGTTTTGATGACGTCGGGAATGTCCACGCCTGCGCCGCGAGCGTCGTACCATGCGAAGACGTTGCCGGCGGTTCGAAGAACGAATGGATCGTTGGGCGCGAAGTTCGTCGCGGTCTCAACCTGCCCCAGCGCCGCAGCCATGTTCCCGCGCCGGGCGCTCATGTGCGCCGCCACGCCCCACGCCAGGCCGTTGCTTGGATCGCGAAGAATCAGGTCTTGTGCCTGCGCATCTGCCATCTCCGGCAGACCAAAGTCGGTCATACGAACCAGGTAAACGCGCTCCGCGCCGATTTGATCCTCGCCGCTGCCAACTGCTTTTGCATAGGCGTTGACGGCGGCGGAAGGATCATTCGCATCGCGAATCGCGGCCAAGGCCGGCGGCAGGTTCACGGGAATCTGCGCCGCCGATGAGGTGGCCGACGCCGGCTGCTGCTCGGCGGCAAGCGCCGCCTGACATCCCAGCAGGATGAGGAACCCGAGAAAAAGCATGCATGAGCTTCTCATGAGCGGCCTCCTCCGGTCTGCATCACTCTATTATAGACACAACGGGCGTGAAATGGTGAGTTCTGCATGCCCCAAATCAAGGTTGCTCGGCCCGAGGACGGGCCGGCTCCCCTTGGAGAGAGACCTGATTTGCTCAAATTGAGCCGGTCCGTCGTCGGGCCGAGGCGCAGTCCGGTTCATACTCAGCTTTTGCCCAGAATTTCCCTCGCGGCCCGCTCTCCACTGGAAAGCGCGCCGGCAACGGTACTTGCCTGCCCCGACGTGTCGGTCGCTTCGCCGGCGAAGAAAATGGTGTGCTCGATCGTTGACGCCAGTTGCGTACGAGCGCCCGAGGCGCCGACAGTCTGGTAGCTATAGGCTCCGCGTGCAAATGCATCGGCCGGCCAGTCGTAGGCGTAGCTTCGTTCGAGCATCGAGCATAAACGCGAGCGACTTTGACCCAGCAGCTTTGAGAGCGAATCAATCGCCGCGCCGACGATGGCCCCGTCGGTTTGGCCGGAAAGCGCCAGCGCCTTTGGCCCTCCTGCCCATGCCGTCAGTACGGGCAAGCGCAATGGACGAGCCGTCCAGAAGGTTGGAAATGCCAGATTTGGATCATGCATGAATGCCGTATCCTTCAGCCCGTCGTCAGCACGCGCTTTGGTCGCGGCAGAATTTTCTTCCCAGAACGGCTGACGGAATTTGAGAACGGCCTTCACAACCGGCCCGGCGCCAAGGCGCATTGCGGCGTGTCGCTTCTCTGGCAAGTCGGGCGCGAACTGAATCGCGGCCGGCGCATCGGGGGGAATTTGCAATACTCCAATTGGAAGTGTCACCAGGATTTTCTCCGCTGAATAAGATCGCGTGCTGCGCGAAGTTTCGCAGCGCACCTGAACCTTGTGCTTTTTCCAGCAGACTTCCCTGGCTGGCGAATTGAGCTGGATCTTTACGCGTTTGCGATCAAGCGATCGATGAAGGTGTGCGATGATCGCGCCATATCCATCGAGCAGGCGAAACTGCATTTCGCCGCCTACGTCGCCAAGTCCTTGCTGTTCCTGCGCCAGCGATTTGGAGCTGATTCGCTGCGGGTCGGCCGCGTCGAAGCCCTCGACGAATGCCAGCGCCATCCGTCGCGCGTCGGCCAGTGAACGATCGCGCGCATGCGTCTTAAGATATTTGGCAAAGCTGATGTCGCGCGAGCCGATTCGCGACAGTCCTCCCATCACCTTGTTCAGTTCGTCGGAAAAGTTGGGAAGCCTCACCAGGTTCCCGCGACGGCGCTGGCGATGCTCGAACGGAACGTCATAGGCGCACAACCCCGCTTCGCGGACCAGCCGCCAGGTCGATTCAGGCCGACCGTGAATGAATTCGGCGCCGAGCTCGACAGGCATTCCGAAGGCCGGATCGGTGATGGTGTGAACGCGTCCGCCGAGGCGTCCTCGTGCTTCCAGGATCAGCACCGAGCGGCCGTTTGCGGACAAGATTGTGGCCGCCATCAGTCCCGCTGCACCGGCGCCCAGAATGATTACTTGCGCGTCCGGCATTTACCAGCGCGATGAAAGATCAAAATCGTCGCCGCGTGCGGCGGCCCAGAAGCAGCGCGCCGAACAGACCGAGGCAAGCCGGCTCGGGCACGGCCTCGCCCGCTGCGCTGCCGCTGAGTGTTTTCCCAAAGGAGGCGACCAGAGCGTTGAAATCTCGCGTATCAATCTTGCCATCGTAGTTCACATCGCCTTTGATCCAGGGGTTCAGCAAGCCTGTATAGGGGGTGACTCCGCTTGGGCCTAGACTCCCGAACTCCCAATTGGCGGCGATGATATTGAAATCGACTGTGTCAGTCGTCCCATCGAGGTTTACATCACCGAATAGCGCGTACGAAACAATAGCCTCGCTTCCAGTGTCTACAAAGCCAAGCGAGGTCGACGTCCCGTTCGTAACGGCGCTCTGAATCTGGCCCGAAACGAAATATGTCGATGCACCGGCGGCGAGAATGGAGACGATCGTGCTCGCCGGATCTGCCGAAGAAACACCACCGTAGTCGAATGCAACTGCACCGCCGTTAATCTTGGTGACTCCCGGTCCGCTAAGGGCTGGACCCCACGCGCTTGGTCCTTGCAGTGTCAGTGTTCCAGGGGCGCCGAGCGTAGCCGTGTCGCCAGTGTATGTGTTGTTCCCTGAAAGCGTCCAACCGGTGCCCGCGGTTGATCCATGTTCTCTGAACATCAGGACGCCAAGTTTGCCTCCGTTTGGACCGTCGCTGATCGACCCACTCACCAGACCAGTGCCTTCGCCCTCAAGATCAAGCTCATCTTTCGACCCGGAGGGACTTGAGCCGGAAATCGGCCCTGTGATAGTCAGATTGCCGTTATTTCCTCCAAACGCATTCCCGGCTGCCAAGCCGTAAAGGCCAGCACCCGCGCCGCCACCCAGGCTTATTGGTGAACTGACCGTTACCGATGGGGCGTGGGAAATAATTCCACCGGATGCGGGATATTGACCGGTTACAAGCGTAGAAGACGTGAGAATCAGGTTACCACCGCTCAGATTGGAGTTGTTGCGAATGTCGATGTCGTAGAGGTTGCGGTTGGCATCGACAGTGACAGCGTTGTTGGGCCCGCCGAATTGTGCAGAGTCGGCGTTCGTGCTGCTCGACGTGCTTCCCGGAACGACCCCCATGAACCAGTTTCCGGCGTTGCTCCAGTTGCCGTTGACGTAACCGATGTTCAGCCAGGTCCCGTCTGCTGCGTTGAGGGCCCGGGGGCTGATCGCCGCTATTGCGGCAAGTGCCGCCCCGAAAACCTTGACCAACGAAGTGCCTCGCGCTTGGATCAATCCGCGCATTGCGATCTCCATTTCCTGAATGACCGTGGGCCGGAGAGTTGAGATTGCCGGCCGCGCCCGGTCGATGGCCGGCAGAATGCTACTACCTTCGTGGAAAAACTCCAGATAATTCTGAATGCTGCGCTGGCGCGCAGAGTCGATCCGCCGCCATAAGCAGGTCATTGGGGAATTGTTATCGTGGTCGCACCGCATGCGCGGTTGGGAGCCCCAAAATCGGGCGAATGGCCTATTATTCCTTGTCCGATGCCGCCTGAGGGGTTAGACTGCCGGCAGCCCCCGGGCAACGGCTCTTGCGTCGGCCGCTAACGCGCGGGGCTTTTGTTGCCCGCCTGCGACCTTCGCCGCGCGAGCCCTCGGATCGACCGCGACGCACGACCAACCGTTTTCCCAAGCTGCGAAAAGGATCGACACACCATGGCCAAACAGCAGAAAAAACTCGGCGAGATATTGATCGAGTGGGGAATTATCTCCGCCGCCGAGGTCGCGCGGGCGTTGGAGCACGCCAAGACCAAGAATCTCCGCGTCGGCGAAGCGCTGATCGACTTGAAGCTCGCCAGCGAATCCAACGTCTATAAGGCCCTGGCGCAACAGAACAACATGGAATACATCGATCTCGAAAAGAGCTCGGTGCCTCCCAACGCCGTCAATGCGATTCCCGATGATCTGATGCGGAAATATCTCGTGTTGCCGCTGGGCGCCGAGAACGGCAAGCTCCGCATCGCGATTCACGATCCGCTGGATTTTGAAATGCAGGAAATCTTGCGGTTCCGGCTGGGCAAGGAGCTTCGTCCGGTGCTGGCGCCCAAGGGCCGTATTAAGACGGTGATCGACGAGCTGTTTAACACGACGGCAAGCACGACGATTGACAAAACGATGGACCGCACGATCGACCGCCTGCGCGATTCGCTCGACAAGACGATGGACAAGTCGATGGATAAATCGCTCGACCGCTCGATCGATAAATCGATCGACATCAGCGGCATGGGCGAAGATGCGGCCGCCGACCCCACGCAGGCGCCGATCATCAAGCTGGTGCAGGCGATGATCGCCGAAGCCGTCCGCAATCGAGCAAGCGATATTCACATCGAGCCGATGAAGGATCGCGTGCGCGTGCGCTATCGCATCGACGGCGAATGCGTCGAGCGCGACCGCATCCCGCTGCGCATGCGCGGGCCGCTCATCTCGCGCCTGAAGATCATGGCCGGCATCGACATCGCCGAGAAGCGCCTGCCGCAGGACGGCCGAATTAAGCTCCAAGTGGACAAGGCGACGATCGACTTCCGCGTCTCGACGCTCCCCGCGTATCACGGCGAATCGGTCGTGCTTCGTATTCTGCGCCCCGACTCGGTGCGTATCGGCATTCAGAATCTGGGATTTGAGGAAGAGGACTACAAGATCTTCCAGAAGATCATCCGTCGGCCGAACGGAATCTTTCTGGTTACCGGGCCGACCGGTTCGGGAAAGACCACGACGCTTTACGGCGCGCTCAATGAGCTGAACCGTCCCGACCGCAAGATCATCACCGCTGAGGATCCGGTCGAATATAACTTCCCTGGCATCAATCAGTGCCAGGTACGCGACAACATCGGATTGACGTTCGCGAAAATTCTCCGCGCCATGCTGCGTCAGGCGCCAAACATTATTCTGGTCGGCGAAATCCGCGATCTTGAAGTGGCCGAAGTCGCAATCCAAGCCGCCCTCACCGGTCACTTAGTGTTCAGCACGCTCCACACGAATGACGCGCCTGGCGCGATCACACGATTGATCGATATGGGTGTGAAGCCGTTCCTCGTTGCAAGCTCAATTCAAGCAGTCATGGCCCAGCGACTGATCCGCGTCCTTTGTCCAAAATGCAAAGCGCCGGACAAAGAGCCCGATCCGATGTGGCTGAAGCTTGCCGGCATCACGCCCAAGGACATGGATGGCAAGACCATCTACAAGCCGCGCGGGTGCGACTACTGCACCGGCACTGGCTTCCGCGGCCGAATCGGCATCTTCGAGATGATGCACCTCAACAATGAAATCCGCACGCTCGCGTTCGACCGAGCGCCGACGAACAAAATTCGCAAAGCCGCGCTTGCGTCAGGGATGAAGAGCCTGCTTCAGGATGGTCGTTTGAAAGTACTGAGCGGCACAACGACCGCCGAGGAAATCGTCAAGGTCGCTCAAGTGGAAGGGATTGTGACTGGCTAATTGAGGAAGATTCTTATGGCCACTCTTCAGATTGACCGATTGCTTGAGACGACTGTTCGAAGAAATGCCTCCGACTTGCATTTGGCTGTCGGCAGGCCGCCGACTTTGCGTATGCACGGCCGGTTGCGTGAGCTTCAGACCAAGGTGCTCGAGCCCGAAGACACGATGTCGCTCATGAAGGCGATCACGCCCGAGCGCATTCAGCAGGAATATGAGGAAACCGGCTCCGGCGACTTTGGCTTTGCCTACGGCGAAGAGGCGCGGTTTCGCGTCGCGATCTTCAAGCAGAAGGGTTTCTGTTCGCTGGTGCTTCGCCGCATTCCCAACAAGATCCTCACGTTCGAGCAGATCGGCCTACCCGCGATGGCCGAGCAGATCTGCCGCCGCCCGCGCGGAATCTTCCTGGTCACCGGGCCCACCGGTTCGGGGAAGACGACCACGCTGGCGACAATGATCAACTACATCAACGAGAACTACGAGCGGCACATCATCACGATGGAAGACCCGATCGAATACTACCATCCGCACAAGAAGAGCATCGTGGTGCAGCGCGAAGTGGGCGTCGACGTTCCAAACTTCTCCGAAGCCCTTCGCCGCGCGCTGCGACAGGACCCGGACGTGATGCTCGTCGGCGAAATGCGCGACTTGGCCACGATCTCCAGCGCCATCACCGCCGCTGAAACCGGCCACCTGGTGTTCGGCACGCTTCACACCTCCGGCGCTGCAAGCACGATCAACCGAATCATCGATGCCTTCCCGACTGACCAGCAGGAGCAGGTTCGCGTGCAGCTGGCCGGCAACCTGATCGCCGTGCTCTCGCAGTGCCTGTGCCCGCGCGTCGATACCGATGGGATGCTCGCGGGCTACGAATTCATGTATGTGACGCCGTCCATCCAGAACCTGATCCGCGAGAACAAGAGCTTCCGTATCGATTCGGAAATCCAGACCGGGAAAAAGTTCGGCATGCAGTTACTGGACGACAACCTGTGGATGCACTTCCAGGCCGGAAAGATCAGCGCGGAAGAGGCGATCGACAAGAGTAAGAACCCCGGCGGCATGGTTGATCGAATGAAGCGAGCCGGGATCGGCGCGGAAATCGAGGACGAAGCGCTGCTGGCCGAGGCGGAAGAGATCGCCGCCGGCGAAGCCGGCAAGCCCGCCGCCGCGGGCGCCGAAGCCGATAAACAGGCCCAGGCCGCCGCCAACCGTGCCCGCATGCAGGCGATGAGCGCGAAGAAGTGACCGCACAATATTTAGCGGCGGCCCAAAGGGCCGGCGTGAATTTTCTGATATAATCAAGCAACGAAGGCAGGCACCTGATGTCACGAGCGACTCCCCCAGCAGCACCAACACCCCCAGGCGCACCCGATCCACACAAGAAGCCTGGCGGTGCGCATTCGGCGGGGCACAAGTTCAACGTGCCGATCAGCCCGATCGGGCATAAGCCCGGCGCTCCACACGCAAAACCCGCCGCGCCGGGCGCGCCTGCTGCAAAATCCCCGACCGGAGGAAACGGGGCTCCCGCTGCCAAACCGCAAGCGGCCGGCGGCGCTGCCGGTGCGAATGCGCCCGCTGCTCCGAGCACGCCTGTTCAGGGTGGCGGCCAGAGCGCCGTCAGCATGCCGCCAATCGATCAGCTTCAGGGCCGCCCCATCGGGCGCGTGCTCACCAAGATGGGGAAGGTCACGCGCGAGCAGGTCGTCGAAGCGCTCACCTTCCAAAAGAGCAAAGGCGGTGCGCTCGGGCGAATTCTCATCGACCTGGGATATATCAAGGAAACCGATCTCAACATCGCACTGGCCGCACAGAAGGGCTATGAGTTAGTCAGCCTGGAAGGCGTCAACATCAGCAGGGAGACGATCGAGGCCGTCCCCGCGCAAATCGCCACCACCAATAAAGTTCTGCCGATCGAGTACGACAAGGCATCCAAGAAGCTCACAGTGGTAATGGCCAGCCAGGAAAACTTCCGCGCGCTGGACGATCTGCGATCTCTGTTCGGCTACAACATCACCGCCAAAATCGGCGACCCCGAAGCGATCGACAGGCTGATCGGCAAGCATTACCAGGCCGCCTCCGAAGGCATGGGCGAAATCCTCGGCGAGCTGCAGAAAGACGATTCGCTCAAGGACCTGAAGAACCGCGGCGCTGAGTCGATCGATCTTGACACGCTGAAGGAAGCCGCCGACGCCAATCCGGTCCGCAAGCTTATCAACCTCGTGCTGCTTCAGGCCATCAAAGACAAGGCGTCGGACATCCACTTTGAGCCGTTCGAGGATGAGTTCAAGATGCGCTATCGCATCGACGGCATCCTCTATGAAATGATGCCGCCGCCCTCGCATATTGCGCCGGCGATCAGCTCGCGCATCAAGGTCATGGCGAATTTGGACATCGCCGAGCGCCGCGTGCCGCAGGACGGCCGCATCGAGCTGAACGTCAACAACCAGCCGATCGACCTTCGCGTGAGCGTCCTGCCCACCATGTTCGGCGAAAGTGTCGTCATGCGCGTGCTCGATCGATCCAACGTCCAGCTCGACCTGGACAAGCTGGGCATGCGCGAGGACGACCTTGCCAACGCGCGGCAGCTCATTCACAAGCCCAACGGCATCGTGGTCGTCACCGGGCCGACCGGTTCAGGTAAGACCACCACGCTCTATTCCGCGCTTCGCGAGCTGAACGACCCGAGCAGCAAGCTGATCACGGCGGAAGATCCGGTCGAATACGACATTGACGGCATCATCCAGTGCCAGATCAAGCCGGACATCGAGCTGACGTTCGCGCGCATCCTGCGAAGCATGTTGCGTCAGGACCCGGACATCATTCTGGTCGGCGAAATTCGCGACAAGGAAACCGCCGAAATCGCCGTGCAGGCGTCGCTCACCGGGCACCTTGTGTTCAGCACGCTCCACACCAACGACGCGCCCAGCGCCATCGCGCGTCTTCTCGATCTGGGCTTGGAGCCGTTCCTCGTCACCGCGACGATGGAAGGCATTATCGCCCAGCGCCTCGTGCGAAAAATCTGCCTCAACTGCAAATCCGAATACACGCCCGCCGAAGAACAGCTCATGGAGTTGGAGCTCAAGCCCGAGGACGTGCAGGGCCGCACGTTCTACTACGGCAAGGGATGCGAGCAGTGCAACAACACCGGCTACCGCGGCCGCTACGGCCTGTATGAGATGATGACCCTCGACGACGACGTCCGCGACATGATCATCCAGCACGCCAGCACGCAGGTATTGAGAGCCGAAGCCAAAAAGCGCGGCATGCGCACCCTGCGCCAGAGCGGCCTGTTCAGCATCTACGACGGCATCACAACGATTGAAGAAGTCGTGCGCGAGACGATCGTGGAAGAAGGGTGAAATTGGCGATTTGCAATTTGCGATTGTATTTTCTTTTCAATCGCAATCGCAAACTGGAAATCGCAAATGTGGTCATGGAAGAGATGAAGCAAGTCATCCTGCGGTTCATCGAGCGCATCAACGCTCACGACGTTGATGGCATCGTCGCGCTCATGAGCAAGGACTACGAGTTCGTCAACTCCTCCGGCGATCACTTCCGCGATCTCCAGTTCCTCAAAGACACCTGGCGGGCGCAGTTCGAGAACCATCCTGACTTCAAAATCCGCGTGGACCGCGTCATCTGCGACGGTGAATGCGTCGGCATCTTCGGCTTCTCCGAAGGCACCTACAGCCCGGATGGCGTGTTGCGCGAAGAAAACCACTGGGAAGTCCCCGCCGCTTTTCTGGGAATCGTGCGCGAAGGAAAAGTCGCCTATTGGGAAACTTATTCCGACGCGTCGATCGTGTTTGATTTGATCAAGTCCACCCAAGGCGCGGGCGAGGGAAAAGCTTAGCACGCACCAAGCCTAATCCTTCGGCGCAAACCCATTTCGACAAATCGGGCTCGCCTGGCTCAGGTCGATGCCGCTGATATCGACCTTCCGTGGATGTTTGCGCGCACAATCGATGCAGGTTGTCACGCCCGGCAGCGCTTCCAGCCGCGCGGGCGCGATGGGCCGGCCGCAGAGGGAGCAAAGTTTGTGAGGTTTGATCGACGAATGGGCCACGCTGGAAGAATTCTAGTCAAAGCGAGCGGCGAAGTGAGCGCTGATTCGTCCGGACTCTAACAAGAATGATCAGGACCGACATCGGCGACTTCGACAGGAAAGCCGATCCAGTTTCTTCGATCCGCGCCGATCGCCGCGCCAATCACGGCACATAAAAGGGCGCTGACGATGCAGATCACGACAATCGTCCCGGGCGTTGTCATGTCCGGCACGTTAAAAGGGGAGTAGTGCAGCATTGGACGGGAAAATCGCGCCAGCAGCAATCCGGCAAATCCGAGCGCCGCGCCCAGAACGGCTCCGACGATGGCAAAGCGTCGCGAGCGGCGCGTCAGGCCGGTTCTTCCGCGCGCCGCGACAATGCCATAGATCAACCCCGCCACGCCGGCGGCGGCGAAAAACGGAACGATCTGCTCGACCGCAACGGGGATTTCCGGATCGACGATCATCGCCAGCATCAATCCCACCGCAGGCGCGAACTGGCCGACGGATGTCCAGAAGATGATGATGAACCGCCGCGACAGCCACGATCCGCAGAGCAAGCCGATCAATCCGCCAAACGAGGCGGCGGCGATCGTGTAGCTGACGAAGTCCAGCACCACGATCGCGATCGTCCACCGGGAATGCGCCCACGATGGAAAATCTTTCACCGAGATCACCAGTCCAATGCCGCAGAGAATGACAATAACCGAAGCCAGGCCGATCGAGAGCACCCGCGACAGTCGGCCGGTACGGATATTCTCCAACCCGGATTCATTCATCGCGCGGCCATCGTACACCATTCGCAAGTACACTTGCCGCTCTGGTGCGCGCCGGCTGGAAATGCGAATCAATGCGGCAATGCTCGCGCGGCGATTTAGCTTTCTCGAGCGTCTGGCAGCCGCAGCCATCGATTGCCGGAACGCGATTGATCTTCTAGTGAAATGGCCGGCCGCAATATGAGACGCCCCGTGCGACCGCGCGCATGTGACAGGACTCGCAGACGGCGGCGCGAGCGGGCCAATCTCGAGCGATTGGGATTGGTCCGAATCGACGCAGCCGTGCCGAAGCCGATTTGGCCGCGGCGCGACTGAGAGTTGCCAATGAGTCCATGCAGCGGGAAAGAATGCCCACTTTCTGGTTTTCGGACTGTGATCCCTTGAAACTTAAAGCGATATTTGACAATCAGTTGCGCGCGGATCCGTGCAAGCGAGTAAGGAATTCTCCCGTGCTGAGCGTTGACGGCCGATGAAGCATTTGTAGCGTGTGGCTTTTTTGAATGTGAAGGGCTGGCCCTCCACTACCGGCGGTTGAGCAAAGTGTCCAAATCCGTGTCCGTAACCGCCGCGCCACCGCGCGCGGCCGCGACCAGCACATCCCGACGAGAAACTGAACGCGCAGGCGCGTCGCGCGCACCCAGTCTGCCCGCGCCCAAGACCTCATCCGCCAAGCCTGATATCAGCAACGCGCAGCTCTTTCGATGGATGTTCCGGTTCGTCCGCCCGGTGATCGGGTTGTGTCTGATCGCCGGATTCTGGATGGCCTCCTGGGTGGGCGTCGAAGTGATGGCCAACCGGCAGGCGGGCAACACCGTCAACTTCATCCAGCACCTGACCGCCAGCAAAGCGGTCGCTGTCGAAGGATTCATCCGCTGGATCACCGGCGCCGAACCCGACGCCGTTCGCCTGCGCATCCTGATCTTCGAGTTGGCCGCGCTCGTCGTGATCTACGCCCTGCTTCGCTATCTCCGCGAAGTCGCCTCCAGCAAGATGAGCATGGAGATGGTCTTCTACCTTCGAGAGGCTATTTACGACAAAGTGCAGCGCGTGGGCTTCGGCTTTCACGACGCCATCTCGTCGGGCCAGTTGATCAACCGCGCGCTATCGGATTTGCAAAACGTTCGTCAATTCGTGCAGACTGCCATTCTCACGACGCTGGAGATCGTGCTGGTCGTCATGTTCTACATCGCGCTGATCTACACGCGAAACAAATGGCTGGCCGGCGTGTCGCTGATCCCGCTGCCGATCTGGACGTGGTACATCCTTCGCTTCAGCAAAAGGGTTCAGCCCGTCGCGCGCAGCGTGATGGAATCGGAAGACAAGAACGTTTCGATCATCACCGAAACGATCGCCGGCGTTCACGTGGTCAAAGCGTTCGCAACGGAGAAGCAGGAGATTGAGAAATATGCCGGCAACTGCGACACGTTCAAGCAGCGCGTGCTGAAGCGCATCCGCCTGTTCGCGGATTTCAACCCGGTGATTCGCTCAATCGCTCAAGCGTCTTATCTGATGCTGTTCTTGGCGGCGGGCGTGCTGACGATCAAGGGCGTGCTCGGGCCGGGCGACTTTCTCATCCTCGGCGGCGCGATGTCGGCGATCCTCAACCGCCTCCAGGCGGTCGCCACCATCAACGAGCAATATCAAAACGCGATCGTCAGCGCGCGTCGGCTGCACGAAGTGCTCACGGCCCCGCCAACCGTTCCGGAAAAATCCCGCGCGAACGTGCTGCCAAATAAGGGGCCCGGCGAAGTCGTCTTCGAGCACGTGAACTTCGGCTACGACCCGGAAAAACCCGTCCTGCATGACTTGCATTTCCACATCAAAGGCGGCAGCATCGTGGCGATTGTCGGACCGACCGGATCGGGGAAAAGCTCGCTGGTGAATCTGATTTCACGCTTCTACGACCCTCAAAAAGGTCGCGTGCTGATTGACGGCATGGACCTGCGCGATGCGAAACTCGCCAGCCTGCGCACGCAGGTCGCGTTCGTCTTTCAGGAGACGTATCTCTTTTCCGATACGGTCGCAGCGAATATCGCTTATGGCCGTCCGCATGTCACCGCCGGTGAAATCGAGGCCGCGGCGCGGCTGGCGCAGGCGCACGACTTCATCGAGCAGATGCCGCGCGGATATCAGACGATCCTCACCGAGCGCGGCGGCTCGCTTTCCGGCGGCCAGCGCCAGCGGTTGGCGATTGCCCGCGCCATCGTCACCGATCCGCGCGTGCTGATCCTCGACGACGCTACTGCCGCCGTCGATCCCGAAACCGAGCAGCTCATCCGCCGCGGCATGCGATTCGTCATGCCCGGCCGCACGACGTTTATCATCGCGCATCGTATCAGCACAGTGAAGGCGGCCGATCTGGTGATCGTCATCGAGCAGGGACGTATTACGCAGATGGGCACGCATGCGCAGCTCATGCAGGAAGACGGCCACTATCAGGAAATCGCCGCGGCGCAGCTGCGGACAGATGAAGAGATCGCGGCCGAAGGCAAACCGCTGGAGCGCGAGCTGGCGCCTTCGCACATGGATCGCGTGCAAAGTCAGCGCGCCGTTGCTGCAGCTGTCGAAGGCGCGGAGAAGATGGAGCCTTCGAACGAAGCGGTTGGAAGTTAGAGGAAATGAATCATTGAGTCATCGGGTCATCGGGTGATTGCAATATTCCAATCACTCAATGTCCCGATGATTCAACCACTCAATCCGACGAAACATGAGCATTCTCGAAACATTCCGCGCCCGATCACTCCGCCGCGCCGGCGAGAGCGCCGCTGCCGCGCTGGAGGCTGGCGTTCGGCCGGCGCCGCTGGAGAGCGACGACGAGCAGCGCTACAAGCCGATCTCCTGGCCGCTCGTGCGCCGTCTGCTTGGCGAACTCGCGCGCTTCCGCAAGCAATACATTCTGGGCATCGCGGTCGGCCTGATGCACGTGATGTGCGATCTGTGCGGGCCGAAGTTCATCGAGGCGATCATCAACTTCTGCATGATGTATCGCGCGGGTCTGGCGCCGGGCTTCAACGATGGCCGCGCCATTCGTCAGATCATCGTGATCATCGCCGCTTGGACATCCATATTCGCCTGCTCGGTCGTCCTTCAGCGCATCTGCATCATCATCATGACCCGCGCCGGCGAGAGCGTGCAGTTTTCGCTGCGGCAGAAGATGTTCAACCATCTTCAGACGCTCTCGATGAGCTATTACGATCGCACGAAGCTCGGCCGCATCATCAGCCGGCTCACCAGCGACATCAACAGCCTGCGCGAAGTGAACGTGTGGGGCATCTGGCAGATCATCGCCAACGGGATGATCATCGTGGTGGCCGCTTCGATGCTCATCTACACCAGCCCGCGGATGTTTCTGGCGGTGGCGTGGCTGGGGCCGATCCTGTTTGTCGCCAACCGGGTTTTTCTCAAGCGGGCTGGCCGGTTGCACCAGATTTCGCGCGAAGGCTGGACGCGCGTCAGCACGAACCTCGCCGAAAACATCACCGGCATGCGCGTCGTCACCGCGTTTAACCGGCAGGATCCTAATCTCCAGGTTTTCAACCGGCTTCAGGACGACAATACTGACAACAACGTCCGAGTCGCTCGCGTCAATGGAATGTACCAGCCGCTGCTTCAGACGATCGGATTCATTGGAAAGGCCACCATTCTTCTTTACGGCGGATACTTGATCGCGTCCGGCCGCGCCATCGGCGAAACAGCCGCGGGCGGAAGCTCGATCGCGATTGGCGAGAATTATCTCACGAACGTCCTGCATCTGATGTTCGGCCGGACGCGCGGCGTCGGATCGGTGGTGGCGGCGTATCTCTACTGGGATTGGTTCATGAACCCGATCCTGACTCTGGGAACCTTTTACAACCAGCTGATGATGGCGATGGCCGGCGGCGAGCGCGTCTTTGCGCTGTTGGACACGAAGCCCGACGTGCAGGACTTGCCGCAGGCGCGGCCACTGCCGCGAATTGTCGGCCACGTCAGATTTGAGAATGTCACCTTTGGCTATAACCCCGATCGGCCGGTGCTGCACGATGTGAGCTTCGAAGCACGACCCGGCGAGATGGTGGCGCTCGTGGGCGCCACAGGCAGCGGCAAGAGCAGCATCATCTCGCTGATCGCCAGATTCTATCAACCGCAAAAGGGCCGCGTGCTTGTGGATGGGCAGGACATTCGCGATGTGACCGGCGAATCGCTTCACCGACAGATGGGACTTGTGCTTCAAGTCAATTACCTCTTCAGCGGCACGGTTCTTGAGAATATTCGATATGCCAAACCCAGCGCCACGCTCGACGAAGTGATTGGTGCAGCGAAAGCCGTCGCCAGCCACGAGACGATCATGTCGCTTGCCGACGGATACGACTCGGAAGTCGGCGAGCGCGGCGCCAACATGTCGCTCGGCCAGCGCCAGCTCATCTGCTTCACGCGCGCGTTCCTGGCCGACCCAAGAATCTTCATGCTCGACGAAGCCACCAGCGCCGTCGATACGGCAACCGAACTTCTCGTGCAGGAATCGCTGGAAAAGCTTCTGGCCGGCCGAACGACGTTTATCGTCGCGCATCGCCTGAGCACGATCATGCGCGCCGATCGAATTCTGGTGATCGACGAAGGCCGGATTATCGAGCGCGGCACACATCGCGAATTGCTCTCTATCGACGGAAGGTACGCGCAACTTTATCGGCAATTCGCGCATCACGCGGGCTGACGGCAAGTTATCGCCACTCTCTAATTGGATCCACGGGGCATAAGTTCGTCGCATTGCGAATAATTCGCGCTCCTCCGTTAGCCGATGATCCTACTGAGTGCCTCGGCGCGCGCCGGGCCGATTATTAGAAAGGACTGCTCCATGAACGAGTACACAAACACCGTCGAATCCAGCCAGAAGAAGCCCGTTGGCCGTCAGACACTTTTGCTATTGGCGCTATTTGGCCTGGTCGGGCTTGCGCTGGCGTGCATGATCTGATGGCTATCTTGGAGCCCTCCCGTGCGCTGGTCCAATCAAGTCATTGATCGACGTCCGCTGCGGCGTGGCTTCACGCTGCTTTACATGGCGATCGGCTTTGCCGTGGTGCTGGCCATCGTGTCGTTCGGCGTTGATCTTGGGCGGGTACAGGCCGCCAAGACTGAGCTGCAGCGTGCGGTGGATGCCGCCGCACGCTATGGTGCGAAGGGGTTGAGCGACAACACCGCCGTAGCCAAGGCGATTACCGCGGGCGCGGATAATGCGATCGACGCCGACAACAACCAGGCGCTGGCCCTCACATCCAACGACGTGAAGACTGGCCACTGGGATTCGACGACGAAAACTTTCACGATCGGCGGCTCGCCCACCGACGCGGTAAGGGTTTCCAGCACGCGCACGATCCCGCTACTGTTCGCGGCCGCGCTGGGCAAGCGGGAATGTTCGGTAACTGCGACGGCGATCGCGACCAACTTGGCCGCCGCACCCAACTTCATTGGCCTCAACGGAATCACCGCAAAGAATAACGCTTCAATGGGCTACAGTTCGTCACAGGGCAGTGCCGGCGGAACGAATGTGAACAGCGATTTCATCATGGGCTCGAATGCGGCGATCAGCTTCGTGCAAAACCCGTCAATCACGGGTACGATCGTCCTCGGACCCAGCGGAACGTACAACCAGACCAGTCCGACGCCAAGTTACACCCCCACGATGCTCTCATATCCTTCAACCGAAAGTCCGCCAACTAGCAGTTCCGGTGACTTAAGCGTCAGCGGCACCGTCCACATCAGCGGGGGCGGTACCAAGGTCTACACAAACATCAACTTCTCGAACAACGCAACATTGATCTTCGATTCTCCCACGACCATCTACGTCACGGGAAACGTCAACGCCGCCCAATCGTCGCTCATAAAGCCCGCATCAGGCATTCCCAAAGACCTGATGATTCGCATGACCGGCGGTGCCTCAGCGGTGTTCGGCGGCGGCAACAACATGACCGTCATCGCGCAGGTTTACGCCCCGGCCGTAAACTTCACGTCCCAGAACAACGCTGATCTTTACGGATCGATGCTCTTCCGCTCAATCAACGTGCAGAATAACATTAACGTCTATTACGACAGCGATAGCGGCAACGTCATCACCGGTACAGTCTCGACCGGTCACATCAGCATGGTCCGCTAGCGCCAGCTCGCGCCAACCTCCCCCCAGACCCTATTGCCGGAACTTCCTGACGCTTTTGCGCGCGTGCAGCGCGAGATAAGCCGTATCCCGCGCTGGCCAGCTTGACTTTCTGGTGAAGAATTCCTCCCACACACAGGAGGAGTTCCATGACCAGGCGGCGATTCAGCGGCTTTGCTCTTCAGTATTCCCTCATAGCGATGATAGCTCTCACAGGCATCAGCTCGCTGGCCATCGATTACGGCCACGCGCAGATGGTGAAGGTGCAACTGCGCCGCGCTGCTGATGCGGCAGCACGATACGGCGCCACAGGATTAACCTATGATTCGGCGACCGCCATCTCGCGAGCCACGACCTCCGCGGGAGAGAATAGCGCCGACGGCACGCCCGTTGTTGCCACAGCGCAGACTGGGCACTGGGATTCCACCACGCGCGTCTTCACCGCCAACGCAGCGCCGATGGACGCCATTCAGGTATCGACGACGCGAACCGTGCCGATGTTGTTTGCAAAGCTGCTCGGGCAAAAGGCCTGCAGTGTTACTGCATCGGCAGTCTGCCTCAACAAAGCGGTTGGCCCCAACTTCGTTGGGCTCAATTCCGTCACCGCCAAGAACAACACCGCGCTGGGTTATGACTCGTCGCACGGCGCGCCCAGCGCAAGCAACACCAACAGCGGTTTTCTGATGGGATCTAATGGAACCGTGTCGTTTAACAACAATCTCACGATCAGCGGCGGGGTCATCCTGGGCCCAAACGGCACATTGAAGTCGTCGGCAACGACGCCAATGATATCAGCGACCCCGCTCAGCTATCCATCGACGGAGAATCCGCCTTATGTCAGCTCCGGGAACCTCAAGGTTACCGGCACGCTACACATCAGCGGTGGCGGAACGCTTGTTTATACCGACATCAATTTTGCGAATAACGCGCAACTGATCTTCGACGCGCCGACGACGCTTTACGTCACCGGCAGCGTCAACGCCGCGCAGGGATCGATTATCAAGCCCGCTTCCGACATCCCCGGCGACCTGAAAATCCGGATGACCGGCGGCGCCAGCTCAGTCTTTGGCGGGCCCGGCGCTAACAACATCAGCGTCACCGCTCTGGTCTACGCACCGGCCACCGATTTCTCCTCACTTAACAATGCAACTCTCTATGGCTCGATGTTGTTTCGCACGATTTACGCGCAAAACAACCTGAACGCCTACTACGACGTCGCCAGCGGCAGCGTAATCAGCGGGACGTTCATCACGAAGGTCACCATGGTTCAATAGGAACGATTATTCGGACCTTCCCGGCAGCCTCTTGCGTGTGAATAGCCTTACGGTCGATTCCGATGTCCACTGCATGCAAGAGTATCAAAAAAAGGCGACGCCCCGCGTGCGACGTGGGATGACGCTGCTGTACTCGGTGATCTGTTTGACGGCGCTGCTGGGGATTTCTTCTCTGGCGATC
>JADMIO011560749.1_pt1 | contig 18867 bp, 19 predicted proteins | sample 8958161 | NCBI WGS metagenome assembly JADMIO01 (sample SAMN16585339, study PRJNA669376) | soil metagenome | isolation source: Crop rotation soil | place: USA: Cullars Rotation, Alabama | collected 2011 | reverse complement strand
CGGCGGGTCCGCGGTGAGTTCGAACGCGACACTGACGTTGCTCAGTCCCGCGACGTTCACGATTCAACCGACCAATCAAAACGTCCAGCCCGGCGCCAGCGTCACCCTCGTGGCAGCCGCGGTCGGCAACGGCCCCGTTCGTTACCAATGGCGCTTCGAAGGCACGAATATTCTGAACGCCACGAATGCCAGCTACAGCTTCACGAACGCGAATCTGTTCGAGCATCATGGGAACTTCTCCTGCGTGGCGAGCGATGACATCAGCACCACCGCGAGCGACAACGCGTTCGTTTACGTGATGGTCAAACCGTTCGTCACCGTCCACATCACATCGCAAACGGTGTTGCAGGGCCAGAACGCCACCTTCAGCCTCGTGGCGACGGGCGCGCCGCCGCTCTGGTACCGATGGATTCGCAATGGCGGTTCCGTGCCGGGTGCCACCACGTCCGTGCCGTTTCTTACCATCACCAACGTGCAGGCCAGCGGCACCATTCGCTGCGCCGTCACCAATGTGGCTCTGCCCGCCAGCGGAAGCGGCGCTTTCAGCCCCGGACCGTCCGCCGGCCAAAACGTACAACTGACCATGCTGGCCGACTCGGACAGCGACGGCATGTGGGATGTCTGGGAAACGAATTACTTCGGCAATGTCGTCGGCACCAATTTCGCGCTCGTGCTGCCCGGGGCCGATGCCGATGGCGACGGCATGAGCAACCGGGACGAATACATCGCGGGCACCGATCCGACGAATGCGCTGAGCGTCTTGAAGATTCTTCTCACCGCGACGAATGCCAACCTGCTGCAATTCGTGGCGCAGCCGAATGTCGGCTACAGCGTGCAAGCGCGCTCGAACCTTGCCGCTGGAGCGTGGCTCAATGTCACCAGTATCACACCGGGTTCACTTGTGCGCACAGTCGAGGTGAATGCAGCCACGGCGCCATTCGGAACGGAGCGTTACTTCCGCGTCGTTACGCCGCTGGTGCCGTAGCGTGGGGAAGGGTGGAACTCGTCGCGCTGCGACGAGTAGCGCCACGTTCAGAGGCGCAAGGCGCAACGAAAAGCGTGAGACGTGCGACACCCGTGAACGCTCGCCTGTCTGCCCGCTGAACGCGGGCCGGGTCATCGCAGCGCGACAACTCTGGAGATCGTATCGTTACCAACGTTTGCCACATAGATGTTCTCGTCCAGTCCAAGAGCGAGACCCTGCGGAGCACTCAAAGCTGAGCTGGAAAAAATTCCCAGGTCGGCCAACGTGGAATCGAATATCTCGATCACATTGGACGCGTAAACCCGCGCCTGTCACCATACGAAACATAAATCAGGTCAGTGCCCGCAGTGCTGGAATTGCAGAACAAACCATAAATGAGCGCCATCAGCGTCAGGCCGGCGTTTAACCTTACGCGAGTGACGGAATCCCGTCGGGATTCTGGAATGTGTCTGTTCATAATTCTCCTTTGAAGGCGCGGTCCAGGCGGGCGGTTTTCATTTCAGCGTTTCAGCTTTCAGATTTCAACTTTTCCCCTTCACCGCGGTCTCGGCTTTGAGGCGCTTTGTGCCGCCACTTGCATGAGCACGGTTGGTGCAAAGACTTCATCGCGCTGATGAATTCGTGAGCAATTCGGACAATCGCGTCTCAATGGCCTGCCGAGTGAATTCATCCGAATAATTTGGGCACTCCGGATACGTGCGGCCCAGTCCATAGGAACGCTTGTCCAACAAGCCGAAATCGAATTGCTTCATCTCCTCGATGTGTCCACCGGGATAATGGGCGGTGAGCGCCTCCGCGGTCATCACGCCGTTGCCGCCATCGTAATAGCGACCATCCGGCAAACGCACCAGGACGTGAAAACAATTCGAGGGATCCTTGTCCGACATGATGAAAGCGATGGTTGCGGGTTCACGGAACCGCTCGTTCCAACGTTCGCGAAAGTCCCGCGCGAAGCGGCCGCACGGGCCGAGATTGATTCGCGGGGCGCCATTGCGAAACCCGTAACGACCATTGATGTCATCCCGCAACGCATTTAAGGGCTCGATCGCCGCGGTTCCTCGATCGCTCGCGTGTTGGCTGGTTTTGGCAGGCGGAGTCGAACAACCGCTCATCGACAGCAGGCTCAAAGTCACCAGCAATGTAGAAAATATTTGGCTCACAGTTCTCCTTTGAAGGCGCGGGCGAGGAGGGAGGGCGTGAGCTGGTCCACTTGCGCCTGGGCTTTCTTGAACCGCGCCTCGATTTGGTCCGCCAGCGCAAACAACGCTTCCACCCGGCGCACGATTTCCTGCTGTTCGGCGATCATATTTCTTTGTTCTTCCACTCTGGAAATCGTTCCATGAAAGCGATGGCGCCGTTGAAGTGGATAAGCTTCGCGTAGTCCTGAAACAACTTCTTATCCTTCGCCATCAGCTCGATGTAGTAAGATGTGGAGGCAGTCAAATCCTCTATCCGCACCAGTTTGATCCGCACGGATTGTTCCAAACGTTCGAGGTAATAGAAGAGAGCATCGAAACACCAACGGACGTAAACATCAGGACCGCTGCATTCGTCGCTCCACGGTTTCGGCAACGCTCGACGGACTTGATCCATATTGATGCGATATTGATTGCCCTTGTCATCTTTGTACGCTTCTTCGTCATCCACCATGCGCCAGGCATCGTTGGACGGGCCGTAGTCAAAGATTTCGTCAAGCATCTGCCGGGCGAGCTCTGCCTGTTTCCAACGAAGCTCCTGCTCCCTCTGCGCCAACTTCGCCCGCTCGACCTCACGCTCCTTTTCCTGAGCCTCACGTTCCTTCTCTTGCGCTTCCCGCCGTAAAACGGCTTCCTGCCGTGATTGTCGAACCGCCCAGACCGTTGCCCAAATGGCGGCAAAGATTGTCGCTACGAACGACCAGTGCTCGGCTGCATCGGTCCCACCTGCTGCGAGAATTGGACTAATCATGGTTTCTGCCTTTCTGTTTTATGCTGTTGAGGAGTTCAATCGCCGGTTCGTCGGCGCGGTCTGGGGAACGACTTGGCCCCGGAAGGCGCGGGCGAGGAGGGGGGGTGCGAGTTGGCCCAGTTCCGCCTGGGCTTTTCTGAACCGCGCCTCGATTTGGTCCGTCAGCGCAAACAACGCTTCCACTGGCCGCACGATTTCGTGTAGTTCGGCGGGCCTCATTTAGTCAGCACTTCCCAAGTTTGGCTCTTCCATGTGCCAGAAAGCGTCTGAATCTCCTCGATCAGCGCCGTCAACTCATTCAAAGCGTCAGTCCTGAAGCTTGGGACGACAAATTTGCGGCATGTATCAGCTTCGTTCATCGAAAGCACGGGAGCAGCGGTGCGGTTCGAGTGCGTGGCGAAAGAGTGGCAATGAAAAGAAACGCTGAAAAGCTGAAAAACTGAAAAACTGACATCGGGGACTACATCCAAAAAGCTGAAAGCCGAAAGCTGAAAGCTGAAATCACCAGGCACGCCGACTTCTGAACTCTGCCGTCCGTCCTCCGACTTCTAATGTCAGCTTTCAGCTTTCAGCTTTTCCTCCGCCTTCTGCCTTGTTTTGGGAACTTCAGGGTTCATCTTCGCGCTAAGGCGCGATCGGGGCACCGGGAGACATCGTTGGCGCGGTCGACGACGTGATCTACACACAGGACGACGGATCAACGCGAGGGAAGATGCGGTCGACGCACTGTCCGACGCGATCGACGCACAGCCCGACCTCGTCTACGCAATGTAACACGCGATCGATGGACACGACGGCTCGATAAATAGACACGTTGGCACGATATCTGAACGGTAAGACTCGATCGACAGACCGTCAGACCTAGTTTACTCGCCGGCCGACGCGTCCGACAAAGTTGCACGCATTAAAGAGAGACAGCGTGGCCGCATCTTGAGACATGGAGGCAAAGATGAAAACCTGCCGAGGCACCGCCATGCTCACTCCCGCAGCCTGGCCGGGCTGAGCATGTTTTTAATTACGTAGTCTGCGGCCTCGCGCACCTGTTCGTGTTTGCTTTCTTTGGCCTTGAGCAAGGCGGGGATGGCGTTGCTGGCTTCCTTTCCAAAAGCGCCAATCGCATACGCCGCATTCCTGGCCACGATGCTGTCGTAGTCCTCGAGGAGAGCCACGAGGAATGGAATCACGCGCCTGGCATCCGAGTGCACCCGCCCCAAAGCATAGACCGCGTGCCGGCGCACTTCGTTGTCCTCCATTTCGGCTGCTTCGATCAACATGGGAACGGCGGCGACGGCTTGTGTTTCGAGCATGACACATCCGTTGATGGCGATTCTTTCAAATCCGCGATCACTCTCCCAAAGTTTGATGTAGGCCGGAACAGCGACGGAACCGGTGGTGCAGATTTTGGTGAGAGCCAGGGCCGCGTGAAGCTGAACCGATTTATTCGAATCTCCGAGACTGTGCCGAAGAGCAGCGATGGCCGCACGATTGTTTTTCGGAACTCTCGTCATTTCCGAAGCGGCGGTGACGCGGACTCGAAAATCCACGCTCCCAAGGGCAATAATCAGCGATTCGACGAATTCAACACCGATGGGCTGGGACTCGCCGACGGGAATAAGCGCGTTCAGGGCCGCGATGCCGGTGTTGGTGTTGAGCAAGTGCGCGTTCAGAGCCGTTATCACGGCTTTGGAATGGGGCTTGAGTTGCCCCAGCGCCGAGATCGAGCGTTGATGCCGCTGGCCTTCGGACATCAGCCGCTGGCGAATTGAAGGAACCATCTGGAGGAACGCGATGGTCCTGGCCTTCAAGAACGAATCGTGGCGATTCAGATCGGCCACGAGAAACGACACGGTCTGCGGTCCCATCTGGCGCAATGCTCCGGTGGCCTTGCTGCGTGTTTCGGCGTTCTGACTCCTCAAGTCGGTCAGCCACTCGCTTAATAAGCGTCCTTCAAACGCCGGCTCGCGCGGACTCCGGAGCGCCACAACCACGGCCACGGAAATGCCGGCGAGGAGTATGGTCAGAATTCCGAAATAGAGCCTTCGATTCTTCACAAGCCCCTTTGATGCATCGTGTCTTCTACCGGTGCTTTTGCTTGCGACACAACAGTTACTGAATTGCGGATGAGCAGTGGACGCCTTCCCCCTTTCAGTTCGCCCGCCCAATTCCAAATTGATCGCCGTTGCGCACGGGCTTGTCGCCGGCGAAATGAATCTCCACGAGCTTCTCACTGTGCACGTCGGCGCCGGTTTCATCTTTCAATGTCGCCACGATTTTTCGCGTAGCGACATCGATCACTTCGCCGGTTGAGGGATACGCGAGCTTGCCGTCCAGGCTGAAGGTGATCCAGCCGGGGTCATCACGCACTTGAATGCTCGCGACTTGTTTGGGCGGCATGACGGTCGCGTCGAAGATATGCATCCGCTGGTTCGCGGCGTCACAGACCCACAGTTCCTTTTCATCAGGCGTGAGGCCGACGCCGTGGCTTGGGCACCCGTGGCGCTTGGGCAGTCCCATCTTGAAGCCCTGCACTTCAACGCGATGCAATTTTTTGCCGGTCACGAGATCGCCGACCTCGAAACCCAGCAGCCCGTTCACGTTCACGAAGCAGAGCGTTTGTTTGGCGTTGACGGTGAATGGCCGAATCGCGGAACCGAACGGGCCGACCTCCTTGCTGATCGTGTGCGTGGCGGTGTCGGTAACGCGCAACAACGGGGACTTGAGTCCGGCGAGATAAGCGTCCCGGCCATCCAGTCCGTAGATTGTGTTGTGCGCGCCGGACTTCGGCTCGATCTTCTTGATGATGTCGCCAGTGAGCGCGTGAATGACATGCCAGTGGTCTTTTTCCAGCGAGGGCAGATACATGACCTGCCCGTCGGGCGAAAGGGCCATGCGGTCGCAGCCGCCTTCATAGGATTTTTCCCAGAGAATTTTGTCTGTGCGCAAATCGAAGCAGGTGAGGAACTGCAACGTGCTCACGTAGAGGCGGCCGGTGGCGGCGTTCGCGGCCACGCCTTTCACGTTGAGCGGTTTTCCGTCAGCGCTCAGGCCGCGCGCAGGGATGCGCTTCACGAACGTGTGGCCACGATCGATGTCGAAGACGAGCACACCATGACCGCCGCGTTCGAGATAATCGCGAATGCCCGGCACGGCGACGTAGAGCAGCCGGCGCTCGCCGGGATTCGGCGCGGAACGTGAATTCTCCGCGGCGCTGAGCGAAGTGGCGACGAGCCCCAGCAGAACGAACAGGCAAAGTTTCTTCATACGATCCTCGCTGTTGGAATTGAGGATTAGCCGAGTGCAAAAGCCCGTTGTGGGCAAGCAAGTTCTTTGTTGGCTCGCGTGTGAGTGACTCGTTACAGGCAACGGCGAAGAGTGAGGGAATGTTGAAGAATGCGCTTTTTTCCCGCGGACAAAGCCGTAAACCTTCCGTCATGAACCTTGGCCAAAAGCAGAACGAGCTTTCATCCGTCAACCTCACGCGCCGCGCCTTTGCGAAATTGTCCTTGGCCGCGCTGCCCGGAGTCGGCTTGTTCTCCGCCATGAACCGGATGACCGCCGCGGACGCACCGGCCAAACCGGGGAAGCCGAATTCGAAATTTGCCGGCGTCCAGATCGGACTGAACGTGCCCTACAGCTTCGGCGGCACGTCCACGAGCGCCGACGACATTCTCAAGAACTGCGTTCAGCTGGGACTCAGCGCGGTGGAATTGAGAACACAGCCCGTGGAAAGTTTTCTCGGATTGCCCGCCACAACCGGGAACGCCGCGGCCAAGGCGGAACAACTGGCGCAGTGGCGCAAGTCCGTCTCCATGGACCGCGTGAAGGAGTTCCGGAAGAAGTACGAGGACGCCGGTGTGCTGATCGAGATCGTCAAGGTGGATGGATTGTTCAAGCTGACGGAGGACGAACTGAACTATGTGTTCACGCTGGCGAAGACGCTGGGCGGCCGCGCGATTTCTTCGGAGATTTCAAACAAGGAGGAGGACCTCAAACGCGTTGGTTCGTTCGCCGACAAGCATCAGCTCATGGTCGGTTATCACGGTCACGCCAGCACGAAGCCGGAGCATTGGGAAAAGGCTTTTTCGCTCGCGGAGCACAACGGCGCGAACGTGGACCTTGGGCACTTCGTCGCGGGCAACAATGTTTCCCCGGTGCCATTCATCAAGGAACATCACGAGCGCATCACGCACGTGCATGTGAAGGACCGGAAAAAGAACAACGGGCCGAACACGCCGTTCGGCGAGGGAGACACGCCGATTGTGGAAGTGCTGCGCCTGATCCGGGACAACAAGTGGAACATCCAGGCGACCATCGAGTTCGAGTACAAGGTGCCGGCGGGATCCGACCGGATGAAGGAACTGGCCCGGACGGTCAAGTATTGCCAGGACGCGCTGGTCTAGTGGTGTGAGAGTGTCGCCATGGATTCAGAGTATGTTGCCCGAGTGCCCGGGCGGGTAGGGCGCGTTGCTCCGCGCGCCGGGAACGGGTAAAAGACCTTCGTTGGTGGATGATTTCAATCCGACGACGGCGCGCGCGGAGCGACGCGCCCTACATTTGAGGCTCGCGTGTGATTCGGCTCGCTGCGCCTCACAGAGGCGCGGTCCGGAACGCGGGTCTGCGACCCGCAGCGGCTTCGATTGGCCACGGAGCGGAAATGGTTTCGGCAGCGACTCTAATTCTTCCGCACACTGCTCCGTTCCTTCAGCCAATCGAAATCGATGGGCGCCGAAGCGGGGAAGGTTCCGCTGGTGGTTCCCAGCTTGCGCCGGGTTTCCTCCAGAACCCAGCGATGAGTTTCCACATGGCCGTCGGCGAACGAGAGATTCGCGCCCTCGCCGTGATCGCAGCCGGGCAGGTTGCCCCAAATGTAATCCTCCCAGCGATTCATGAAAAAGCCGTCGTTGATCGTGTCGGGATTCTCATCGAGAAAGACATAGATGTGGGATGGATTGGGGATGTCATCGATGCGAAAGAATTGCACGAGCAATGGATTGAACTTGTTGGTCAACTCACCCGGATCGCCGACGAGCGAGTTCATGGAATAGCTGCGCAGCCGCGGCCCGTTCTCGGCGATGAATTTGTCGGAGGGACATTTGAACACTCCGATGGAACTGCCGAGGTAGGGCGCCAGTTGCCCGCTGGTGACCTGTGATTCGTTCGTGTTGCCTTCGCTATTCTGCAAGTCCTCGAGGTTGTTAACCCAGTTCTGGCGCAGGAGGAGCGTGTCGTTGATGCCGTGATTATTGCAGAGCCAATCCTCGTGGTCGCCGGCGTAGAGAAACCACGCGAGGCCAAGCTGCTTGAGATTGTTCGCGCACGCCGTTCGTTGCGCCTTCGCTTTCGCGAGAGCCAGCGCGGGAAGCAACAACGCCGCGAGCACGGCGACGATGGCAATGACCACGAGCAATTCCACGAGAGTGAAGCCAGTCCGGCGATGCATGGGCGCATCTTCGGCCAAAGGCAGCGCGGCGGCGATGGAATTTGTCAGCGCAATACGGTGCAGCGCGTCGCAGATGGTTGATGGGACCGGCTATCTCACCGCCCATCCGGTTATGATTGATAAGTTCTTTAGACATTCGGCGGACGGAAGCTTGCGGAGAGAGCCGCCTGGATTGTCCACGCCGTCATCATTGCCGTCGCGGCTCAAGATTCTGGAACCTCACGCGTCACTTCGGCTGGACGCTTGTCCTCGCGCAAGCCGAGGAACACCGGATGGCGCAACCCGCCATCACTCGTCCATTCGGTGAAACGAATTTGCGCGACAAACTTCGGCTCGAGCCATGTGCACAGTTTCATTTCCGACGCGGTCACGCCCTGACCGAATTTGCCGGTGCGCCTGGTGGGTAAATTCACAAATGGACACGTGGCGCGTCGTGTCGGTTTGAATGTGTTGAACAGTGCGCGCAATGTTGCCTGGGTGTAGCCGCTGCCAACCTTGCTGGCGAAGACCAGTTCGCCCTTCTCGTAGTAACCGACGAGCAGCGCGCCAAAAAAATCGCGCGAGCCTTTCGGCGGCGTGTAACCGCCAATGACAAACTCCTGCTCGTTGACGCACTTCAATTTCATCCACGTGCCACTGCGCCGGCCCACTTCGTACTTCGAAGCGGGTTGTTTCGCGATGATGCCTTCGAGGCCAAGCCTCTTCACCTCGGCCAGCACGGTTTCGGCGGCGCCATTCAAAGCGACGGAGAAGCGAATCGGCCCTGGCGCATGGGCGACGAGTCGTTCCAGCAGATCGCGCCGTTGCGTGAGGGGAAGCTCGCGCACGTTCCGGGCATCGAGGTTCAACAAGTCGAACACATAAAAGACTAAAGCGCCTTCGGCCGTGATGCGGTTGCGATTCTGCAATCGCTGGAAGGAAGCGTGGCCGTGTTCATCGAGCGCCACGATTTCGCCATCGAGCACGCAGTTCTCCGCGGAGACGCGCTGCACGGCCTTGACGATCGCGGGAAAACTGTCAGTCAGTTTGCGCTCGTTTCGTGAAAACAATTCGACCTCCTGGCCCTTTTTCACGGCCAGCACGCGATAGCCGTCATGTTTTAGCTCCAGCAACCATTCGCCCTTTGATGGCAAAGATTCCACGAGCCGAGCCTTCATTGGTTCGTGGAAGCGTGGTGTTTCCGCAGGACAGTTTTTCAGCGAACGGGCGAAATGAGGAGTCGCCCCGTCAGGTTCATCGTTGGATTGAGGCTTGGTGCGCTTGCCACGTCGATGGGCCGGACGCGCGAGCTTAGTGGCGGACCTGTCTGTGACGCTGGCCGCGCCACGCTTTCGCGCCGCCGCCGCAATGCGTTCCTTGAATGTTCGTTTGGCCGCCGGCGCGCTCGCGCGATTGGATTGCCAGGTGCGCGTTCTCTCGCCGGCAATCTGCGCCATGGTTCGCTTGCTGAGCACAGATTCATCATCGCGCTTTGCGGAAATCGGTTCCGCGTCCTCGCCGCTTTTAATGAGCAGCCATTCATCCTTGCCGCTCTGCTTGCTTCGGGCGCGCATTCGCACGAGCGTCCAGTCGCCTTCGAGTTTTCTTCCGTGCAACACGAATTTGAGTTTGCCGTCGCGCAAGGCGTTGAGCGGATTTTCGTCGAGTGGCTCCCATGTGCCGGTGTCCCAAACCATCACGCTCCCGGCGCCGTAATTGCCTTCGGGAATCACGCCTTCAAAGTCGCCGTAATCGAGCGGATGATCTTCGACGTGCATGGCCAATCGCTTGTCGCCTTTGGTGGTCGGGATTCCTTTCGGCACGGCCCATGATTTCAACACTCCTTCCAGTTCCAAACGGAAGTCGTAGTGCAAGCGTGTGGCGTCGTGCTTTTGGATCACAAACATCAGGGCGCGTGATTTCCGGCGGTCCACCTTGCCCGCCGGCTCCGGCGTCGCGCGGAAGTTTCGTTTCTCTTTGTAGCGTTGCAGTCCCATAGCTTTTTGAAACGTGAAACGTAAAACGTGATTCTGCTTTTACGCTTCACGTTTCACTCGTTACGTTTTCATCCATTCACAATCTCTCCCCCGTTCGGATGCAGCACCTGTCCCGTCATGTACGAGGAATCGTCCGAGGCGAGGAACACGAAGCAGGGCGCGACTTCACTCGGCTCACCCGACCGGCCCATCGGTGAATCCGAACCGAACGTTTCCACCTTTTCGCCCGGAAACGTCGCGGGGATGAGCGGCGTCCAAATCGGCCCCGGCGCCACCGCATTCACCCGAATTCCTTTTTTCACCAGCGCATGGGCGAGCGAGCGCGTAAACGCAACGATTGCTCCCTTCGTCGCCGAATAGTCCAGAAGCTCGGGGCTTCCACGGTAAGCGGTCACAGACGTTGTGTTCACGATCGCGCTGCCCTTCTTCAAATGCGGCAACGCGGCCTGCGCAAGAAAGAAAAACGAGAAGATGTTGGTGCGGAAGGTGCGTTCGAGCTGTTGCGGCGTGATTTTACGAATGTCTTTTTGCGGATGCTGCTCGGCGGCGTTGTTCACGAGAATGTCCAGCCGGGCAAAGGCCTTGACCGTCTGCTGCACAATCTTCGCGCAATGTTTTGGATTCCCGATGTCGCGCGCGATCAATTCACAGCGGCGGCCTTCCTGCTCGACTTCCCTTTTTGTGTCCTCCGCGTCCTTGTGCTCGTTGAGATAAGCGATGGTCACGTGCGCGCCTTCCCTGGCAAAAGCGATGGCGGTGGCGCGGCCGATGCCGGAATCGCCTCCGGTGATGATGGCAACTTTGTCCTGAAGTTTTCCAGAGCCGCGGTGCGTGGGTGATTCCGCGTCCGGCCGCGGCGTCATTTTGTGTTCGCGCCCCGGTTGTCGCGCCTGCTCTTGCTTTGGCCGCAACGGTCTTTTTTTGCCCTGCTGTTGCATCGTGCCTCCTTGTCTTCTCGCGAAGATCTGCGGAACCATAGCGCAAGATCGCGTTGTCAGCATCCCGGCGCCCAACTTATTTCGGACTGCGGGGCGAGCGCGACACCGCTTTTCGCAAGCGGGAATGATTCCTGAATTATGTTGCTTCGACGGTCGAAAGCGCCGTCGCCGCTGGGCTTTGCCGGCGCCATCCAAGCGGGGTCAGCGTGGACGCCACGTTACTCTGTCAGCAGGTTGAGGAACGTGATGCCCTGATTGCCAAGCTCCCATGCGTTTCCGCGGCGCGTCACCAGTTTGCGGCATGGGTTCTTATCCTCTTCCGCCGCGTTCACCGAGTACAATTGGTAGCGCTGCTTCGACTTCAATTCGCTGGCGGCGCGCGGCGTGAGTTGAATCGGCACCGCGTTGGCATCGAGCGCAATTTCATAGCCGGCCACACCTTCCCTTTGCGCCAGCGGATTCGGGCGAATCAACATCGGATAACGTTTCGGAAAGGCGAAGTTCGCGTCGCGCACAATCACGCGGCAGAGTTCCGGCCGCGTCTTGATGAACTTCACGAGACTGAACTTCGCGCCTTGCGCCTGCTGCTCCAGGAGGATCAATCGCGGGTCGAGCCCGAGCAAATTGACGCCGTTCCAAATGCCATGATCGTCCGGTTCCTTCGGATGCTCCTTTTTGTACCACGCGGGAAACCGTTCGTTGAGGAAGAGATTGATTTCGAAATGCACGTGGGCCCGTTCGATGGAAATGCGTTCGCGCGTATTGCTGGTGCGGCCCATCGTCGCGATGGTATCGCCGGCCTTCGTTGATTTTCCAGCTGCGAGGCCAGGTGCGAAGTCGCTGAGGTGTGCATAGAGCGTGAAGATTTCCAGGCCCTCGATGACGTGCTTCAGCACCACATACTTGCCGTAGTTCGAGGCTGCGACGCGTTTGTTGATGTAAGCAACCGTTCCATCGCATGAAGCCATGACGGGATCCAGCGGCTCACCACGCTTGTCACGTTTGAGGCAGCGAATGTCGAGGCCTTCGTGCATCTGGTAACCCTCGCTGCGCACGCAGCCGAACGTGCCGCTCTGCCATGGCTTGCCAGTGGTGCCGACGAAAAACTTTTCCTCACCGTCCTTCTCGAAGAGAGCGCGGTTGGCGGTGGGAAGTTGGAACGGTTGGGCGAGGGCAGGGGAGGCTGCCGAAATTGCAAATGCCAAAATGCAAATCCCAAACAGGTTCCAAACCGCAAAATCCAAGTCCAGTTTGGCAGCCGCTCTTCGGCATTTGGGTTTTGGATTTTGGAGTTCGCTGGATATTTGACTTTTGCGATTTGGCATCGCTTCCCACGCGCTGGTGCTCATCGCGTTTCGCTCCGCTGGCTCATTTATCAATCGGCGCGCCGAACGGCCAGTTCTCCTTGAACTGCAACTTGCGCACGGTGTTGTTCAATCCGCGCACCATCCGCTCGGCTTCTTCCCGCGTGCAATCCGGCGTAAAGACCAAATGGCCCGTGCTGTTTTTTCCCGTGATTACTTGCGCGGCCAGCCAGCGTTCCGGACCGAAGTGACTGTGAATGGCCAGGCGCTTGCCTTTGTGCATCACGGTGGTGCGTTCGAGAATCCAACTGCCCTGGCGATTGAACTGCACGTCGATGGCAAAGCCTCCGAACTGGTCAGCGACAACAGCCGCGCCCATCACACTGTGTTCGTCCAGCACGGGCTCGCGATCGATGTTGAAGTGAACCGGCGCCGAACGAATCACCGTGATCGCTGACGTCTGGTCGGCTTGGGAGTCGCTTTCCACGTGGACGCGGATGTTGCTGAATTCGTGCCGGCGTTTGCGCTCCTCGCTGGTGGCGCAACCGACGAAAAGAACAAACGCCGTGACGGCGAGAAAGCCATTGAACAGCAACGCACGACTCTTCATAGTTCGCGCGCAACCAAGCGGAATAACGAATTAAAGTCAAAGCAACTATGGGCCAGCAATCGAACAAAGTGCAGAAACGCAAACGCCGTCTCGCTTACAACAAACGGAAAAAGCTCGCCGCCAAGGCGAAGAAGGCCAAGAAGGCGTAATCGATCTGTCACGCGCGCGAGGCGGACTCTTGGTGAGTCCGCCTTTTTCGCTTCGATTAGAGACATTGGTCGTTGCAGCCGCGTCCCCGAAAAACCTGTTGCGCACCCCGGATCACTTGCCTATATTCCGCGCTCCTTTCGCAGGAAGCGGGGGAAACTCAGTAATTTCGCGTGCCGGGACCTGATGCCATTTGCCTTGAGGGCACCGTCATCGAAATTTTGAAAGAGGCGAAACTCTTTCGGGTGGAATTGGTGAACGGGCATCGGCTGTTGGGGCATGTTTCCCAGTGGCGCCGCGAGGAAGCCGGCCGGTTGAAGCCGGGTGATAAAGTGAATTTGGAAATGTCGCCCTTCGATTTTTCGAAGGGCCGCATCGTCTTAAGAACGAAAACAAAATGAAAGTCCGAGCGTCAGTTAAGAAGCTTTGCGAAAACTGCAAAATCATCCGCCGCAAAGGCGTGATTCGTGTCCTGTGCACGAATCGCCGGCACAAGCAGCGGCAGGGCTAACGATTTAACGATTTAACGATTCACGTTTTAACGAACATATGGCACGCATCATTGGTGTAGAAGTCCCGCCGAACAAACGCATCGACATCGCGCTGCGTTACATCTACGGCATTGGCCCGAAGAACGCGGTGGACATCCTCGCGGCGGCGGGCATCGACCGGAGCATTCGCGCCAAGGACCTCGACGAGGCGCAACTCTCGAAGATCGTCCACGCGATTCAGGATGGCAAATACGTGATCGAAGGCGATTTGCGCCGCGAGCATGGCATGAACTTGAAGCGGCTCCAGGGCATCAAATGTTATCGCGGCATCCGCCACCTGCGCGGCTTGCCTGTCCGCGGTCAACGCACCTCCACCAACGCGCGCACGCGCAAGGGCCCGCGCAAGACGGTCGGCGTGCAACGCAATCCCAACGCCAAGACCGGCATTCACTAAAAGATTTGAAGTATGGCTGACGAAACGAAGAAAGCGGACGAAACCAAAAAGAAACCCGCTGCGAAAAAAGATGCGGCGGAGAAGCCCGCCAAAGCTGCGGCCGGCGAAGCAGCTCCGGCTGCTCCCGCGAAAAGCAAGAAAGCCGCTGCGGAAGGGGCTCCCGGCGCTGAAGCGAAACCAGCCGAAGGCGCGCCGCCCGTGGTTGCTGCGCCGACGGCCGCTGAACTGCTCGGCGAAGATCCCAACGCGAAGAAGATCGTCAAGGTCAAGGGCGCGAAGAACATCGCCGTCGGCATCGCGAATATTCTGGCCACGTTCAACAACACGCAGGTTTCCATCACCGACATGCAGGGCAACGTGCTCGGCTGGTCGAGTGCCGGTCGCGTCGGTTTCAAAGGCTCGCGCAAAAGCACCGCGTTTGCCGCGCAACAGGTGGCGCAGGACGCCGCGCGACAGGCGATGTCGCATGGCATGCGCGAAGTCGAAATCCGGGTGAAGGGCCCTGGCTCCGGCCGCGAATCCGCCATTCGCGCGCTCCAGGCCATCGGATTGGAAATCAGCACCATCAAGGACGTCACGCCCATTCCTCACAACGGCTGCCGTCCGCGCAAAAAGCGCCGCGTCTAATTCGAGATTTGAAATTCGTCATTCGAAACTAACCTATGGCTCGTTACACTGGTCCTCGCGTTCGCATCAGCCGCCGTTTCGGCGTTCCCATATTTGGCCCGTCGAAATATCTCGAGCGCCGCAATTACGGCCCCGGCGTCCACGGTCCCAAGTCGCGCCGCAAACACACTGAGTACGGCCTCGGCCTGATCGAAAAGCAGAAGCTTCGTTACTACTACGGTTTGCTCGAGCGCCAGTTCCGTGGCGTTTACGAAAAGGCGTTGCGGCGTCGCGGCGTGACGGGTGAGCAGATGTTGCAGATTTTGGAGACGCGTTTGGACAACGTTGTCTATCACCTCGGCTTTGGTAACACCCGCGCCCAGGCGCGCCAGATGGTCGGCCACGGCCACGTGAAAGTGAACGGACGCAAGGTGAACATCCCGTCTTTCGCCCTGAAGGTGAATGACGTGATCGAAATCAAAGACACGAACGCCTCGAAACAGATGGCGACGCGCTCGCTGGAAAGTTCCACGAGCCGCGTGGTGCCGGATTGGCTGTCGCTCGACAAGGCCGCGATGAAGGCCACCATCATGCGCATTCCAACGCGTGATGAGATCCAGCCCATCGCGAACGAGCAGGCGGTCGTTGAATTTTATTCCCGCTAGAAAAGAAACCGTTCCTTGCTCTGGCGGCGCTCTGTGAGCGTTGCCTTGCAGGAACAAAAACAATTACACGGGCGCGTTCAGGCTGCGGGAATAATCCCTGGCGCGTCAGATTAAAATTGTTGAAAGGAAAAGTATGCCAGTACGTCTAGGTCGGTTCGAAATGCCCAAGCGGTTGGTCAAGGAAGAATCATCCGCCACACCCACATACGCCAAGTTCATGGCTGAGCCGTTTGAAACCGGCTACGGCCACACCATCGGCAATTCCCTGCGCCGCGTGCTGCTCAGCTCGCTCGAAGGCGCCGCCATCACGTCCGTCAAGCTGGACGGCGCGATGCACGAGTTCACCACCGTCGAAGGCGTCGTTGAAGATGTCACCGACATCGTGTTGAACCTGAAGAAAATCAAATTCAAGGCCCACACCCGCGAAGAGCAGACGCTGTTGCTTTCAGTGAACAAGGACGGCCAGGTCACCGCCGGTGACATCGAACTCAACCAGAACATTGAGCTCGTCAATCCCGACCAGGTCATCTGCACGCTCGACAAAAAGAAAAAGTTTGAAATGGAGCTGGCCGTCAAAATCGGCCGCGGCTTCCTTCCCGGCGACGAAAACAAAAAGCCGGAGCAGGCCATCGGTGTGATTGCCATCGATTCGTTGTTCTCGCCGGTGACCCGCGTTCGTTACGCCGTGGAAAGCGCGCGCGTCGGACAGCGCACGGACTACGATCGTCTGCTGATTGAGATTTGGACCGATGGCCGCATTTCGCCGGACGACGCGCTCACGCAAGCCTCGGCGATCCTGCAGCATCATCTCGACGTGTTCGTCGGCTACGACAAGAACGCGGTGGAATTCGAGGAAGCCGAGCTCAAGCAGGACGACGACAAGTCGAAGCTCAAGAAGCTGCTCAACATGAGCGTGAACGAAATCGAGCTGAGCGTGCGCGCCGCGAACTGTTTGAACAACGCGAACATCACCACCGTGGGCCAGCTCGCGATGAAGACCGAAGCCGAGATGCTCAAGTACCGCAACTTCGGCAAGAAATCACTCAACGAAATCAAAGACAAACTGCAGGCGCTCGGCCTCAGCCTCGGCATGAACATCGATCCGGAATTGCTCGAGGCGCCCAAGGAAGAAAAAGCGCTCGCGACCTAATTGTATGCGACATCTTAAACGAACCGCCAAGCTGGGCCGCACGGGCGAACATCGCAATGCGATGCTGGCCAATCTGGTTTGCAGCTTGATTAAACATAAGCGCGTCCAGACGACGCTCGCGAAGGCAAAAGCCGCGCGCTCCGTCGCCGAGAAGATGGTGACACTAGGCAAGAGCGGCACGGTGCATGACCGCCGCCTTGCGGCAGGTCGCTTGCACAGCGATGAGGCGGCGAAGATTCTGTTCACGGAACTCGCCCCGGTGTTCAAAGAACGCCCCGGTGGTTACACGCGCATCATCCGAATGCATCAGCGCAATGGCGACGCAGCGCAACTCGCCATCCTGGAATGGGTGGATGGGCCGGTGGAAGTCGCGCCCGAGCCTGAGACGAAGGCTGAAGAAACCAAATCCGAAGGCACGGAGACCAAAGCCAAGAAGGCTAAGAAGTCGAAGAAGACCGAGGAGAAGGAAGCCGAAGCGAAGGCCTGATTCGCTCGACAGTTTACGCGAAGCCCGTCCGCAAGGACGGGCTTTTTCGTCGGACAGGCGTCTCGCCTGTCTCACCATTTGATCGAACCCGGAGAACGAAGTTAGTAAGACAGGCAAGATGCCTGTCCTACTCTACAGCAAACCCTGGTACGCCAGCCACAAGCCGCGGAAGTATCGCATGACTCGCACGGGATCCGTGCTCGCCGGAATCTCGGCGAGACAATAGCCGGAGAACCGAGCTTCGTTCAGCCGGCGAACAATTTGCGGAACGGGTAATCCTCGATGAACAAGTCACGCAGGTGGACGGAAAAGATTTTGTTCTTCACCAGATCGAAATTGTCATCGAAGCCCGCGCCATCGAGATCGGTCGGGTTCGAGTTCCAGCAAACACCGACACTCGAATGAGCCGCCACGTCAATGATGCGTTTGATGTTGGGCAGCAGCGAGTTGCGCCAATACAGCGACATTCCTGAGTCCGGCCCGCTGACCGATGAACAGGCGCGCACCATGATCCACGGTTACCACGCCGCCGTGAGCTACGTCGATGCGCAACTCGGCAAGGTGTTGGATGAACTGGACCGCCTTAATCTCGCATCGAAAACCATCATCATCCTTTGGGGCGATCATGGCTGACACCTCGGCGATCACGGCTGGTGGTGCAAGCACGACAACTACGAACAAACCACACGCATCCCGCTCATCGTCTCGGTCCCCGGCGTCACCCGACCCGGCACGCGCGCGATCAACGCGCTCGTCGAAACTGTGGACATTTATCCGACGCTGGCCGAACTCGCCAGCCTCCCTATGCCACAAGTGCCGCAACGTCTGGAAGGGAAAAGTTTTGTCTCCGTGCTGCGCGACCCGACGCAGAGCACGAAGAATTATCTCTTCCATGTTTATCCGCGCGGCGAGCGCATTGGCCGGGCTGTGCGGACCTCGCGCTACCGCCTGGTCGAATGGAAAGTTCCCGGCTCCGCGGCTGAAAGCGCCGACCTCGAACTCTATGATTACGAAGCGGACGCGTTGGAAACAAAGAACCTGGCCGCGGCGCAACCCGAAATCGTTTCACGCCTCCGGGCCATGCTCGCCATGCTCCCCGAAGCCCGGCCCCAGATCGGCATCCCAAACCGTTGACCGCCAAACAAATCAAGACCGCACCGCGCTTTTCGAGAAGAAGGACACCGACCACAACAATCAGTTGACCCGCACCGAATTCCTGGCCAGCCAGCCGGATCCGGCCGAAGCTCCCAAACGTTTCGAACGTTTCGACAAGGACCGCGTGCTCAGCCGCGACGAGTTCATTTACATGGGCCCAATGCCCAAGCCGTGACTCCGGGCTGGACTTTGCCCGGGTGACTAGGCAAACAGATGCCCCATCATGTTTAACTCAGACGCGCTGAAAAAACTCAGCGATTCGCTGGAAAAAAAATACGGCAACCCGGGACGCGAGGCGGCGCAACGACTGCGGGAGTGGCTTTCAGGTGAAGTTCCTTACGCTCATCCGGAGATCCTGGCCAGGCACCTGGACGAAAAGCATCTGGGCCTGTTGTTCGATTGTTTTTGGCAGGTGCTCCCGTTCGGAACCGGTGGACGAAGAGGCCGCGTCGGCTACGGCTCCAACCGGCTCAATCCGACAACCCTCGCCAAGACCATCCAGGGGCATTGCC
>JADMIO010833548.1_pt1 | contig 18871 bp, 20 predicted proteins | sample 8958161 | NCBI WGS metagenome assembly JADMIO01 (sample SAMN16585339, study PRJNA669376) | soil metagenome | isolation source: Crop rotation soil | place: USA: Cullars Rotation, Alabama | collected 2011 | reverse complement strand
CTTTCCCATCCACTCTGGTTTAATGCCAGATTTTTGGAATGCTTCCAGTACTTTCAAGCGTTTTGCGATTTTCTTGATTTTCGCTTCTGAACCCGTTGCCCCTAACTCTTGGCGCAGGTTTACGATTTCATTTTCGATGTTCATCGTACGCAATAACTCACGTACCGCTTCAGCGCCCATTACCGCATTGAATTCGTCACCGTACTCCTCTACTTTTGCCAAGTAGTCATCTTCAGTCAGCAATTGACCGCGTGTGAGTGGCGTCATGCCAGGGTCAACGACGATGAATGCTTCAAAGTACAATACACGTTCGATATCACGCAAAGCGATATCCAATACCATACCTAAACGGCTTGGTAGTGATTTCAAGAACCAAATGTGCGCAACCGGAGATGCTAGGTCGATGTGACCCATACGCTCACGACGTACTTTTGATAATGTCACTTCAACGCCACATTTTTCGCAGATTACGCCACGATGTTTTAAGCGTTTGTATTTACCGCACAAGCACTCGTAATCTTTGATAGGGCCAAAGATTTTTGCGCAGAACAAGCCATCACGCTCAGGCTTGAATGTACGGTAATTGATCGTTTCTGGCTTTTTAACTTCGCCATAAGACCATGAACGGATTTTTTCAGGTGAAGCCAACGCGATCTTAATCGCGTCAAACTCTTCTTCTTGCGTTACCTGTTTGAATAAGTCTAATAGAGCTTTCATGTGAATTCTCTCCTGAATTAATTACGGTCTAGGTCAATGTCGATAGCGAGTGAACGAATTTCTTTCACTAACACGTTAAATGATTCCGGCATGCCGGCATCAATTTTGTGTTCGCCTTTAACGATATTTTCATACACCTTAGTACGGCCTGTGACGTCATCTGATTTCACGGTCAACATTTCTTGCAAGGTGTAAGAAGCGCCATAAGCCTCAAGTGCCCAAACCTCCATCTCACCGAAACGTTGGCCACCGAATTGAGCTTTACCGCCCAATGGTTGCTGTGTAACCAATGAATATGGACCTGTAGAACGTGCATGCATCTTGTCATCAACCAAGTGATGCAATTTCAAAACGTGCATATAACCTACTGTTACCGGACGCTCGAACGCATCTCCAGTACGGCCGTCGAATAAGCGCACTTGTGTTTTACCTGCAAAGAACTGCAATTGTTTAGTACGTGGATCTTCATCCGGGAACGCTAAGTCCAGCATTGCCTTAATATCAGATTCAGCAGCACCATCGAATACCGGTGTTGCGAATGGCACGCCATCCACTAAGTTCTTAGCCAATTCAATCACTTCAACATCTGAGAAAGACTTGATATCTTCTTTCTTGCCGGTGCTGTCGTTGTAGATCTGATCCAAGAATTTACGGATTTCAGCGACTTTAGTTTCCGCTTTCAGCATTTCGCCGATACGGTGACCAAGACCTTTAGCAGCCCAGCCCAAATGCGTTTCCAAAATCTGACCGATGTTCATACGTGAAGGAACGCCTAACGGGTTCAACACGATGTCTAACGGTGTACCGTCAGCCATGTGTGGCATATCTTCAACTGGACAGATTTTTGAGATCACACCCTTGTTACCGTGACGACCCGCCATCTTGTCACCAGGCTGGATACGACGTTTAACAGCTAAGTAAACCTTAACCATTTTTTGTACGCCAGGTGGCAATTCATCGCCTTGCGTCAATTTACGTTTTTTCTCTTCAAAACGGCTATCGAACTCTACACGGGCTTGTGCTAGGCTGTCTTTTAACTGCTCTAGCTGACGCGCTGTTTCTTCGTCTGACAAACGAATGTCGAACCAATCGTAACGGCCTACTGCATCTAAATAAGCAGATGTAAGTGTTTCGCCTTTTTTCAGCTTGTTAGGACCACCGGTCGCAACTTTACCTTCAATCAAGCGGCGAATACGACCGAATGCATCGTCTTCCACGATACGCATCTGGTCAGCCAAGTCTTGTTTGTAGTGTGAAAGCTGGTCATCGATAATTTGTTGTGCACGTGTGTCACGGTCAATACCTTCGCGTGTGAACACCTGTACATCAATCACCGTGCCGCTCATACCTGAAGGCACGCGCAATGAAGTGTCTTTAACGTCAGATGCTTTTTCACCGAAAATCGCACGTAACAATTTCTCTTCCGGTGTCAGTTGTGTTTCACCTTTTGGTGTCACTTTACCAACTAATACATCACCTGCTTCAACCTCAGCTCCGATATAAATAATACCGGTCTCGTCCAAACGACCCAACATACGCTCGCTTAGGTTTGAGATATCTTGTGTGATCTCTTCAGCACCCAATTTGGTATCGCGCGCTACAACAGACAACTCTTCGATATGGATTGACGTGTAACGGTCATCAGCTACTACGCGCTCTGAAATCAAGATCGAATCTTCGTAGTTATAGCCATTCCAAGGCATAAAGCCTACCAACATGTTTTGGCCAAGAGCTAACTCGCCCATATCTGTTGATGCACCATCGGCAATCACGTCGCCGCGTGACAATTTGTCACCGACTTTAACTAATGGACGTTGGTTGATGTTAGTGTTTTGGTTAGAACGTGTGTACTTGGTCAAGTTGTAGATATCAACACCGACTTCACCCGCTTTAGCTTCTTCATCGTTTACACGAACCACGATACGGCCTGAATCGATGTAATCAACGATACCGCCACGGCGTGCTTGTACAGTTGTACCGGAGTCAACCGCTACAGTACGCTCAATACCAGTACCTACCACAGCTTTTTCAGCACGCAGACATGGCACCGCTTGACGCTGCATGTTCGCACCCATCAATGCACGGTTCGCGTCATCGTGTTCCAGGAATGGAATCAATGAAGCCGCCACCGATACAATTTGACCTGGTGCAACGTCCATATACTGAACGCGGTCTGGTTGTGTCATCGTGAATTCATTGTGATAACGTGAAGAGATCAGGTCATCGCTGAACATATTTTTTGCATTGAGCTCAGTGTTCGCTTGCGCAATCATGTATTGACTCTCTTCAATCGCTGAGAGGTAGTCAATCGTGTCTGATACTTTATTGCCTTCAACACGGCGGTAAGGTGTTTCCAGGAAACCGTATTCATTAGTACGTGCATACAGTGCCAACGAGTTGATCAAACCAATGTTCGGACCTTCCGGTGTTTCGATTGGACATACGCGGCCGTAATGGGTTGAGTGTACGTCACGTACCTCAAAGCCAGCGCGCTCACGTGTCAGACCGCCAGGGCCTAAAGCTGAAACACGGCGTTTGTGCGTGATTTCAGACAATGGGTTTGTTTGGTCCATAAATTGTGACAATTGGCTAGAACCAAAGAATTCACGGATAGCGCTAGAAACTGGTTTCGCATTGATCAAATCATGCGGCATCAGATTGTCAGATTCAGCTTGTGACAAACGCTCTTTAACAGCGCGCTCTACACGGACTAAACCGGCACGGAATTGGTTCTCAGCCAACTCACCTACTGAACGGATACGACGATTACCTAAGTGGTCAATATCATCGATCTCACCACGGCCATTGCGCAACTCTAATAAGACACCGATTACAGCCAGGATGTCTTCATTTGAAAGCACGTTAGCACCTTCTGCACCGCGTGCGCCTGCTGCTTCGTAGAATTTACGAATCCAGTTTGATTGACGCTCTTCCGCTTTCTCAGGGAATGCACGGCGGTTGAATTTCATGCGGCCAACACGTGACAGATCATAACGGTCCGGATTGAAGAACAAGCCGTCGAATAACGCTTCTACAGCATCTTCAGTTGGCGGTTCGCCTGGGCGCATCATACGGTAGATCGCAACACGTGCACTGTATTGGTCAGGGATTTCATCAATACGCAATGTTTGAGAAATATAGTCACCATGGTCTAAATCATTAGAGTACAAGGTATTGATTTTGGTGATGTTCGCATCAACCAATTTTTCCAGCAATGATTCTGTGATCTCATCATTGGCATTAGCAACGACTTCCCCGGTTTCTTTATCAACGATATTATTCGTCAATGCACGACCCAGGATAAAGTCTTGCGGCACAGCGATTTTGCTGACGCCAGCTTTTTCCATATCACGGATATGCTTGACTGTAATACGTTTGTCTTTAGCGACAATCACGTCACCGTTTTTAGCAACGATATCGAATTTAGCCACTTCACCGCGTAAGCGCTCTGGTACAACTTCAAACTCCACACCTTTACTGCTGATATGGAATGTGTCGAAATCGTAGAAAGTTTCTAAGATTTGCTCTGGTGTGTAACCTAATGCTTTAAGCAAAATGGTGACTGGCATCTTACGACGACGGTCAACACGGAAGTATAAGTAGTCTTTAGGATCGAACTCAAAGTCCAACCATGAACCACGGTAAGGGATGATACGTGCTGAGAACAGCAATTTGCCTGAGCTATGTGTTTTACCGCGGTCATGCTCAAAGAACACGCCTGGGCTGCGGTGTAATTGTGAAACGATTACCCGTTCTGTACCGTTAATCACAAATGAGCCGTTTTCAGTCATCAGCGGTAATTCGCCCATGTACACTTCTTGCTCTTTTACTTCTTTAACGGTTGGCTTTGAAGCCTCTTTGTCCATGATGGTCAAACGAACTTTAACGCGCAGCGGTGCTGCGTAAGTTAAACCACGTTGCTGACATTCTTTCACATCAAACGGCTCGGCACCTAATTGATAGCTGACGTAATCTAAGCGGGCATTACCTGAATGACTGACGATAGGAAAAACGGAACTAAAAGTTGATTGCAGACCATCTTCCGTGCGTTTATCCGCAGGGGTGTTGGCTTGTAAAAAAGCAGCATAAGACTCCAACTGCATTGCGAGCAAATATGGAACTTCTTGCACACTTTCGCGCTTGGCAAAACTTTTACGAAGGCGTTTTTTTTCGGTGAAGGAATAGCTCATTGCATCTCCTATATATTTTGAGGGCAGAAATTAAAATACTTTTTTGCACTACATCCATTACGTAAGTATTTTCACCTCTAACCTCAGTATTTAAACTGAAGGGACTACTACATTTCAGACATTACAATTTGTTACAAAACCGTAGCGTTAGAAATGCATAAGGCTGACGGTTTCCCGTCAGCCCAAAACACAAAGACTTATGTCTTATTTGATTTCGCCAGTTGCGCCAGCTTCGATCAATTTTTTCAATGCTGCGTCAGCATCAGCTTTTGAAACGCCTTCTTTAATTGCTTTTGGTGCGCCGTCAACTAAGTCTTTCGCTTCTTTCAAGCCTAAAGCTGTCAATTCGCGAACTGCTTTAATTACGTTTACTTTGCTTTCGCCAGCACTCAACAAGATCACGTTGAATTCTGTTTGCTCAGCTGCTGCAGCTGGAGCTGCACCACCTGCCGCACCACCAGCTGCTACTGCTACCGCTGCTGCTGATACGCCGAATTTTTCTTCGATTTCTTTAATGAATGTTGTCAAATCTAAAACTGACATTTTGCCTACTGCATCTAAGATGTCTGCATTTGTAATTGCCATTTTGAATATTTCCTAAAATTAAATAATGTAGTTAATGAATTAAGCTGCTTCTTTTGCATCACGAATTGCCGCCATCGCGCGAGCGAATTTGGTTGGCACTTCGTTGAGGGTACGTGCAAATTTAGCAAGCAACTCTTCACGGCTTAATGTAGATGCAAGGGCTTGTACGCCAGCAACATCCATCAATTGGTTTGGAATCGCGCCTGCTTTGATAACGAACTTGTCGTTAGCTTTGGCAAAATTGTTCAATACTTTTGCTGCGGCAACTGGGTCTGTAGAAATACCAAACACCAATGGGCCTACCATGCTGTCTGCTAAAGCAGAAAACGGTGTACCTTCAACAGCACGACGTACTAGCGTATTTTTCAACACACGTAGAAACACACCTGATTTTCTAGCTTCTGAGCGCAAAACGGTCATGTCAGCAACGCCCATGCCACGGTACTCAGCAAGAACAATTGCCTGCGCTTGTGCAACTTGTGCGCTAACTTCAGCAACTACTTCTTTTTTCTCTGTAAGATTTAGACTCAAGGTCTTTTCTCCTTCCGTTAGAATCTTTGTTTAATCAGTTAGTTAACCAACTAAACAAAATCAGCCTTTATAATCCCTAAGACTTATTTCCTAAGAACCATAAAAACTATTTCACGGCGACCTTTCATCAGGAGCTACTTTTCCTGTTTAGGGTGACGCCATCTGCGTAGGGTTCAGGTCATTTAAAGCAGAGGTCGAAATCAACTTCAATTTCTTCACCCACATTAAAGCACTTACATTAAGTCCACTCGCTTTACGCTTTAAGACACCTACGGTCTTTGATAACCTCGCTGCGATATCTAAATAAATAAACATTACAGCGAGCCCAAAGCCCTTTGAGGTAAGGTTTTCACCTTACCCAACATTCAATTTTGATTAAGCAGTTAAACTTGCTTGATCTACACGTACGCCAGCACCCATGGTGCTAGATACAGATAATTTTTTCAGGTAAACACCTTTAGTTGATGCTGGTTTTGCTTTATTTAAAGCTTCAACCAATGCAGCCAAGTTACCTTGTAATTGCTCAACCGTGAAAGAAGCACGACCAATAGTGCAATGCACGATGCCGCCTTTATCTGTACGGTATTGCACTTGACCAGCTTTAGCATTTTTAACCGCAGTTGCAGCGTCAGGCGTTACAGTACCTACTTTTGGGTTTGGCATTAAACCACGTGGGCCTAATACTTGACCAAGCGCACCAACAATACGCATTGCATCTGGCGTAGCGATCGCTACGTCAAAATCCAACATACCGTTTTTAACTTGCTCTGCTAAATCTTCAAATCCAACGATGTCAGCACCAGCAGCTTTAGCCGCTTCAGCTTGTGCGCCTTGTGCGAACACAGCAACACGCGTTGTTTTACCTGTACCATTCGGCAATACCAAAGCACCACGAACCAATTGGTCTGATTTACGTGCGTCAATACCTAGATTGATCACCGCATCAACAGACTCATTGAATTTCGCAGTTGCGTTTTCTTTAACTAGAGTAAGACCTTCAGTAACAGGATAAAGTTTGTTACGGTCTACTTTTGCGCGTAGCGCATCAATTCTTTTAGCCATGTTATACACCCTCCACTTCAATACCCATGCTGCGTGCACTACCTGCGATAGTACGTACCGCTGCATCCATATCAGCCGCTGTTAAGTCAGGCATCTTAGTTGTTGCAATTTCCTCAGCTTGTTTGCGAGTGATTTTGCCAACTTTATCGGTATGTGGACGTGGTGAACCTTTTTCGATCTTCGCTGCTTTTTTGATCAGAATAGTCGCCGGTGGCGTTTTCATCACAAATGTGAAGCTCTTGTCAGCAAACGCTGTAATCACTACTGGAATTGGCAAACCTGGCTCTACGCCTTGGGTGGCAGCATTGAATGCTTTACAGAATTCCATGATGTTTAGACCGCGTTGACCTAATGCTGGACCAACTGGTGGACTTGGGTTGGCTTTACCTGCAGGGATCTGCAGCTTGATATAGCCAATAACTTTCTTTGCCATTTTCAAACACTCCTAATGTGGGTACAAGCGCCTTAAACTAAGGCTCCCCGTTAAAAAATACTACTTGGTACTGCTAATGCTAACTACGAATCCTGATTTAAAAGATTCTATTAAACTTCTTTTTCAATTTGGCTAAAGTCCAGCTCAACCGGTGTTGAACGGCCAAAGATCACTACAGAAACGCGCAACTTGCTCTTCTCGTAGTTGATATCTTCAACATTGCCAGAGAAGTCTTTAAATGGACCATCAATAACACGAACAGACTCACCTTTTTCAAAGGTAAGTTTCTGGATTGGATTACTTTTACTATCATCGATACGCTGAAGGATGATATCGACTTCTTTATCCTTAATCGGCGTAGGCTTTTGTGCGCTACCGCCAATGAACGCTGTGACACGTGGTGTACTTTTCACCAAGTGCCAGCTTTCGTCTGTCATTGCCATTTGCACAAGCACATAGCCAGGGTATAACTTGCGCTCAGAAATTGTTTTCTGACCGGCTTTCATCTCGATGACTTCTTCGATAGGCACCAAGATTTGACCAAATTGGTCTTGCAGGCCAGAACGAGCTACACGCTCTTCTATGCCTTTTTGTACTGATTTTTCAAAGCCAGAAAAGGCTTGTACCGCGTACCATTTCATACTCATTACGCGCGCCCCATTAACCATTGCACCATATAAGCGAATCCAATATCCACTACCGCCAAAAACGCAGCCATAATGACTACCAACACAAATACCACCGTAGTCGTTTGTATCGTCTCTTTACGAGTTGGCCATACTACTTTGCGAGCCTCAACTACAGACTCGCCAATAAAACCGAGCGATTGCTGACCAACAGGCGTCGTCCAAAGCACAGCGATGGAAGCACCCAAACCAGCCAGCACCGCAAGAATGCGCAATACAGTGGCTTTATCTGCTAACAGATAAAAACCGGCGATTCCTGCAACAAGTAGCAAAAACGCCACTAATAACTTAATTTTATTGACCATATTTATTTTAAATTCACTTTATAGTGACTAATTACTGCCAGGTTTTTACATATCGCATAAAACCTTACTTCGAATTTGGCAGGCCAAGAGGGTCTCGAACCCCCAACCCTCGGTTTTGGAGACCGATACTCTACCAATTGAGCTATTGGCCTGTACTTAAGCTTCTAAAAGCTTTTAACCAAAAAGCTACGCTGGGTTGTTAGCGTAGCTTTCTTATTACAACTTATATCTTATTCAATGATCTTAGCAACCACACCAGCACCAACGGTACGGCCACCTTCACGAATAGCGAAGCGTAAACCATCTTCCATCGCGATCGGAGCGATCAATGTCACAGTGATTGATACGTTATCACCTGGCATCACCATTTCAGTACCTGCTGGCAACTCTACAGCACCTGTTACGTCAGTGGTACGGAAGTAGAACTGTGGACGGTAACCTTGGAAGAATGGTGTGTGACGACCACCTTCATCTTTACCCAACACGTAGATCTCTGCCGTGAATTTGGTATGTGGTTTGATAGAACCTGATTTAGCCAATACTTGACCGCGTTCTACTTCTTCACGTTTTGTACCACGTAGCAATACGCCTACGTTGTCGCCTGCTTGACCTTGGTCAAGTAACTTACGGAACATTTCAACGCCTGTACATGTGGTTTTGAGTGTGTCTTTGATACCTACGATTTCGATCTCGTCACCGACTTTTACGATACCGCGTTCGATACGGCCTGTTACTACAGTACCGCGGCCTGAGATTGAGAATACGTCTTCTACTGGCATCAGGAATGTACCATCAATGGCACGCTCTGGCATTGGGATGTAGCTGTCCAGCGCATCTGCCAGTTTGAAGATTGATGGTTCGCCGATGTCTGATTGGTCACCTTCTAGTGCAGCACGTGCTGAACCGGTGATGATTGGTGTGTCGTCGCCTGGGAAGTCGTATTTGCTTAATAGGTCACGTACTTCCATTTCAACAAGTTCTAACAACTCAGCGTCGTCAACCAAGTCTGCTTTGTTCAAGTAAACAACGATGTATGGCACGCCTACTTGGCGAGCTAACAGGATGTGTTCACGGGTTTGTGGCATTGGGCCGTCAGCTGCTGAACATACCAGGATAGCGCCGTCCATTTGGGCTGCACCGGTAATCATGTTTTTAACATAGTCGGCGTGGCCTGGGCAGTCTACGTGTGCGTAGTGACGTGTGGCTGTCTCATACTCAACGTGAGCGGTATTAATGGTAATACCACGTGCTTTTTCTTCTGGAGCTGCGTCAATTTGGTCGTAAGCTTTTGCTTCGCCGCCGAATTTTTTTGACAAGATCGTTGTGATCGCTGCCGTTAATGTGGTCTTACCATGGTCAACGTGGCCAATCGTACCTACGTTAACGTGCGGCTTGGTCCGCTCAAATTTACCTTTTGCCATTTCTTCAGTCCTTTACAATATTTTATTAATTATAAGTTTTATTAGAATTAATAAAACTTGTTCAAATTAAAGTAGTGTTTCTAAAACAAATCTCAAACGCCAGCAACATATCCAGCAAAACCAATATATCTAACAGTACAAGTGGTGCCCATGGCGGGAATCGGACCCGCGACCTCTCCCTTACCAAGGGAGTGCTCTACCACTGAGCCACATGGGCGTTAATTACAGCTTATGGAGCGGGCGACGAGGCTCGAACTCGCGACATTCAGTTTGGAAAACTGAAGCTCTACCAACTGAGCTACACCCGCATTTAACTTGCATGCTTAGGTCTTGCCAATTTGGATTCGCAATCGAGCCAAATCCACACACCCACAAAAACCAACACCAACAGGCTCAAACTACTTCACTACAAACTATTTAGTGTTACAAATCTTGCGGCACACTTAAATCATGCCGCCATATGGTGGAGGGGGAAGGATTCGAACCTTCGTACTCTGAGAGAACGGATTTACAGTCCGTCGCCTTTAACCACTCGGCCACCCCTCCTAACCGAACCCGCAATTATGCTGATAATTTGACTAGCTGTCAAACGTATAAAAGGGAATTTGCTAAGAATATTATGGTGCCGGATGTCGGAATCGAACTGACGACCTTCGCATTACAAGTGCGCTGCTCTACCAACTGAGCTAATCCGGCATTTAATGAAGCTGCGTATTATACTGATATTTTCTTAAATGTTAAGCTACTTTACGATAGTTAATGTAGGTTTTTTAGTATTCGGCTTTTTAGGTGCATCGCCTTCACCCTTATCGCCAACCTCTTCAATATTCTGATCTTTAACGGAAGTGATTGTTTTTGCTTCGATTTCAAAAAACATCCCCTGTCCATTTTCACGCGCGAAGATACCCTTAATCGCACTCATCGGTACATAAAGATTTTGTGAAACTCCACCGAAACGTGCTGAAAAAACCACCGCATCATTATCCATGTGCAAGTCTTTGGTGGCGGCGTAATTGAGGTTTAAAACGATCTCACCTTCTTTTACATACGCCATTGGCACACGCGTTTGGCTATTTACCGCAACTAGCAAATGCGGCGTCAAGCCATTGTCTACGCACCATTCGTGAATGGCGCGTAGCATGTAAGGTTTAGTGGAAATCAGGTCACTCATATAGCTATTGCTTTAAAATGTTTAAGCTAGACGAGGCGCCTGAAGAAATTATTGAGGCAGTGTATGTGTTATACATAACGAAATAATTTCTTCTTGCAACAAAGTATAGCGACAACATTTTTTATTTGCGCATTGCTTTTTCTGAAGGCGTCATCGCATCCGCATACAACGGCCTAGAGAACAAACGCTCAGCATATTTCAATATTGGAGCCGCTTGGTTCGGCAACTCGATACCGTAATGACCCAAACGCCATAACAATGGTGTTACCGCTACGTCTAGCATTGAATAATCATCACCTAACAAATAGTTTTGCTTAGAGAAGATCGGCACTAACTGCGTCAAGTTATCACGAATCGTCGCGCGTGCTTTGTCTGCTTTTTCCTGATCGTCTGATTCAATATCTTTGATGTGGTCAAACAATTGCTTTTCAAAGTCATGCAAGAACAAACGAGCACGAGCTCGCATCACTGGATCAGGCGGCATCAACTGTGGATGCGGGAAGCGCTCATCAATGTATTCATTGATGATATTCGCTTCAGACAGCACCAAGTCACGCTCCACCAAAACCGGCACGTGATTGTATGGATTAATGACTGCCAGATCTTCCGGTTTATTCGCAAGATCAACATCAATGACCTGGAAGTCCATGCCTTTTTCGTACAAAACGATACGGCAGCGGTGGCTATAGGGATCAGTAGTCCCTGAGTATAAGGTCATCATAATTAGTGTATATCCTTCCAATAAGCTTTTTTGAGTTTGTAAGTGAGTACCAACAACACCCCTAAAAACAGTAATACAAACCAGCCCAAATGATTGCGCTGTTGTTTCGCCGGCTCCGACATATAAGCCAGAAAATTCGTTAAATCGCCGACCAGATTGTCATATTCCGTTACAGACAATTTGCCTGGTTTAACCAATGTCAATTTATGCGTTTCATGGTTCAGCTCTTGCTCGCCCTGTAATTCATAAAGGACGTGCGGCATCGCCACCTTGTCATAAACTGTATTGTTCCAGCCGGTTAGACGTGTATTGTCGCGGTAAAAACTGCGCATATAGCTATAAACCCAATCAGCACTACGAGCACGCACTTCTACGGATAAATCAGGAGGCGCAGCACCGAACCATTTTTTAGCATCCGCTTTATTAATAGCCACCTTCATCTGGTCGCCAACTTTTTCGCCGGCAAACAACAAGTTGTCTTTGATTTGCTTTTCAGTCAAACCGATTTCTAGCAAGCGGTTATAGCGCATGTAGTTCGCGCTATGGCAGTTCAGGCAATAGTTTACGAAAGTACGTGCACCACGTTGCAATGATTCATGGTTAGAAGCATCAATAGGTGCTTTGTCCAATGCCACTTCGGACTCGTTAGCCCATGCGCATGGCGCAAGCGCGAACGATGATATTGCTGCAAGTAATAAGAATGTTTTTTTCATTATTCTGTCCCTGTCAATCTCTCTGGTACTGGTAAAGTTTTGTCTTTCTTGGTGTACCAAGGCATCAGGATAAAGAACAAGAAGTAAACAACAGTAAAGATACGTGCCACAACCGTTGCGCGATCAGCATTACCTAACCAGCTTCCGAATTGACCCCACACATTTGAAGGCACAGTGCCTAAATAGCCAAGTACAAAGAAGCTAATCACGAAGGCGGTTAACCATTTTTTGTAAAGACTACCGCGATAACGGATTGACTTAACCGGGCTCTTATCCAGCCAAGGTAACAACGCAAAAATCGCTACAGATACGCCCATTGCTACTACACCTGGGAATTGTGAAGGTGGAATAAAGCCCAAACCTGGGAAGGGTGGGACTGCGCGCAAGATTGAGTAGTAAGGCGTGAAGTACCATACCGGGGCAATATGCGCAGGTGTTTTAAATGGATCTGCCGGAACGAAGTTATTCGCTTCCAAGAAGTAACCACCCATCTCCGGTGAGAAGAAAATAATCGCAGAGAACACGATCAAGAACACCGTTACGCCAACCAAATCCTTAACTGTATAGTAAGGATGGAACGCAATGCCATCCAGCGGGATGCCAGTCATTGGGTCTTTTTGTTTCTTGATTTCAATGCCATCCGGATTGTTTGAGCCCACTTCATGCAATGCAATTAGATGTGCAGCAACCAAGCCTAACAATACCATTGGCAAGGCAATCACGTGGAAGGCAAAGAAGCGGTTCAGTGTCGCATCAGAAACCAGGTAATCACCACGCAACCACTCAGAAACATCCGGGCCAATGAACGGAATGGCTGAAAACAGGTTCACAATCACTTGTGCGCCCCAGTATGACATTTGACCCCATGGTAATAGGTAACCGAAGAACGCTTCGCCCATCAGACATAGGAAGATGGCTACACCGAACAACCAGATCAATTCACGCGGATTGCGGTATGAACCATAAATGACGCCACGGAACATATGCAGGTAAACCACAACGAAGAACATTGAGGCACCTGTAGAGTGCATATAGCGTATGAGCCAACCCCATGGCACATCACGCATGATGTATTCCACTGAACCAAAAGCCAATTCTGCATCCGGCTTGTAATGCATGGTCAGGAAGATGCCGGTAAGAATCTGCAGCACCAATACCAACAAAGCTAATGAGCCGAAGAAGTACCAGAAGTTAAAATTCTTAGGTGCGTAATATTCAGTCAAATGCGCCTTGATATTGCTGGTCAATGGAAAACGATCATCTACCCATGCAATGCCGCCATTTAAACCTTTGCTTAATTTGTCTGCCAGCCCTGATTTATTATTGTCTGTCATGATTAGGCTTTCTCTTCAGAATCAACACCGATCAATATCGTGTTATCTGATAAGTATTTGTAAGGAGGAATTACTAAATTCATTGGGGCAGGTGAGCCTTTATACACGCGGCCAGCCAGGTCAAATTTAGAGCCGTGGCATGGACAGAAGAATCCGCCATCCCAGTTTTCACCCATATCGCCGCCCGGTTGCAATTTAGCCGTTGGTGAACAGCCCAAATGGGTACAAATACCAACAACCACACCGACATTAGCTTTAATTGAACGACCGGTATTTTTACAATAAGCCGGTTGCTGGGAAGTGATCTCACACATCGGGTCAGTCAACTGGTCATTATGTTTAGGTAGTTCAGCGGTCATTTCATCTGTGCGATTGATGATCCAAACCGGCTTTCCGCGCCATTCTGCAGTAATCATGGCACCTGGCTCGATCTTGCTGATATCCACTTCAACCGGAGCGCCCGCTGCTTTAGCGCGCTCACTTGGTGTCATGCTTTTAACAAAGGGGATTGCAACTGCTGCCGCGCCGATTGCGCCAACTGCACTAGTCGCAATCAGAAAATTACGTTTATCCAAATCTACTTGAGAAGCTTCTCCGGAATTGGAGGGCGCTTCATTATGATTGTCTGACATGTTTTCCTCTGAACCGATAGGTTTTAGTTGAATATGAAAAATGCCCTTGTGAGGAAAGTTTCATTATTTACTTAACTCAATTACTTTATAAATTTACGGCAATACTGCAAAGCGCGAGATTATACAATTTTTTGCTTCGTAATTAAAGCTTTATTTTATAAGTGCCTGAAATAAAACGATTAAACTGGATTTTTGATATCAATGAATTCATGCGTTAGATTGAATTTTTGCGCTAAATGTTCACCCAACGCTTGTACTCCGTAACGTTCTGTTGCGTGATGCCCCGCAGAAATATAAGACACGCCCGATTCGAGCGCTTCATGATTGGTCTGCTCTGAAATTTCACCACTGATATAGACATCCGCACCAAGTTCTATAGCGGTATTAATATAGCCTTGTGCAGCCCCTGTGCACCATGCCACTTTTTGTACAGTTTTTTGCTGAGGTCCAACAACAACAGCCTTACGTTGCAAGACTTTTTCAATGTGTTGAATAAAATCAATGAGCGGTACAGGTTTTTCCAAATTGCCGTAAGCGACGATATTAGATTCACCGGCAAAGCCTGAAAGTGTGATACCCAATACCTTTCCAAGCTGGGTATTATTTCCTAACTCCGGATGTGCATCCAAAGGCAAATGATAAGCCAGTAAATTGATATCATTTTTTAGTAAAAAAGCCAACCGCTGACGCTTGATACCCATCACCCGCGCATCTTCACTACGCCAGAAATAGCCGTGATGCACTAATATCAAATCGGCTTGCGCTGCATGTGCTGCTTCTAATAGCGCCATACTCGCTGTTACGCCGCTTACTATCTTGCGGATTTCCCTTTTACCTTCGACTTGCAAACCATTAGGACAATAATCCTTAAATCTATCAACTTGCAATAACTGATGGATATAACCCGTTAATTCATCGATTTTTACCATTTAGCATCCTTTTTGCTTATTTTATGTATCTAAAGTGATTCTATTATTGATTTTTTTAGTGATTTGCCCCACATTAGCTTATATTAAATTACTAATTTATAACTAAACATTACCTAACTAAAATTACTATCATGAATGATTTGTTATACAAAAAACTTTGGTTACTTTTTGCCCAGGCTGTCACTGTTTGCCTGGCATTACTTTTTGTTGTGCGCCTCTTTTTTCCTCACTGGTTAGACAATGCCAACCATACCATCATGGTAAAAGAAGCAGCAGTGCTAGGTGGGGGTATGAAACCTGTCGCAGGGTCTTATAGCTTTGCGGCGAAGAAAGCCATGCCAACGGTAGTCAATATATTTACCACTAAAAATGCACCGGCTAATCCGCATCAAAAATACCTTGATGATCCTGCATTTCGCCAATTCTTTGGCGATCAATTAGATGACGATGGCCCAACCCAACCGGAAAACAGCTTAGGTTCAGGCGTTATCGTCAGTGAGCAAGGGTTGATTTTGACTAATAATCACGTGGTTGCTTCAGCTGACGAAATCGAGATTGCTTTGTCGGATGGCCGTAAGATGTCCGCCAAGGTGGTAGGCACTGACCCAGACACAGACTTGGCTTTGATCAAGGTAGATGCTGATCACTTACCAGCCATTACTTTTGCCAGCTCAGACAAGTTGAGTGTTGGCGATGTGGTGTTAGCGATTGGTAATCCTTTTGGTGTGGGCCAAACGGTAACGCAAGGGATCGTAAGTGCGTTAGGCCGTAACCACTTGGGCATCAACACTTATGAGAATTTCATACAAACGGACGCTTCGATTAATCCCGGCAACTCAGGCGGCGCTTTAATAGATGCAGATGGTGACTTGGTAGGCGTTAACAGCGCCATTTACTCAAGAAGCGGCGGGTCTATGGGTATTGGCTTCGCCATACCTGCAACCTTAGCTCGCCAAGTGATGGAACAAATCATCAGCCAAGGCAGCGTAACAAGGGGCTGGATCGGTATAGAAGCCCAAGATATCACGCCCGAGCTCGCTGAGTCTTTCAAGCTTCATCAGACTGAAGGCTCGTTAATTGCAGGTATTCTGCGCGATAGTCCAGCTGATAAAGCCGGACTGCGTGCCGGTGATATCTTGTTGGAAATTGAGGGTAAACCAGTAACGGATAGCGGCAGCATGCTTAACTTGATCGCCGTATTAAAACCCAATCAGAAAGCTACATTGAAAATCGCACGTTCTGAAAAAATCTTGACCATTCCTGTGATTATTGGAAAGCGGCCAAAACCTACTTTAGCCCGAGAGTGATTGGACTATTAAGCGCCTGGCGGCAATATAGTTTGCTCAGGCGCTTTATGCGTGAATTTAGAAACCAGAATTCCCAACTCATATAATAGCCACATCGGTACTGCCAGCATGAATTGTGAAACTACATCAGGGGGTGTGAATATCGCACCGATGATGAATGCCACCACAATCACGTAACCGCGTACTTCCTGTAAAGCTTTGGTGGTAACCCAACCGAAACGTACCGCCATTACTACGGCAATCGGTACTTCAAATGCCAAGCCGAACGCGAAAAATAAAGTCAGTACAAAGTCTAAATAATTACCAATATCTGTCATCACCGCTACGCCTTGCGGTGCAGCTCCGACGATGAAGCCAAAGATGACCGGGAATACCACAAAGTAAGCAAACGCCATACCTGATAAGAACAATAAGCTGCTCGCGATAATGATGGGTATCATGAATTTTTTCTCATGTGAATATAACCCGGGCGCAACAAAAGCCCAAACTTGGTAAAGCGTATGAGGTAGCGATACGATAAAAGCCGCCATCATGGCGACTTTCATAGGCACAAAGAATGGAGTAGTGACGGCGGTTGCAATCATCTGGCCACCAGCCGGAAGTTTACTTAATAGTGGCTGGGCCAGTAGTGCATAGATTTTGTTGGCGAATGGAAAGAATGCAATAAATACAACGATAAATCCCAATACAGTGCGCAGTAATCGATCGCGCAATTCAATAAGGTGGGAAATGAAATTATCGGTAGGTGTCACAGGATTTAAGGCTTATGGTTTTGATTTACATTGGGGTCAATATTATTGCTGGATTGCTCAACCTCAGCCTTAACATTACTATTTTGCTCACTGCCACCTTGAGCGCTTTCATGCAAATCCTGAACTAATTCATCGGTCTTTTGTTGCAGATTAGCCTGCGTTTTTGCAGCAGTTTCCTGAATTTCTTGCTGCAATTGCTGCAGCTCCTGAAACCTGACTTCTCGGTTGATTTCTTCTTTCACCTGCGCCATATACCTTTGCATACGGCCGGTTAAGGCTCCTAATGTACGAGCTACTTTTGGTAACTTCTCAGGCCCTATGACGATTAGCGCCACCACTGCAATAACTATAAGTTCTGAGAAAGCAACATCAAACACAAAAGGCGACCTTAGATTAACTAGCTAAGTAAAGCTTACTAAGCTTTGGTAGTGCTAGCTGCTTTGGGTTTCGTAGCAACCGATTTTTTAACCGCTGGCTTTTTTGCAGCAGGTTTTTTGGCCGGCGCTTTTGGCTTGGCTGTTTCAGTTTTTGCTTTAGTTGTTGTAGCGGCTTTAGCTTTCGCAGCGGGTTTAGCGGCTGCTGTTTTTGTGGCCGATTTTTTTGCTGGTGCTTTAGTAGCAGCGACTTTTACCGGAACTTCAACCACTTCACCTTCAATCAATGGTGGAGTAGCACTTTGCAGGGTATTCATAATAGATGCTTCAGCTACCGCTTTTTCATCATTCATAGCGTCTTTAAAACCTTTAACAGCGCCGCCTACATCCTTACCGATATTCGCTAATTTTTTTGTGCCGAAAATCAACACAACAACAAGTAACACGATCAACCAATGCCAAATACTAAATCCGCCCATATGATTCCCCTATTGATACCCGTTTGAATTGATACTGTTTAAAAATCCAGTTAAATTTTTGGCAGCTGTTCGCCACCACCAAATACATGCAAATGAATATGAAACACTTCCTGCCCACCTTCCCGTCCTGTATTAATCATAGTCCGGAACCCTGTTAAACCCTGCTTTTTGGCAAGTTTTGGTGCCAATAACAACATCTTACCTAACAATGACTGATGTTGCACCTCACAAGCTGCCAAACTCTCAATGTGCAACTTAGGTACGATTAAAAAATGTATAGGATTGATAGGTTTAATGTCATTAAATACAATTACATCTTCATCCTCAAAGATTTTCTTTGAAGGGATATCACCATTTACAATCTTACAAAAGATGCAATCTGTCATCATTATTTGCTACGATTTTCTTTTTCAGTAATACCGGAAAGGCCTTCTCGTCTTGCCAGCTCTTCTAGTACATCCTGCGGCTTTAAACCTGCTTGCGCTAGCATTACCAAGGTATGAAACCATAGATCCGCGGTTTGGGAAAG
>JADMIO011101961.1_pt1 | contig 18872 bp, 12 predicted proteins | sample 8958161 | NCBI WGS metagenome assembly JADMIO01 (sample SAMN16585339, study PRJNA669376) | soil metagenome | isolation source: Crop rotation soil | place: USA: Cullars Rotation, Alabama | collected 2011 | reverse complement strand
GCGACAACTTGTCCACGTGGAATTCTAAGCTTAGGATCCCAATGTGCTGGAAAGATTTCGGATTCGGTGTTGGTCCGCTTTGTCTGCCAGGAACTGCCGGTGATCTCGTCGCTATAACCGTAGTTGCCGTAGTCCATGACGTAATTGATGCGCACGCCTTTGTTGCCATCGTCGTCATTGTCGCTCTGCCACATCGTGCCGAAGGAATCGACGCACACTTCGTAGTTGTTGCGAAAGTTCCAGCCGAGCGTCTCGATGTTCTTCAGCTTGCCCTCCACGAGGTCGGCACGGAAGACCATGCCTTGCTGGTAGGGCTTGCGGTCCGCGGTGACGCGATTGCCCGCGACGTCGATAACCAACTCGCCGCTTGGCCACTTGAGTTCGCGCGCCTCGTTCCCCATGTCGAAGTAGAACTTTCCGTCCATGCCGAATGAGAACGCGTGGAGTTGATGGTCGTGGTTCCAGTTTCCACTGACGTTGAGGATGATCTCCGATTTGTCAGCCTTGTCGTCGCCGTCAGCATCGGTCAGCAGCCAGAGATTTGGCGCAGCGCTGACGAGCACTTGCGTCCCGGCTTTCGCTCCGCCTGGTCCGGGCAGGACGCAAATGCCGAGCGGATTGGCGAGCTTCGGGTCTTGAAAGAACGTCGTTTCCTTGTCAGCAAAACCGTCGCCATCGCTGTCCTCGAGAATAACGACGCGATCGCCAGAAGGCCGCAGGTCCGACCACTTGCGGTAGTTGACGCACTCGACCGCCCAAACCCGCCCGCGATGATCGATTTCGATATTGGTCGGATTCTGAACCATCGGCTCCGCGGCGAAGAGCGATGCCTTCAATCCAGTCGGCGTGTTGAATGTCGCCATGTTGGCCTTCGCCTTTTCCAAGCCATAACGCGCCTCGGGCCCCGCGGGCAATGCGCTGGCTGCCGATGCGAACGGCTTCTCACCGGGGTTCTGCGTGTAGACTTGGAAGACAACGGTTCCGCCGCCCTGATCGGTGCCGCCATTGTCCACGCCCCCACGTGCTTCAAAGCCCACGGCTTGATCCGGCACATCGAAGACCGCGACGGATGGCGCGTGCGCGCCGAAGCCGAACTCGACCGGTTGACCGGCAATCTTCATGGGCTTGCCGCCGGCATTCTTGTTCACGCCGAATTGTCCAAAACCCACCTTTGTCGATTTCGGTGTGAGAAGGGTCAGCCTGGATTTCGTGCCGTCAGCCATCACGAGGGTGGGTTCAGCCCAATCGGCCCAATCGGCGGTGATTCCGTCGCCCGCGTTCGTCACGACAAGATAGAGTTCCTTCGCTCCTTTGATGTCCGCTTTGATGGCGACGGGTTTGTCGTGCACCACCTCCGAAGTGAAGATCGGCTTCGCGTCGCCAACGGGCAGGGCTGCCGCGGGCGGTGCGGCAGCAGCCGGAGCGGGCGCCGGCTTTCTCGGAGCCTTCGTGTCGAGGTTCAGCGCGAGATCTTCGTCCGTGATCTTTGATTCCACACCCGCCGACGGCACCTCGACTTTCGCCGTCCAGAGGATCGCGTTGAGGACGAGCTTGCGCTGGTCGTCATTGCCCCACCCCTTGTGAAAATGTCCGCCGGTGAAGCCGAAGCCGCGTCCGCCGTCGGCCCGCTCGAAAGCCCACGCGGTCGTCTGCGGCTTTCCCGCAGCGACTTCCGCCCGGACCGTGGGATTGCCTTCATGCGGCCCGTCCTTGCGACTCATAGTGCTCTCAGGCGGCACGGCGGAAAGCACATGCGTCAGCTTTCCGCTCTTATCATTGAAGCGCATGTGGAAGTACCACTCGTCGTTTGTGGAAAACGGCTTCACGCCGTTGCTCACGGGATGCTGTGGCAACTCCTTGTAATCCGCGGTCCAGTGCGGGTTCACCGACCAGTTCGCTTCGAAAAATCCGCCCATCCATTCGAGCGCCTGTGGGCCGCCTCTGTCCACCGGATACTCGACCGCGTAATGCAAGCAGACGAAACCCGCGCCGCGCTTCATCTCTTTCGCAAGTTGTTGGAGGTACTCGTCACGAAGCAGCGGATGTCCGCCGCCACCGTCGCTGTAAACGACGACCGTGTCGGCTTGCGCGAGCTCGTCCGCGTTTGGCCAATCGGCGTTCAGGTGGACTTTCGTGACGACCTCCGGCGCGCCTTGCGCGAGGCACTTCGCCAGCAGTTTCACGCCGGCATTGTGCTCGTGCTCGCCCGGGCCATGCGATGGCTTGCCGGCGAGAAGCAGGATGCACGGCTTGCCATCGGGCGTTTTCGCTGAAGCCGTGAAGATGAAGCCGAGCGAGAGAGCGCCGGCGAGGAACAGACGGACGGATGTTTTCATGCGAATGGAGAGCGGGGGTGAAGGGAACGACCGAAAGCGGCGCAGGGATGCCGCACTTACTTTTTCGCCTGCTTGAGATCGAGATTGGCGTCGAGGTCTTCGGGCGTGACCGTCGACGTTACGCCACCTGTCGGCACTTCGCCTTTGGCCACCCAGACGAGCGCATTCAGCACGACCTTGCGGAAATCGGTGTTTGCCCAGTTGTCGTGGAAATGTCCGCCAGTGAAGCCGAAGCCGCGGCCGCCGTCTGCCCTCTTGATCGCCCACATCATGGCCTCGGCTCGTCCGCTCGCTGCAACGATGTGGTCGTATGGCCCCTTCGGATAAACATAAGGACCCTTGCGCACTTCGTCGCTCGGCTTCGCGACAAGGATCGGCCAGAACGCCACGTCGCCGCGTTCCACTTCTTTCTCCGCCGAAAAAGAATCGGCAAAACGCATGTTGAAATACCACTCGTCTTTGATCTGAAACGGCTTCACGCCCTGAGTGATCGGGTGCGAGACGAACTGCGTGAATTCCGGCTCCCAGATCGGATTACACGAAAACGAGTTTTGGTAATACCCGCCGATCCAGCGCTGGAACTGGTCGCCAGCCTGGTCGGCGACGACTTCGACTCCGTAGTGCATGCACCCGATGCCGACGCCGCGCTTCGTCCATTCCTCGATCTTCGCGAGACGCGCGCCGTTTTCCTGCACCACCTCGTGCTTCGGACCGCCGTCCATGTAGAAGACCACGGCATCGGCGTCGGCGAAAACGCCTTCGTCGGCCGGCCAACCGTTGAGGACAAACTCCACTTTCAATTGCGGCGCTCCCTCTCTCAGGCACTTCGCGAGCAACTGCACGCCCGCGTTGAATTCGTGCATGCGCGGGGGGTGCGAAGGCTTGCCCGCAACGAGGACGAGCTTCTGTTTGCCGTCGGCGGTTTTCGCCACAGCGTTGCCCGAGATCAGCGCGACGACGGAGAGGAGGAAAGAGAGTTGGCGTTTCATCGGCGTCCGATCACTTCAGTTCTTTCAGGACCATGTCCTTGAACTGCACCGTCATCCCGGTCGGCCCTTTGTGAAGCTGCAATGCAAGGATGCCGCTTTTCGCGCCGACGGTCGTGTTGTCCGTAACGTCCACGGTCTGCTTGCCATTGATGAAGTGCTGCAAGTGGCCGCCTTTCGCGACAATCTTGTACTCGTTCCAATCCGCCGGATTGATCGCCGCCTGGATTTCGTCGCTCACGCCCACTTCGCCGACCTTCTCGATGTTCGGCTTCTTCGGATCTTCGCTGTCGGTGATCACCACTTTCTCTCCGCGCTTTGCGAGAATGCCGCGACCCTTCTCCTCGTAGAGAATGCCGCTGTACGTTTTGCCCGTTTCAAAATCCGCCTGATAGCCGGAGACCACGGAATACTCCGGCTTCACGACTTTGCTGCGATACTGGATACCGGAGTTGCCGAAGCCCTTCGACTCTCCGTTGGAATCCACGATCTTGTATTTCAGCGTGAGCTCGAAATCGCCGACTTCGCCGTCCTGCCAGATTAGGAACGTGTTTTCCGCGACCATGTGATCGGTCGTCGTCTTGCCCGTGATGCAGCCATCCTGGACGCTCCAAAATTCCTCCACGCCTTTCCAGCCGGTGAGGTCTTTGCCATTGAAGAGTTGCTTGTCTTCGGCGGTCGCGAGAGCGGTGAGCGCCGCGAGGGCAAGGAGAGTTGGGAGGAGTTTCATAGTTTGGTGGATGGGTGGTTTCAGGATTTGGGAGAGTTGCGCGGAATCAAACGCTGGCGACGAACTCGAGACCGTAACGCCCGGCGATCTCAAGAAGCCGCGGATGATCGGCTTGCTGCTCGGCGGTCAGTCCGCCCACTTCCGCGAAGAACTCTTCGAGACCGGCGGGCGTGAGCGTGATGAGCAGGCGTCCGGGGCCCGCGCCGATATTCTTAAAACGATGCGCCACACCGCGTGGCAGACGCGCCACTGTGCCGGGTCCGCCGACCGTGCGCTCGCCGTTGCAGACAAACTCGAACTCCCCCGCGATCACGTAAAACGCCTCGTCTTCTCGATGATGAATGTGCAGCGGCGGCCCGACGTCCGGGTCGCACACCGACTCGATCATCGTAAAGGCCCCGCCCGTATCGCGCCCATGCAGCTTCACCGTCATCTTGTCGCCGAGCACGAGGAGCTGTGCTCCTGAACCGGGCGGAACGACGAGAGCTTCGGCGAGCATCGCAAAGACGGAATGCGACCGGCTTCTACTTTCTCTTGAAGAACTTCTTCAGGTTCGCCAGCCCCTTCACGGCGATGTCATCGCGCTTCGGTTCCATCTTGCGCCAGATCGCCGCCGCGCGGGCGATGACCTTCACGTCGGTCGTGAACGACTCGATAACGACGTCGCCCTTGTAACCGATTTGCTGGAGCGCCTTCACGATCGGCTTCCAGTCGATGTGATCGCCGCCCGGCGTGCCGCGATCGCAGCCGCACGCGTGAAAGTGCGTGAGATATTTGCCGGCCTTGAGAATGGCGGCCGCCTGGTTCTTCTCCTCGATGTTCATGTGGAAGGTATCGAGGTGCAAGCCGACGGCCTTGCTGCCGATCGCTTTCACGAGCTTCAGTCCCTGATCGCACGTATTGAGGAAGTCAGTTTCAAAGCGGTTCAGCGCCTCGATGCAAAGCTGCACGCCTTTCTGCTCCGCGTATTTCGCGAGAGGCTTCAGGTTCTTCACCACGAGGTCGAACTGCTGCTTTTTCTCCGCGTCATCGTGCGGCCCGATAAGTCCGACGACGGAATAGATCGGCCCGATGATCGACGGGCAGCCCATCGCCGCCGCCTGGTCGATGAGCCCGCGCACGTATTCCGTCGCCGTCTTCTGGTCCGCCGCGCTACCGCGGAAATCGCGGCCCGGTCCCATGCACGCGCAGATGCTGCCGATCGCGAGCCCGGCTTTGTCCGCGGCGGCTTTCACCTTCACCGGATCGATGTGCTCGAGCGCCTCGACGGGAATCTCGACAGTCTCAAATCCCCACTTCTTGAGCTTGGGAAAAAGCTTCACGCTCTCGGTGGTGAAGGGGCTGGCGTAGAGGAAGGTATTGAGGCCGAAACGCATGATGGGAAGTGGTGGAGGGTTGTGAAGAGTGAACGCGCATTTGGCGCGGAGGGAGAGCGTGAGTCAAGTTCGGCGAGCTTCGAGAAGTCACGATGGCGGCCTGCCCGATTCAGTCCTGCGCGACGCTCGACAGCCGGACCGCGTCGCGGAAAGATGCGGTCTCACTCTTACCCTCATTACTGCTATGAATCGCCGTCACTTCCTCCGCACCACCGCCGCCGTCACCCTCGGCAGTTGGACCTTCACCCGCCCGGCGGTCGCCGCTGCGCCGCGTCGCAAGATCCTCTTCTTTTCGAAATCGAGCGGCTTCGAGCACTCCGTCATCAGCTACAAAAAGGAGAAGCCGAGCTGGGCGGAAAAAACCCTGCTCGAGCTCGGCGAGAAGAACAATTGGGAGTTCACCTTTTCCAAGGACGGCTCGCTCTTTTCGCCCGAATACCTCGCGCAATTTGACGCCCTCTTTTTCTACACGACCGGCAATCTCTGCGAGGCCGGCACGGATGGGCAGCCGCCCATGACCGAAGCGGGCAAGCAGGCATTTCTCGATTTCGTTGCGAACGGCAAAGGCTTCATCGGCACGCACAGCGCGAGCGACACCTTCCACACGAACAACGAGGCGAACAAAGGACCGGATCGATACGCAAACCACGGCGAAGACGCGGACGCTTACGTGAAGATGCTCGGCGGCGAATTCATCAAGCACGGCGCGCAGCAGGTCGCCAAGATGCGCTGCGTCGATCCGAAATTTCCCGGTCTCGAGAAGTATGCCGACGGATTCGAATTCCAGGAGGAGTGGTATTCGCTGAAAGATTTCCGGAAGGACATCCACGTCCTCCTCGTGCAGGAGGCGGAGTCGATGAAAGGCATCGAATACCAGCGCCCTGCATACCCCGCCACCTGGGCGCGCCAGCATGGAAAGGGGCGCGTCTTTTACACGTCGATGGGTCATCGCGAAGACGTTTGGACGAACCCGATCTTCCAGGAAATCCTCGTCGGCGGCATCTCGTGGGCCGTCGGAAATGTCGTCGCCGACATCCCGCCCAATCTCGAAGTAGTGACACCGGGAGCCCTGACGAATCCGCCGTTTCCACCGCCGCCGGAGCCAAAGCCGGCAGCCGCCCCCACCGCTCCGCCGAAGCCATAGCGCCTATCACTTCGTTTTCATGGCGTTCACGAGATCAGAACCGGCTTAAAGATGAGTTTCCGATCAAGGGCTTCAAGTGCTCGTCTCGCCTTCTGGCTATAAGCAATTTGGTGATAGCAGGGCTGCTTTCCTCCGAACCGCTCGCGAGTGATTGCAACATCAAAAGCCGAAGTGTCCAACTTCTGGTAGCGCAGCGGCGGTGAGACATCGTGGCCGTCGAGCAAGTAACACTCGCTTTTCAGATTCGTGAAATCCCGCTGAGCAGACCGAAAGACCTCGCGGCGATTATCAAAGAGGTCGGCATCCACTTCGGGCAGGACCCGCTCCGACCAAATCAGGTGCAGAGGCTCAATTCCTTCAGGCCAATCGCCGCTTGGTGAGTTGGTTGGCAGCATCATGAGCTGCAGCCCGTCAAGGCCCGCTGATTCCAAAGCTCTCTTCGCGGCGCCTCGGACTGCCAGAAGATGAAAAAGGTTGACCATCGATCCAAGTTCCCGGTCCTTGCAGCGCTTGAACCACTGATCCTGGTTCACGCGTAATCCGAGACACGGCGAGGCGGAGTCAAAATCCACCGAGGCAATAAACGGGCTGTGGCGCTCGCAGGTGACCAGAGGTGCGGTGTCGATCTCAACGTCTGAGTATGCTCTGTAGTCGATGATTTGAAGCTGTGCGGGCACGTCAGCGCGGTGCTTTTGCGGTGTCAAACCCGCGCCAATAGCAGCCGTCATCAACTCCTCAAGAGTTGGATCGCTCAAAGGGCGTTTCAGCTCAATCCGACTGCTTGCGACTACATAGCTCGGAAATCGCGTCGCGAGGGCGTCAAAGATTGGCCCTGGAGCTCCATTCGAAGGAGGATGCCCGAGAAACTCCGCGTTTTCGCTCCGCTTCTCTATAGTGATCCTCCGAACTGACTCTGCCTGTGGACTAGTCATTTCGGCGCGGGACATGAGAAGTGGGAAGGATGTGCCGCATCGATCCGCGGTTGCTTTCAGCGCAATCTGGATTGTTCCTGCCTTTTTGCCAATCCGAGTCTGGCGGACGTTTGCGCGCGTTGCGTGTCGGTTGAGGCGATTGCGAAGGTCGGACACGCGATTTCTGCGGGTTGGAACCCGATTTCGCGAGGTGTGATGGTCGTTTCTCGACCGGGGAAGGCGATTTCGCGAGGCGCGTGTCGGATTGCGCGACAGTGAAATGCGATTTCGCGGGGTTCGAAGGCGATTTCGCGACATGTGGAGGCGATTTCCCGACCTGCTTGTCGCATTGCGCGACAAACTTCGTGATTTCGCGGTGGTTGCTCGCGGTTTCGCGATACTTGTTCGCAATTTCACTAGCCTCGGACGCAATCTCGTGAGCCTCGTGTCGCATTTCGCGACGAACTTCGCAATTTCGCGAGCCTCGGATCCGATTTCGCCACCATCGGACGCAATTGCGGCGGGCGACGCTGCCGTTTCGCGGGGCATCATCCCCATCGACGTGGACGCGGCATTCGCGGTAGAGGAGATGGCATGACTGCTCCCTCCCTCACTCATCTTCGCGCCGGCGTGATCGGCACCGGCTTTATCGGGCCGGTCCATATCGAGAACTTGAAGCGTCTTGGCGTGCAGGTGACGGCGATTTGCGGCTCGACGAAGAGCGCTCGCGCGACTGCGGAGAAATGGGGCATTCCGGAGGTGTTCGGGGATTACGACCACGCCGCGATGTTGCGGTCGCCGAATGTCGATGTCGTCCACATCACCTCGCCGAATAAAGTCCACGTCGAGCAATCGCTGGCCGCGCTGGCGGCGGGCAAGCACGTCGTTTGCGAGAAGCCGCTCGGGATGACGACTCGGGAGACGGCGCGGGTCGTCGCGGCGGTGGCGAAGAAAGGCGCGCCCGTTTTTGCCGTGAATTACATGTGCCGGTTCGTCCCCGCGATCCTCCAAATGCGCGCGATGGTGCAGCGCGGCGACCTCGGCCGCATCATCCATGTGCAGGGGCAATTTCATCAGGACTGGCTGTTGCGGGAGACCGATTACAACTGGCGCCTCCTCGCCAGCGAAGGCGGCAAGCTGCGCGCGATCGGCGACATCGGCACGCACTGGATCGACGCGGTCTCCTTCATCCTCGGCGCGAAAGCGGAGCGCGTGTTTGCTTACACCGAGACCTTCCACAAGACGCGCCTGCGGCCGAAGGGCGAGGTGCAGACGTTCGCCAAGGTCGATCCGGCGACGATGGTGCCCTTCAAGGTGGACACCGAGGATTTCGGGAGCCTGCTGCTGAAGTTTGGCCGCGCGAAACACGGCTTCGCGAGTGGCGTGCATGCGAATGCGTCGATCTCGCAGGTCGCCGCGGGGATGAAGTGCAGTCTTTCGCTCGGCATCTTCGGGACTGAAGCGAGCGTGCGCTGGAGTCTCGAACAGCCGAACGAAATCCTCGTCGGTCGGCGCGATGAGCCGAATCAAATCCTCCAAAAGGGAACGGCCGGCTTCGATGTCGATGTCGCCGGGTTCACCGACTATCCCGGCGGCCATGCCGAGGGCTTCGCCGATGCGCACAAGATGCAATACCGCGCGGTCTACGAGCACATCGCGCGCGGTCGCAAGACGCCGCCGCTTTTCGCCACCGCCGCCGATGGACATCACGAGGTGCAGCTCTGCGAAGCCATCCTCAAGAGCCAGCGGGCGAAGCAGTGGCAGGCGGTGTGACGGTTCGCTCCGCGTCATCGGAGTAAGTTTGGATTCGGACGGTGATCCGGCACGTTGCCGGGAAAATACGTAGTTTTTTGTAGATTCTCCTTGTAGCGAAAAACACGACGCGTCAGCGTCGGCCCGGTTTTTGAAACAATCTCTCTGGCGTCTGCCGGGGCTCGCCGGAAGTCCACTCTTCCTCAGTGCTTGCGAGGCCCCGCAATCACCACGGCGGCGTTTTTGAAGATTCACTGCCGCGGACCTTTCCAAGCCAATGGTTCGTGGCGGCAACGCCTGGCTTGCATCTCGTATGAAAAACCATTCACGCCGCAAATCTATCCACCGCAAGGCCAGCTTCATCCTCGTCACTTCCGTCGCCGCGCTGGTCAGCTACCGCTCGGCCCGAGGCGCCAACGCGGCCTGGGATGGCAGCTCGGTGCTCGATGGCCTGTGGTCCACGATTGAAAACTGGGTCGGCGACCCCACTCCTCCGGGCGACACGAGCGGCACGACCAACACCGATATCGCGACGTTCAACGCCGCCATCGCCAATACTTGGGGGAATTCGGCGGCCAATCCCATCGTCATTGATCCCAACCGCAATATCGGCGGGATCAACTTCGATCTCGCGGCGGGGAATTACTTCATCGGCGCGACCGGCGCCAACGCGCTCAAGGTGAGCAGCGGCGGCGCGATCCAGATTCTCAATACCCTCACCGCGTCCAACGCACTTCACACCATCAATGCCCCGCTCCGGATCCAGAGCCCCAGCGGCACCTACACGTTGGCCAACAACAGCGCCAATGGCAGCGGCGCGGGCGCGGGGACTTTGAGGGTCGGCGGCGGCATCACTGGCGGCGCGGCCGGGGCCACGGTGCTGACGCTCGATGGCAGCAACACCAACGCGAACACCGTCAGCGGCGTCATCGCCAATGGCTCGGCGACTGGGCTGAGCGTCACCAAGAACGGCACCGGCACCTGGTTTCTTTCCGGCGCGAACACCTTCACCGGCCCAGTGCAGGTGAATGGGGGGACGCTTAATGTCTTCCACGATTCGAACCTCGGCGCGGCGGGCACTCCGGTCACACTGACGGGCGGCACACTCCAGACCACCTCCACCTATTCTTCGCACGGCCTGGCCATCAGCACGGCCAGTACCATCCATGTCGGCGGCGACTTCCTCTTCTCGATTACCACGCTCCAGAATGGCGCGCTCACCGGCTCCGGCACGCTGACCAAGACGGGCGGGGGCACGTTTTTCCTCGCGGCGGGCTCGGGCAATACCTTCAGCGGCGACATCACTCTCGCGTTCGCTGGCGGCACCTTTCAGGTCGGCAGTTCGGTTTCCAGCAATCCGGCAGGCGGGGCCACGCTCCCGGCTCTCACGTCGGCGAATACCATTACCGTGAATCGCGGCGCCACCTTCCGCATCGAGGACAACGCGACCGGTAGCGCCGCCGGCTACATCGCCGACCGGTTCGGATCGGCGGGCAATCGCCCGGCCGTCATCCTGAACGGCGGCACCTTCAACCTGAATGGGGCCACCACCGCCGCCGTCATGACCCAGACGCTCGGCACGCTCACCCTGGCCGCGGGCGCTTCCACGATCAATGTCACCCGCAACAATGGCACACCCGAGCTGGTCTTCTCCAGCCTGAGTAGGAGCTTCGGCGCCTACGTCAACTTCACCACAAACGCCAACCTCGGCACCGGCACGAGTGACGCCCGGATTCTTTTCAGCGCGCCCGCACTCACAGGTGGCGGCGGCGCGGCGGGCAGCCCGACGATCAGCATCCTCCTTGGGGCGCGCTCGGGCAACGATCTGGTCACCTACGGCGCGAATGGCATCCGGCCGCTGGTCGCGGCGGAATACAATGCGGTGGCCTTGAACGACATCAACGGCGCGGGCCCCACGGAGAATGTCAAAATCTCCCAGAGCAGCCCCACCGCGTTCGCGGCGCTCACCGCACCCAGGACCATCAACGCCCTCGTTAACACCGCCGCGGGTTCTGCGACCTGGGCCATGGGTAATACCCTTACGCTGACCAGCGGCCAGTTCATTCAAGTGGGCTCGGGAGGGGTGACCATCAGCTCGGGCATCCTGACCGCAGGGACAGGGGCGGTCGGAACCGTGGAACTCGATCTGTCGACCGTCGGCGGCACCATCACCCTCGGGGCGAATGTCAATGACAATGGCCCAACCAAGGTTGCCCTGGTGAAGAACGGCATCACTCTCATCAGCCTGAATAATAATACGACCGACAACACCTACTCCGGGGGCACCTTCGTCAACGAAGGAAGCGTATTCACCGGCACCACCGCGAATCGGCGGTATCTCGGGTCGGGCCCGGTGATGGTGAACGGGGGAGGACGCGTCGGACTCGGCACCACCCTCAGCCTCGGCGCCATCGGCGCCACCTCGTTCAGCGGCAGTAAACTCGCTCCCACCTACACCGTCCGCACGAGCGGAATGCTGAGGGCGACCGGTGGGGCGCCGTCCGCCACCGAATTTTTCAAGGTGGAAACGGGCGCCGTTCTCGCGGTCAGCCCCACCTCCGGTGCGGGATTCGATCTCGATATCAATCTCGATGCCGCCCCAGGCGCGATCCTGGGGGAAACTGCCGCAGGGGGGGTCTTCGCCATCAAGAAGGGCGGAATCCCCATTCAGACGGCGCTGACGAATCCGACTTACTACTTCGGTATTGCGGGAAACTTAATTCAGGACAACATCACCGTGGGTGCAGGCACACCCTGGGTCGGGATCGCCAGGGATACTAGCTACGGCCTCGGTGCGAGTTACGGCGGTTCTTCCAGCACGATCACGGCGAACAGTGATTTTTCTTTCGTCGGGGGTGCCGGCTCGGGCGGCCAACTCAATCTCGGCGACTCGGCGAACATCGTCAGGATCGCGACGCCGAACGGGAACGTCAACGTCTCGCTGGAGGGGTATATTTACTTGAACAACGCCGCCAGTCAGTTTGGCTCGGCGGGCAACAAGGTGACCTTTCAGGTCACCTCCGGGGCCACTCTCGTGGCCGGCACCGCGACCGCCATGGGCGTCGCCGGTGGAGCGGCCACCGGCCCGGCCAGCATCGTCGTGCAAAACGGCGGCGTGCTCAGCGGCTATACTTTTGGTGCGGCCCCGGATGCCTTCAATGGCAATGTCACCATTCTGCCCGGCGGCATGTTCACCCAGAACCAGGCCACGCTGACCGGCACGGGCACCTTCACCCACTCAAATGGCTCGATCCTGAACCTGATTACCTCGACTGCGGCGGTCAGCGGCGCGACGCAGGCGCTCGGCACCGTGCCCGGCACCATCGTGCGGCTGGGAGTGAATGGCTTGCTCGTCGGCACCAGCACTGGCGGAGTGACGCAACTCGACAGCGGCCTGGACGATGCCGCCATCTATGAATTGACCGGCCTGGTCAACTTCGGAAATGCCACCGCGGTCACTGATTCCCTACTCACCCTCAGCGCCAGTGGCGGCATCGGCGGCGTGCTGACCAACGCGTCCAACACGGTCACCTTGAATACCCCTGGCGCCACCGGTGTGATCGCGATCGGCCCCGGCGGCGGCACCTTCGCCGCCACCACCGGGACGATCTTTTACATCGGCGAAAACTTTGCCCTCGGCGCCAACACGCTCACCATCGGCTCGGCGCAATCCTATGACGGCAACCCGAAGCTCGGCCTCGTGCATCTGCAATCCACCAGCGGCACCAACACCGGCAGCGCCGGCAGCGTCATCGCCGTCCTTAATGGAGCCACTCTCAGGATCGGTGGCGGCGGCGGCCAGATCCCCGATGCCACCCGCTTGTCGCTCAACAGCGGTGGCACGGTGGACCTGAATGGCAATTCCGAAACGGTGGAGTCGTTGACCGGTGCGGGCACCGTCACGAGCCTCTTCTCCTCCATCTTGAACCTCCTTTCGACGACGACCGATGCCAACTTCTCCGGTAATCTCGGGTCCAACCTCAGTCTGACGAAGACCGGCACCGGCACGCAGACGCTCTCCGGCGCGAACGGCAGCTACACCGGAGCGACCGCCGTGAGCCAGGGCACGCTGCTCGTCAGCGGCTCGATCTCCGGGAGCACGACGACGGTGAGCAATGCCGGCAGCACGCTGGGCGGCACCGGCACGGTCGGCAATGTGACCGTCAACAGCGGAGCCATCCTGCAAGGCGGCGACGGCGTCACGACCCCCAGCGCGCTGACTTCCGCCGGCGATGTCTCGCTCCTCGATGGCTCGGTCATCAAGCTCACCCTCGGCTTGGGTCTGACCCACTCCAGCCTCGCCCGCACCGGCGGCAATTGGACTTTTGACAACGACCAGAAGTTCACCTTCAGCATCACCCCCGGAGCCACCGCCGGGTTTTACGACAACATCATCACGGGCGTGACCGCGGCCCAGGTCGCCACCTTCGGCACCTGGACCATCGACGCCGCCACGGGGGTGACCGGCACCTTCAGCTACGACGGTGCCAACGTGGACCTGAACGTCACCGTCATCCCCGAGCCCGGCACCGCCGCCTTGCTCCTCGCCGGCCTTCCGCTCCTCGGCCTGCGCCGCTGGCGGCGGCGGGGATAGGCGGCTGCCAAAAGAAGCTTCCGCATCATTGGGCCACGCGGGCGCGCGTCCTACCGTGATCGATCGCGCGCGCGAGCGGTTCACTCGTGGAAGTGGGCGGTTCACTCGTGGAAGTGGGCGGTTCACTCGTGGAAGTGAGCGGTTCACTCGTGGAAGTGAGCGGTTCACTCGTGGAAGTGAGCGGTTCACTCGTGGAAGTGAGCGGTTCACTCGTGGAAGTGAGCGGTTCACTCGTGGAAGTGAGCGGTTCACTCGTGGAAGTGAGCGGTTCCCTCGTGGAAATGGGCGGTTCCCTCGTGGAAATGGGCGGTTCCCTCGTGGAAGTGAGCGGCTCACTCGCGGACGTGGGCGGTTCCCTCGTGGAAGTGAGCGGTTCACTCGTGCAAGTGGGCGGTTCACTCGTGCAAGTGAACGGTTTACTCGTGGACGTGGACGGTTCACTCGCGGAAGTGGACGGTTCACTCGTGCAAGTGGGCGGTTCACTCGCGGAAGTGGGCGGCTCACCCGCGGACTTGGACAGCCCGTTCGCGGCAACGGGCCGCCCGGACGCATCCCCGAACGACCCAGTCGCTTCGCGGAGTGGGCTTCCTTGCCCGTTCTGCCTCCCATGTTTCTTCATGGAATGAAGACTTTGAACAAGGACGGTGGCGGGTTGTTACTCGTATGCCCCGGCAGCCGATCCCCACAGGCGCAAACGTCACCCGCAGGAACATCCTCCAGGCGGGCGCCTTCGGCTTGCTCGGTCTTGGATTGAATCAATTCGTCTCGCTCATGGCGCAGGCGGCTCCGGGGGCGCGGTCCGCGACGGGACCCGGCAAGGCAAAGTCCGTGATCCTGATCTTCAATGGCGGCGCGCCGAGTCATCTCGACCTGTGGGATCCGAAGCCGGATGCGCCGTCGGAAATCCGCGGACAATTTTCCACGATCAAGACGAACGTGCCGGGCATTCACATTTCCGAACTGCTCCCGCGCATGGCGCAGCGGATGGACAAGCTCGCGCTCATCCGCTCGGTCTATCACGAGCACAGCAGCCACAACTCGGGGATGTATTGGACGACTGCGGGTCGCCCTTACCGGCTCGACAGCACGCTCATCAATCCGAGCCGCAGTGATCTGCCGTGCTTCGGCACGCTCGTGGGTTGGCTGGCGCAACGCGATGGATTCAGCCGCGGCGTGCCGCCCTATGTCATCACGCCGTTCCCGCATTGCGACAGCAAGGCTTACATCACGCCCGGCCAGTATGGCGGCTGCCTCGGGCCGCGCTACGATCCTTTCGTCCTCGACGACGATCCGAACGCCGCGAGCTTCAAGGTGAGGAACATGGGGCTGGATGCGAGCGTGACCGGCGCGCGCTTTGATGAGCGACTGAGGCTTCTCGGGGAACTGTCGGCCTGCTCATCGCCGCAGATCGTTTCGTCGCAGGCGACGGACCTCGATACTTTCAATCAGCAGGCCGTCTCGCTGCTCCAGTCCGGCAAGGCGGCCGAGGCGTTTGACCTGACGAAAGAACCCAACGCGGTCCGCGAACGTTACGGGCGGCATAGTTGGGGCCAGTCGCATTTGCTGGCGCGCCGCTTGATAGAAGCGGGCACGCGTTTCGTGACGACGGTCAACGGGCCGAGCATCACGTGGGACACGCACAAGGATAATTTCAACGCGCTGAAGAATCGGCTCGTGCCGCCGATGGAACAGGCCTACGCCGCGCTGCTCGACGATTTGGAAGAGCGCGGTCTGCTCGACTCCACGCTCGTCGTTTGGATGGGGGAATTCGGGCGCACGCCGAAGATCAATGTAGACGCGGGGCGCGACCACTGGCCGGGATGCTACAGCGTGCTTCTTGCGGGTGGCGGCATTCGCGGGGGACAAGTGATCGGTGCGTCGGATGCAATCGGCGCTTTTCCGAAGGACCGCCCGACGACGCCGGCCGACATCCACGCGACGGTCTTCGCCGCGCTGGGCTACGATGTCCGCAGCATCAGCTATGAATCCAGCGACGGCCGCCCCATTCCGTTGACGGAAGGCTCGCCGATGAGCGAGCTGTTTTAGGACGGTTACCAAGATCACTTCGGATAATCAGGGGTGTCATCCCGAGCGCAGCGAAGCGCAGCGGAGGGATCGGGTAGGGATGGGAAACGGGGTCAAGTTCGCCTCGCTGTGCTCGCCCCGATCCCTCGACTTCGCTCGGGATGACTCGCTGCGATCTGTAAATGAATTCGGGCAGAAGCTCGAACGGTTGACACGCCTCACTGGCGCGGCGGCGCGACTTCGCGGACGAGCGCGCCGTGCGCTTCGCTGAGGAGCAGGATCGCGAGCTTGTCCACGCTATCGAGTTCGGACGGCGCGAGCATCTGGTAGTTCAAGCCTTCGCCTTGCGATGACGAGCCGCGCGAGGCTGGGAGCGGTTCGGCGTGGGTGTCGCTGGAGTTCAGGCTCGCGTAATCGAACTTCCCGCGCAGGTCGGTGTAGCCATCTTTGAAGAAGCGGATCGTGCCATTCTTCAACCGCGCATAGACCTTCACATACGCCTTCGCGACTGGCTTATTCGCGGCCTCGTCCCGCACTTCGAGGCGGCCGTAGTTTTCCGCGAGCGCCAGCTTCAGCGTATTCGCATGATACGCCTGCGCCTTGCGCTGGCCGGCGCCGAGGATTTCCACGAGCACATTGGCTTTCGCGAAAGCACCAGGCAGGGGCAACTCGAGCGCGTCCTTGCCTTCGGGCAGCGTCTGCTTTGCCGACTGGGTCGGCTTAATAATCGAGAAGCGACCTGGGTCCTGCGTGACGAAAGGACTGCTACTGAAAAGGAACTCGGGATCCATGAGGTAGTATTTGATCGTCACCTCGCGCAGATTTTTCCAGGTCAGCGCGATCTGCCGGTTCTCGACTTTGAAGTCGAACGTCGGTTCGGTCGCCGCGAGCTCGCCCTGCTGCGCCTCGCGATCCGGCTTGCCATCAGGTTTTGCGGGCGGCTGCGCTTTTCCTTCGATCTCGTCGAGCTGCGCACCCACGTCGGCGAACAGCTTGCGCCAGCGATCGACGGGGTAATCGGCGTATCGGTTCACAAGGCCACGCGCATCGGCGAGTTGCTCCTCGTAAAAGGCGGCGTAGCAGCGGAAGTAATCGTGCTGCAGTCGCGTGGGCAGTGCGGCGGGCGCAATCGCGTGGAAGCGCGCCAGGGCCTCTTCCACGCGGTCTTGGAGGAAGAGGTAATAGACCACGCTCATCTGGTCGACGGCGTCGAGCGACGGCTTGTGCGCGAGGATCGAAAGCAGTGACTGATACTGCGCGCGGAAGATGGAATTCGGGATGCGATTCTCCGCGCCGAGCCGATGCGTCCGCTGGTTAACGAGCGGCGAGTATTCGAGGTGTTCGTAAGCGCGGCGCTGAATGGGGTCGATCTTGAGCAGCTTTGCGTCGAGATACGACCCGCATTCGCCAATGAAATCCGTGCGCTCCCGCAGCCATGTGGCGAGCGGCCCGGCCGCATTGTGAATAACAGCGTAGCGATAGATCGGCTCGCTGAAGACGTGCCGCTTTTCCAGCATGCCGATGAGCTTGCGGAAAAAGTCCGCGCTCCTCCGGGCCCGCCACGCGACGCGTTCGATGTTCAGCCGCTCGGCATTATTCTGATCGAGGAACGTGAAGACCTCCTGCTCGGAGCCATACTGCGAGACGTAATCCCACGACGCCTTGTCCACTTCAGAAAGCTGCTTCACGACTTTGAAGACGAACGGTTTCGCCGAGCCGACGATCTGCTCATCGCGCGCGACATGCACCGGATAGTGCGCCAGCGGCTGTGCGGCGGGCGCAGGGAAGTAGAAGAAGTATTCGAGCGTCTTCGTCGTGTAAGGTTCGAGACGAAGCCTCGGACTGTCCGTCGTCTTGCTGCCATTCACGGGCAGCGCGCCGCGCGGGATTTGCAGGAGGACCGTGAGCTTCTGCGGCGCGGAAGTCGGGTTGGTAACGACGACATTCGCGCCATAGACGACGCCGCTGAGGAATTCGTCGCTGACATACTTGTCGAACTTCTCGTTTCCCTCCTGACGGTAGCGATCATCAGCGCGGAAGAAGTTCTGGCTGATGAGCAACTCGGTCTGTCCGGGCGCGGACTCGGCGGACTTAATCTGCTTCTGAAAGGCAATGAGCGGGCTCGAGACGGTGAGCGTGAACTGCCCGGCATCGCTCTTCGTGACATGCTTTGGCGACTCAAAGGGCAGATCGAGCACGGCGAGCGCGAGCATCATCTCGGAGAAGTTGCGGCTCGCCTCTGCGACGTGCGCCGAGACAAACGGCGCCTTACCATCCCAAGCCGCGTAGTCGCGCCAGAACGCATTCACGGAGATGAGTTCGGCGTTCTGCTGGGCAATGGGGAGTTGGTAATAGTTGTTCTCAGCCCATTCCTTGGTCGGCCCAAGCGCGCGGAAAAACTGTCGCACCAGCGCACGCTGACGATCCGCTTCCGCGCCGCCAAAGAACATCAAATTGCCCGCACCGGATTTGGTCAGGACCGAGGTGCCGGCAGTCACCCTCAACTCCCCCAATTGCGCCTCCGCAGCCGACTCGTTCCTTTCTTTGCGCTTTTCCATCGCGCCCGCAGCGTCAAGAGCGACAAAGCCATTGGCGTTTTTCGCCAGGTCTGCTCCGCGCACCGCGCCGCCGGGGGCAGCCGCCTTATCGGCCGCCGCCGCGCGGGCCGGCAGAGGCGCAGCGGCCGGAGCCGCCGGACTTCCAGCGACCAGCAACTCCACTTCCCGGCGACTCTTTTGCTCCTTGAACGAACCCTCCTCGTCCTCTTGCAAGGCGCGCCCGCGCAATGCGGTCTCGAAGAGTTTGTTCTCGCGATCCGGGTTCGGCGGGAGCAACTCCCAAAGCTCGCGAAGATGCCGCGCCGTTGCCGCCGCTTCACCCGGCACGCGTTGCGCGAGCAGGCAACGCTCGGCGGCGTTCAGTCGCGAGAAGGCCCACGGCTCCAGATAGGGGCGAAGATCGTTCTTTCCAGCACAGTGGGATCCGAAGCTTGGAATTCACGTGACTTGAAGTCGCGGC
>JADMIO011101960.1_pt1 | contig 18877 bp, 11 predicted proteins | sample 8958161 | NCBI WGS metagenome assembly JADMIO01 (sample SAMN16585339, study PRJNA669376) | soil metagenome | isolation source: Crop rotation soil | place: USA: Cullars Rotation, Alabama | collected 2011 | reverse complement strand
GATCGGTCAGCCCGCCGACATCGCTCCACATCCGGTCCACCGCTTCAAAAGCGGCGACATGCTCGGGGCTGGCGCCCAGCCAGGCATGGAAAGCCACTTCGTCGCTGCTATCGCGATCCTCGGCATGCAGCCGGGCCAGCCAGGCAGCGGCTTCAGCCCGGATTTGCGGAGAGGGCGCCAGCTCGGCCATGCCTACCAGCCTTCCGTCCATTCGGTCAGGAACAGGGCGGCCCTGGCAATATGCTTTTCCACCGCGCTTTGGCTGATGCCAAGCTGGTCGGCGATTTCGCGGTACTTCATGCCGTCGAGACGGTGCATCAGGAACACTTCGCGGGTGCGTGGCGTCAGGCGGGACAGACCCTCCCGCACCCTTTCTAGACGAACACGGGCCGCTAAAACCTCATCCTGCAGCGGCGAATTTTCCCGCGCCCCCGAATCCTCGGGCGAGACATCGGCGATGAAGCGCTCATGCCGGTAATTGTCGACCCCGATATTGACGGCGGTGCGCACCAGGAAAGCAGCAACATTCTCAACGGCATGCTGGGCGCGATAGCGCATCAGGCGCAGATAGGCGGAATGCAAAAGCTCTTCGGGATCGGAGCGGCCGCGGGTGCGCAGTCGCACCTCCCTGACCAGGCGATCCCAGAATTCACGGTTAACCGGAATATCCGACATGGCTCCCCCGAGCCCTGTGACTATAGCGGCAGAAATTCCGCCGGCGCAAACCCTGCGCCCAGACCTGCGCAAAAGGCCAATGCGTTTCGAGCATCGATTGCCTCGCTGCGACGCACGTGCAGCAAGGCGCCAACCTGAAGGTTCAATCCTTGCGGAAAATGCTGTTCGGCAACCATTGCGGCCGCCGGTCCGCATCTGCTACCCGCCGCGCCAGCGCGGCCACGAAATCATCCAGTTTCACCGCCTCGTCTTTCAGAAGCGGCTGGCTGAGATCGTCGGAAGGGGCGTGATAGCGATTGGAGCGCCACTCCCGCTCGATATCGAATTCGCGTGTGCCCTTGGCGAAGCCGAACTTGAACATCAGCGCCGGAATGCCTTCGCGTACGAAATTGTATTGATCGGAGCGGATGAAGACATTGCGGTCGGGCAACGGGTCCGGGATCATGACAAGCCCCTGGGATGCCGCCACGGCGCGGGCGTCATCGCCCAGACTGCTCTCCTCCTGGCCCGGCGCATAAAGACTTTGCAGCCGCCAAAGCGACAAGGCCATGTCGAAATTCAGATTGGCCACAATGTTGGCCTTTTCGACCGTGGGGCGGCGGGCATAGTAACTCGAACCGAGAAGGCCCTTTTCCTCGGCGGTGAAAAACAAAAACAGGATCGAGCGCCGCGGCGCGGGGCCCGTTTTGAGACGATGGGCGATGTCGAGCACCGTGGCGACACCGGAAGCGTTATCCATCGCGCCATTATAAATCTTGTCGCCCTTTACGGCGGCACCGATTCCCAAATGATCCAGATGCGCCGATATGGCGACATATTCGGATTTCAATTTCGGATCGCTGCCTTCCAGCTTGGCCGCGATATTGGGAGAGGTCAGCCTGCTTCGCGTGGCGGCGATATCGGCCTTGAGACGGAAAGCAAGCGCGAAACGGGGCACCGGCTTGGACGCGTCGGCCAGCGCCGCAATTTCCGAGAAAGCATGACCGCTGCCCTTGAACAGCATCTCGGACTGGGCGGGATCGAAGCTGGCGGTGAAGAAAGGCTTGTTGCTGTCGCGCAATTTGGCATCGGCAAGGTACATGCCCGGCCCACGCACCAAAGTCCTTTGCCGTTCCCAGGGAATTTCCACCTGTTTCGGCGTGGTCAGAGTGATGATACCCAGCACACCCTGTTTGCCGAGTTCCGCATTGCGCTCAAAGCGGACATGGGATTTCAACGCCCCGGACAGCTCCGCCGGCCCGCCGCTGACGACCACCACGATTTTATCCTTAAGATCCAGGCCGGCAAAATCGTCATGGCCATGCTTGGGCAGATGCAAGCCGTAGCCGATAAAAACCAGCGGCGCGTCGACTTTTGCCGGGCGCGGACCGCCGCCCGCCGCGATCAGCATCTGCTCGCCCAGCTTGAGCGGAGTGGATGCGCCATCCGCCGCCGTCAAGGAAGCGCGGCTCGCATCCTGATCCACCAATTGCTGATCCAGCGCCACCGGTTGGAGATATCCATTCACGCCGGCGGGCTTGAGCCCCTCCTCTTTCAGGCGCCCGATCACATATTGGGCGGCGCGGTCGTAGCCGGGCGAGCCGGTAAGCCGCCCCTCCATGCCGTCGGCGGCAAGAGTGGACACATCGGCCCACCATTGGCTGGCGGCATCCGCCGCGAGCACAGGGACCGGAAGTGCCAACAGGATGCACAACAAGAACGCGCGGTTGGGCATGTCGCTTCCCCTTGTCATTGCTCCCACGGTGACACGGCTCCGCCCCGGCGGGAAGAGCGTTAGAGCGCCTTGCCCATTCGCGTGATCGGAACCGTCACACCGTCGTGTATGGGCACTTCCATGCGCTCGATCTCCTGATAGCCGCAGGCGCGATAGAGCGGCTCGCCGCCCGCCGTGGCGGCAAGTTCGGTACGCGCAAACCCTTCCTTTCGGGCGGCGGTTTCGCTCAATTCCAGGATTCTCCGCCCGACCCCACGGCGCGCAAAGCTAGGCGCGGTATACATGGCGCGGATCCGCGCCGCTTCCGTTGCCGGATCAAGCAGGCGCGCATCGCGGCCCACGGTGTTATTATGGCCGAACAGGGTGGCGCGCCTGCTCCAGCCGCCGCAGCCCGCCATGACGCCCTCTTTCTCCAGGATGAAATAGGTGCCGTCCTCGATCAACTGCGTGTCAACGCCCATCACCGCGAAAGAAGCCTCGACTTTTTCGGGGGTGAGGAATTGCGGCAGCAATTCCCGGATCGCCGCCGCCATCAATTTTTGCAGCGCGGGCATGTCGTCCGACGTGGCGAGGCGGTGGGTGAACATGCTTTCTTGTATCCGTGCGCGAATGCCGTGATCGGCCAACCGGCATCGGCGTCAGCCGCGCCGGCGCCGGCCATACAGCATGGTGATATTGATGCGGCGATTCTCGTAACCATCGGCGAAGGTGATCTTGTCGGTCTTGTGAAACAGATTGGAGTCGAAGATCACCGCCCGGTTGGCGCGATAGGGAATTTTGATCTCTTTGGCGCCGGCCTCAGCCAGGAAATCATAGGCGGCGCTTTCATCGGCATTGAACTTGGCAAAGTCCCATTCCAGCGGGGCCTGTTTGTCCCAGACCACCAGCCCGCCGCCCTCGGGATCGAGATTGGCTTCGTCCGGCGTGATCCAGAAATTCACATTCACCGCCGCCTCGTCGGCATGAATGCCGATACCGTCCAGCTTGCTGTCATATTTGAACGCCCAGTGATAGCGCAGCGGATGATCGGCAAAGATCTCCCGGAAGGTGGCACTCAATTCCTCGGCGATTTGCGCCAATAGCGGGGCGGCGAAGCCGGATTCCGGGAAAGCGCCCAGATACCCCTGGGCGTAGGCGGTGTGCCAGATATCCGAGCCGCGGCAATAGCGGCGCAGACTGTCCAACGCTTCCGCGGTCAAGAGATTGTCGATCACCACCAGATTGGGATTGCTGTCCCGCCAGGCTTGCGCCGTTGCGGCGGCATTCTGCGGATTGATGGCGGGGCCCTTGAGTCTTTCGCCGGCGGCGGATTTTCCCGGCCGCGCCGCGAGCCATTCCTGCTGCTCGCGGTCATGCGCGATCTGGTGCGGGAATTGCGCCGACTTGAGACCGCCATAGGCCAGTTCGGCGGCGCGGCGAAAATCCTGAAAGCTGTCCTCCAGCCGGCTCATTTCGCTCAAAACCTTGCCGCGAACCGCCAAGGCCGCAACATGGCCGGGCTCAATCTGAAGCGCCCGATCCAGGCTTTGCAGCGCTTCGTCGAAGCGGCGGAGTTCGCGCAAGGCAAAGCCGCGATTGCTCAAGGCCGCCGCCAGATCGGGCCGCAGCGCCAGGGCGCGGTCCAGACTTTGCAGCGCCTCCTCGGGCCGGCCCATCTCAGACAGGGTGGCGCCGCGATTGGTCCAGGTCTCGACAAGATCGGGCCGCGCCGCCAGCACGGCATCATAATCCTTCAACGCCGGATCGAAGCGCTTCATCTCGCGCAGCATGTCGCCGCGGCGGTGAAGCGCTTCGATATCGCCCGGCCGCAGGGCCAACAACTGATTCAGACACCCAAGCGCCTCGTCGGGACGCCCCAAATGCCACAGCACCCCGGCCAAGGCATTCAGGAGCGTGGGCTCGCCGGGGGCCAGGGTCAGCGCCCGGCGATAGCTGTTTGCCGCTTCTTCGGGGCGGCCCGCCACCACCTGCACATGCCCCAGATTGGTCCAGGCCTCCGGCGCTTGCGGATTCAATTTCAGCGCGGCCGCGATCAATTCGATGGCTTGCGGAATTTGCCCCTGCTGGAAACGGATCACCCCCAGCATATGGCGCGGCGCGAAACTCGCCGGCTCCAGCGCCAGCACTTGGCTGTACAGCCGTTCGGCCCCGGCAAGATCGCCCCCCTGATGCAGCGAAATGGCTTGGTCGAATAGAGTCTGCAGAGTGGCGCGGGACGGGTCCATCAGGGACGGTTCATACAGGAAAAATGTCGTGCCGTAATGCCGCGGCCAGGCTGTTCAGGCAACCGCTTGCCGAGGCCTTTACCCGCGGTCCCGCCGGTCTATTATCGGCGCAAAATATAGAGGAATCGCCATGCGTTTCAGGACATATGCCCTTGCGGGCGCCGCCATCATCCTGTCGGTGGCGGTGGGCCTTTCGCAGACCAAACCTGCTCCCAAGCCTAAATTGCCCCTGACCTCGCAACTGAACCGGCCCTGGCCGGCGGCGGTGCAAACCAAGCACCCCAAGTTCCCGCCCACGCTTTCCGCGGCGGAAGAATTAAAGACCTTTCACATGGCGCCCGGCTATCAGGTGCAACTGGTGGCCTCCGAGCCCCTGGTCCAGGACCCCATTGTGGCGGAGTTCGACGGCAATGGCCGGCTCTGGGTGGTGGAGATGCAGGGCTATGCCGTCGGCAAAGAGATGATCAACATGGAAGAGCCGGTCGGCCATGTCGTGATCCTGGAAGACACCGACGGCGACGGCATCTATGACAAGCGCACTGTGTTCCAGGACAAGCTGGTGCTGCCCCGCGCGCTCAAGATCCTGGACAAGGGCTGTGCCCTGATCGGCGAGCCGCCCAACCTGGTCAAGTCGTGCGATACCAATGGCGACCTCAAGGCCGACACCAAGGAAATCATCAAGGACGGCTTCGGCCGGGTGGGCAATATCGAGCATGCCGCCAACAGCCTTTATTGGAGCATGGACAACACCATCAACATTCCGGAACACAATTATAACGTGTTGCCCAAGGATGGCGGCAAGTTCGAGATCGTTCCCAATCTGGTGCGCGGCCAATGGGGCGCCACCCAGAATGACGGCGGATTGCTTTTCCGCGATTTCAACACCGATCCGATTTTCGCCGACTATATCCCGGCGCAATATTTCGTGCGCAATTCCAACGTCACGCGCACCATGGGGCTTTACGAAAATCTGGTCGATCAATCCAAATCGGCGATCTGGCCGATACGCCCGACCCTGGGCGTCAATCGCGGCTACCGCCCGGAAGTGCCGCGCCCCGACGGTTCGGCCTATTATTACCAGGGTGTGTCATCGCCCCTGATCTACCGCGGCAACGCCTTGCCTAAAGAGCTTTACGGCCAGGTCTTTGTGGTCGACAGCCCCACCAACCTGGTGCATCTGGTCAAGCTCAAGGATGACGGAGCGGGAAATCTTTCGGGCGCCGACTATTGGCCCAAGGGCGAGTTCATGGCCTCGACCGACGAGCGCTTCCGCCCGGTCTGGCTGACACCAAGCTGGGACGGCAGCTTCCTGATCATCGATATGTATCGCGGCGTATCGCAGGACGAGCCGATCCAGAGCGACTATCTCAAGAATTACATCATGCAGCACCGGCTGTGGGACGGCATCCATAAGGGCCGCATCTACCGCGTCATCCACACCAGTACGAAACCCGCCCGCGCCAAGCCGAACATGATCGACGAAAGCCCGGCCCAGTTGGTGACGCATCTCTCCGATTCCGATGGCTGGTGGCGCGACACCGCCCAGCAACTGCTGGTGCAACGCAACGACAAGTCGGTGGTGCCCGCCTTGAAGCAACTGGCGATGAACGCGCCGGACTTCCGGACCCGCAACCAGGCGCTGTGGACGCTTTCGGGCATGGGATCGCTGGATGCCGAGACCGTGGCGCATGCGCTGGAGGACAAAGACCCCTATGTGCGCAATTCGGCGCTTCGCGGCGCCGAACCGTTCCTGGCCAAGGGTGATGCCGCGATCCAGGCGGCGGTGCTGAAGAAAGCCGACGACACCAGTTGGCAGGTGCGCCGTCAGCTCGCCGCATCTCTGGGCGAGTTGCCGCGCGAAGCGCGCGTGGCGCCGGTGGTGTCTCTGATGCGCAAATATGGCAGCGACCAGATCACGGTGGATGCTGGGGTCAGCGGTCTCAAAGGCCAGGAAGCGGATGCGCTCGGCCAGCTGGTGGCAGGGCCCGGCGCCAATGCCGATGCGGTCGAGATGCTGGCCGGCGCCGCCGGCAAGGGCCGCGATGTCAGCCAGGTGCAGAAACTGATAGCTTTGTCCACGGATGCCAATCAGTCCCAGGGCTTGCGCTTGGCCATGCTCAATGGCGCGGCCACTGGCTTGAGCGGCCAGGATGCGCGCCGCAACAGCGGCAGCGTCGCGGGCGGCCGTGCCGGTGGTATCGTCGGACTGAATGTGCGGCCGCGTGTTGCCGTGAAACCCATGCCCTTGCCCACCGAGCCGGTGGCGTTGATCGCAATGGCCGCCGGCAGCGGCGATCTCGCCACGGCTGCAAAGACCGTGGTCGATTATGTGAGCTGGCCGGGTAAGCCGGTGCCGCCCGCACCCAAGAATACGCGCACCGCCGAAGAAGAAGTCTTGTTCAAGGCGGGTCTGGGCGTTTACGCCACCAACTGTACCGGCTGCCACCAGGACCGGGGCCAGGGCGCGCCGGGTGTCGCCCCCGCCTTGGCAGGTTCGAAAATCGTCACCGCGGCCCGTCCGGAAAATGTGTTGCGGGTGCTGCTGAACGGCAAGGACGGCGCCGTCGGCCAAATGCCGCCCATGGGCCAATCCATGAGCGACGATCAGCTGGCGCAGGTCTTGACCTATATCCGCGGCAGTTTCGGCAACACCGCCCCGCCCATCCATCCGGCTCTGGCCAAGGAATTCCGCCAGCTTTACGCCTTCCGCAAGAAGCCCTGGACGGACAAGGAACTGGCTACGCCGGCGCGGTAATGCCGACTTTGATCGCCGCAGAAAAACTGTCACGGCGCCATGGCGCCGTGCAGGCGATCGAAGACGTCAGCTTTGAGGTTCAGGCGGGCGAGATCTTCGGCCTGCTGGGCCCCAATGGCGCGGGCAAAACCACCACATTGGAATGCCTGCTTGGCCTGATGCGGCCCGATCAGGGCCGGGTCGAAATCTGCGGCATCGATTCTCGCACGGCGCCACGCCGGGCACGGGAGAAGAGCGGCGCGGTGCTGCAGGCCGCCGGTCTGCCGGACAAAATCACGCCGCGCGAGGCTTTGGACCTGTTCGCGGCCTTCTATCCGGCATCCATCGCAAGCACCGTTTTGCTGGAGCGGTTTGGCCTGACGGAAAAAGCCGATGCCGCTTTTGAAAGCCTGTCGGGCGGCCAGAAACAAAGGCTGGCTCTGGCCTTGGCCTTTGTCGGCGATCCGCAAGTGCTGGTGTTGGATGAACCCACGACAGGCTTGGACCCGCAGATCCGACGCGAGGTACAGGACCATATCGGTGGGTTGAAAGCGGGCGGCCGCGCCGTGCTGCTTTCCACCCATGACATGGCCGAGGCGGCACGGCTGTGCGACCGGGTCGCGGTGATCGCGCGCGGCCGGATTGTCGCGACCGGCGCGCCGCGCGCCCTGATCGCCGACGCCGGCGAGAGCCTGGAAGACGCGATCTTGCGGCTGACCGCCGGATGAACGCGCTGCTGCATCTGACCGCTATCAGCCTGAAGCTGAATTTCCGCAACCGGATGGCAATTCTTTACGGCTATCTGTTCCCGCTGATTTTCCTGATCGCCTTCTGGACCATCTATCGCAACGACCCGGTGCCGCTGGCGCTGCATGTCGGTCAGTTCTTGACCGTGACCGTGTTGGGCAGCGCCTGCTTCGGCCTTCCCACCACCATCGTCGGCGAGCGCGAGCGCGGGGTATGGCGGCGTTACGCCCTGACGCCGGTGGGCCGCTGGACGTTTGTCATTGCCGTACTCCTGGCGCGCGCCGTGCTGCTGCTCTCCGCGGCCCTGTTGCAATTGGCGCTGGCCTTCGGTCTGGGCCTGCCCATGCCGGCGCATCCGGTGGGACTGCTGATCAGCCTGTGCATCGCGGCGGCGGCGTTTCTCTCCTTCGGCATGGTGATCGCCATGCTGGTGGACAATGTGCCCGCGGTGCAGGCGCTGGGCCAATGCATTTTCCTGCCCATGCTGATGATCGGCGGGGTGGCGGTGCCGCTGCAAAGCCTGCCCGCTTGGGCGCAGCACATCTCGGCCTTTTTTCCCGGCCGTTACGCGGTGGAAGCGATGCAGCTTTCGGCCACCGGGAACGGTTTGTCTGGCGCGGGCTTTGATTTGCTGGCGCTTCTCCTGATGGCGGCCGGCGCGGGTGTCGCCGCCACTGCCATGTTCCGCTGGGACAAGGCGCTGGCGCCGCGGCGCGGCTGGCTTGTGCTGGCCTTGGGCACATGGCTGGCAGTGGGTGCGATGGCGGAATTACGCGGAAGCGTCACCATCAGCGCCACGCCCGATACGCGTGACGTGGGCACGGCCAGCAATTATGCGGCCGCGTCCATCTCGGCAGTCTGGCAAGACGTCACCGATGCCGACATTGACGGCGTTGCATTCGACCGGTTACCGCCCGACAGCGGCATCGTCTCCCCGGTGTCACGCAGTGACGAAAGCCCCGATCCGGTTATCGAGCCTCAGCTCGACCGCATTCGCGACAGCCTGTCTGACTGGCCGCCCGGCAATATCGCCGACCCGGTGCAGCGGGCGCGCAATCTGCTGGCCATCGCGGCGGTGCCGGATATCTTGCAAATGGAACAGGTGGAACGCTTTGTGCCTCGCCTGGTTTTCGCCCGCCTGCAGGCGGTGATTCCACCGCGCGATCTGCCGAAAGTGCTCTATTGGATCGCGATGCATCCCGACCAGGGCGACGACAGCGCCATCCGGCAATTAGGCGATCTCGGCCTGCCGCAAGTCAGCGGCCCCACCAAACCGGTGCGGGGACGCATCATGCTTTATGCTTTCAAGTTTTTGGGCCGCTTGACCGGACATCTCCCGGTCAACTAGAGCGACGCGCTAATTCCGCCTCGCACAATCGCGCCGGGCGCGGGAAACCCGACCACATCCTCATAGCGCTCGTCGAACAGATTATCCACGCCCAGTTGCAGGCCCAGGTTCGGCAGCACGCGATAGGTCACCGCCAGATCGGCGCGGGTGTGGCTGGGCAAATTCACATCCCCGGTCGGCACCGAATTGTCCACCATGTTGCCGACATGATTGATGTCCAGACTCACATCCCAGGCGGGATCGGGCCTCCAGATCAGGGTGCCGCCGGCCAGCCAACTCGGCACATCGCGCAGGGACGCGCCGGTCAGTTGATTACGCGCATTGGTATAGGACAGGCGCGGCGTGGCGGTCAGCGATCCCATTGCCGTTTCGGTGGTGAATTCGAGCGAGGTCTCGAAGCCGCGCACATGCACAATGGAGAGATTGACCAGCTTGGGCACCGCGCCGGGACGGAAATCGATCAGGTCGCGATAATTGGTGGCATAGGCTTCCACCTTCCATTGGCCGAAATCCCAAAGCTGCTGGGTGAAGCCGCCTTCGAAATTCTCCGCTTCTTCCGGCCTGAGGTTGGGATCGCCGACAATCGGATTGCCCAGGGCGTAAAAGCTGGGAAGCTTGTAGGCCTTGGCCCAGCTCAGCTGAAACTGCGTGCCCCAATCGGCGAGCGCATAATCGGCGCGCAGTTGCGGGCTGAAATGATTGGTGTCGCCGGTATCGTCATAGCGTCCGCTGCCTGACAAAGTGAGCGCCGGGGTGAGTTGATAGCGCGCCTCGGCGAAGCCCGCCCACAAGGTGCGGTTCACCGCGAAATGGGTCGGGATTCGCGCGGGCCCGAACAGCAAGAAGCCGTCATCCACGCCATGCTCGGCCTGCATATCCACGCCCACCGCCGCGTCCAGGCCCGGCAAGGGCGACAAGCGATTGGTCCAGGTCACTTGCTGACGGGTAAAGCGCGCCTTGTCGCCATTCGCCGGAATGCCGGTCGGGGTCTGCGCACTGGGCGCCACACCCGGCGAGGTCGCGTCGGAGCCGCGCTCATAAAAACCATAATCCAGCGCCATGCTCCACCAGCCGGTGACATCGCGCAGGGCATGGGCGCCAAACACGCTTTCCTGGATATCGCGATGATCCAGGCTGCGCCGCACCGCCAGACGCGGCCCGCCGCTGGAATCGGGGAATGAGGTGGCGATGCTGCTGCCAAAGCGGCCATTGAAACTGATGGCGGCGCCAGCAAGCTCCGGCAAGGTCAAGGAACCATCCAGACTGGTGCCTTTCAAGCCGCTGCCTTCCACCGGCATGCCATTGTCGGTGTAGGACAGGCCCAGATTGGCGGTCGCCGCGCCGATCGGCCCGCTGATATGCCCGGCGATACGGGCATAATCGAAACTGCCGCCTTCAGCCTTCAATCCTGCTTCCAGGTGATCGCTGCCGCGCCGGGAAATGATGTTGATCACCCCGCCCACCGCATCGGAGCCATAGACCGCCGAGGCCGGGCCCCGCACGAATTCGATGCGGGTGATGTCGTTCAAATCCAGGGTGGAAAAATCATAGGAACCGCCGCGGGTGTTGGTGGGGTCGTTGGCCTTGACCCCATCCAGCAGCACCAGGGTGAAATTTGGCTTGGCGCCGCGGGTGAAGATCGACACAACACTGCCCCGCCCGCCCGATTGCTGCACAAACAGGCCGGGAAAACCGCGCAGCAGGTCCACCACACTGCCGGGGTTGCGCGCCTGGATGGTGTTCTGATCGATGACCGAGACATTGCTGCCGGCCTGCTCGCCCGCAAGCCGCGTGGCGGTGACGATGATATTTTCGGGCGCCGCATTTGCGAGGCCTGGCAGACATATGAAGACAGTCCCGCAAAAAAGGGAGCGGGCGCGTGAAAGAAAAGCCATTGTGCGACAAGCCGTTTTGGAGCGGGCGGGAAACTAGCTTCGCACCCGCTCCAAGGCAAACGGCATCATTAAGGCAAAGTCACTCAGGCAGCGCGAAGACATAGACCATATTGCCGCCCGCCGGTTGATCCAGATCAGGACGGATCGCTATCGGTCCATTGTTGAAGCCGCCGCCGGCCGTCACCGCGATATATTGCCGCCCCGCGACGCGATAAGTCACCGTGGCGCCGAACACCTGCGATCCCAGCCGCGTCTGCCATAACAGTTTGCCGTCACTCTGGTCGAAGGCGCGCAGATAGCGGTCCATCGAGCCGTTGAACAGAACGCCGCCGGCGGTGGCGAGCACCGGAGAATAATTGGAGGCCGGCGTCTCCCAGCTCCACAAGGTTTGCCCGGTCTCCACCGAAATCGCATCCAGCCGCCCGATATTAGTGGCGCCCGGCGCAAGAATCTGCGGACCGATAGTGTTGTACTGATCCTTTGGCAGGCTGGGGATATTGTCCACCCGCACCCGGTAGTCGGCGCAGAGATTCTGCAACTGCACGTACATGACATTGTGTTGCGGACTGTAGGCGGAGAAAGGCCAGTCGCGCCCGCCGGCATGGGTGGGGCATTGGCGATAGGTCTTGCTGTAATCCGTCATGAACATTTCCGGATTCGGCGTGACCAGACCTTTGGAGTCGATGCTGGTGACCAGGTTCTGGTAGACGGTCGACTTGGCCCAGAGGAAATCGCCCTTGGCCGCGTCAAAGCTCCACACGATCGAGGTCTTGCACGGCACGCCGGTCAAGGTCCTGCGGCTCGCGGAGGCGGCACGGCGGCCCACCGCCATCATGCCCTTGGCCTTGGGATCGGGCGCCACCTTGGTGGTGATCGGCATCATCTCAAAGGTGCATTCCTGGTCCGCATTGTCCTGCGGCAGCACCTGGTGCTTCCAGGCGAGCTTTCCGGTTTTCGGATCGACGGCAAAACGCGTGTTGGTGCCCGCCAGGGTGGCGACACCTTTCACGCCGCGCTGGGTATCCGACGACGGACCGATGCCGCTGGAGCCGTAGAAAACCAGATTCAGCTGGGGATCATAGGTGATCGGACCCCACACACCCGTCATCCAGCGCTTGTCGAACGGCATGCCGCCCCAGGTTTCATCGCCAGGTTCGCCCGGTTTGGGGATCAAGGTATTGCGCCACAATTCCTTGCCGGTCTGGGCGTCGTTGCCGGTGACATAACAGCCCTGCGGCGCTTCCTGACAGCTTGCGCCGGCAATCACCACGCCATTCACCACGATCGGGCCGGTGGTGTTGGTGATGTAGAGATCGCCGCCGCGATTATACTCCCACAGCGCCTTGCCGGTCTTGGCGTCCAAAGCGAGCACAAAATTGTCGCGCGTGATGGTGTAGACCTTGTCGTCATAGAGAAAGATGCTGCGCTTACGCTGGCCCCAGAAATTGTTATGGAAGGCCTGCTGCGATGGCAGGTTGCGGCGATACTGCCAAAGCAGAGAACCGGTGGCGGCATCGATGGCCTGGATCACGTCATTGGGATTGCCCAAGAACATCACGCCTTTATAGACGATGGGCGTTCCCTCATTGATGCCAGGCTCCATGGTGCGGGCCCACATCAATTGCAGACCCTTCACATTGGTCTTATTGATCTGATCCAGGGTGCTGAAGCCATAGCCCTCGTAATTGCCGCGCATCATGATCCAGTCGGACGGATCGGGATTGCGCAGCACTGTGTCGGTGACCGGCGTGAAGCTGGGCAGCGGATGGGGGGCTATGGTGCTGCCGTTTACCGGGGTGGGCGCCGGTGCAGGCGCTTGCGCCACCGCGATACCCGCGCCGGCGGTCAGCAATATTACGGCAGCAGCCAGTTTTACCCGGTTCATCCTTCTCCCCATGAAACATTTGTTATGGGACGGATGATGCCGGTTTTTTTCCGGTCTGGCTACGCCGGACCCACCGGACGCTAGGAAAGCTCGTCCAGCAGGACCGCGACATGTCGCGCCTGCCGGCCCGCGCCATGGGCGATCTGGTGCCGACAACTGGTGCCGTCGGCGACGATAATGGCGTCCGGATTCTTGCGCACCGCCGGAAGCAGGCTCAATTCGGCCATCTGCATCGAGACTTTATAATGCTCGGCATCGTAACCGAAACTGCCCGCCATGCCGCAACAGGAAGTTTCGATCAGCTCGGGTTTCGCGCCGGGGATCAGGCGCAGAACATCCAGGATCGGCGCCACCGCGCCGAACGCCTTTTGGTGGCAATGGCCGTGCAGCAGAATGGGCGCAGGAGCAGGCTTCAAGGGCAGGTTGAACCGTCCCGCCTTGGCTTCTCGCGCCAGAAATTCTTCCAGCAAGAATGCCTGGCCCGATACGGCCCTGGCCATTTCGCCGAAACCCATCGCCAAAGCCTCGTCACGCAAAGTCAGAAGACAAGACGGCTCCAGACCGACAATGGGAACGCCCGCGCGCGCCAGGGGATGGACATCCTTCAGCAAGGCGCCCAATTTTTCCCGCGCCTTGCCCACCATGCCAGCGGAGAGGAAGGTGCGGCCGCAGCAATGCTCCCCCTCGTCCTTGCGCACCAGATATAAAGTATAGCCCGCCTTCTTCAGGACCCGCGCCGCCGCCAGGGCATTCTCGCTTTCGAACGCACCATTGAAGGTGTCGACAAACAAAGCCGCCGCCTTGGGCGCCGCCGCGATGGTTTCCGCGCGCCGGGAGAATAATGCCGCGTCATGCGCCGCCCAGAAGGTATCGCGCCGCCAGCGCGGCAAGGGTCGCCGGACGGTAAAGCCCGCGAGTTTCCCGCTCAGCCAGGCCAATCCCGGCACCCGATCGCGCAGATTCAGCAGGAAAGAGAAGCGGCTGGCATTGCCGGCATAATCCGGCAAATAAGCGATCAGCCGGTCTTTGATCGTATAGCCATGCTTGGCTTTGTAGTGAGCCAGAAATTCCACTTTCATCTTGGCCATGTCCACACCGGTGGGACATTCGCGCTTGCAGCCTTTGCAGGAGACGCAAAGGGCCAAAGTGTCGTGCATCGCCTTGCTGGTCAGGGCGCCGGCTCCCAACTGTCCCGATAAGGCTAGGCGCAGGGTGTTGGCGCGGCCGCGGGTGACATGACGCTCGTCGCGGGTGACGCGATAGCTGGGGCACATGGTGCCGGCATCGAATTTGCGGCAATGGCCATTGTTGTTGCACATCTCCGCCGCCTTGGCGAAACCCTGAGCGGGATCGCCGCCGCTGCCGGGCAACGAGGTCTGTTCGCTCACCGGATCGTTCTGGACATCCCATTCCGACCAATCCAGCACTGTCTGCAAGGCCCGCACGGTATAGGGCCGCGCGCTGCCCTCAGGCGGAAAACGAAACAGCCGCGTATCGTCCATGCGCGGCGGATCGACGATGCGACCCGGCGCAAACAGTCCCGCCGGATCCATTTCCTGCTTGATGGCGCGGAACGCATCATTGAGCTTGGGACCGAACTGCCAGGCCACCCATTCGCCGCGGCACAGCCCATCACCATGTTCGCCGCTGAAGGCGCCTTTATACTTTCGCACCAGGGCGCTGGCCTCTTCGGCAATGCCGCGCATCTTGGCGGCACCGTCGCGCCGCATGTCCAGGATCGGGCGCACATGCAAGGTGCCGACCGAGGCATGGGCATACCAGGTGCCGTGGGTGCCATGGCGCGCAAACACATCGGTGAGCGCCGCGGTATATTCGGCCAGATGCACCAGCGGCACGGCGCAATCCTCGATGAAGCTGACCGGCTTTCCATCGCCTTTCAGGCTCATCATGATATTGAGGCCGGCCTTGCGCACCTCCCACAGATTCTTCTGCGGCGCATCGTCCTGCATTTCCACCACACAGCCGGGCAGACCCAGATCGCCCATCAGCGCCACCAGGTCTTTCAGCTTCTTCACCAGCGCCGACTTGTCCCCGCCGGAAAATTCCACCAGCAGGATGGCTTCGGGCTTGCCGAGCAACGCGCTTTCCATGGTGGGGCGGAAAACCGGATTGGATAGCGCCAGTTCGATCATGATGCGATCGACCAGCTCCACCGCGCTCGGTCCCAGCTTGACGATGTGCTGAGCCGAATCCATCGCGGTGTGGAAACTGGTGAAATTGACCACCCCCAGCACCTTGTTCTTGGGCAGCGGCACCAGCTTGAGGGTCAGATCCTTGGTGAAAGCCAAGGTGCCTTCGCTGCCCACCAGCAGATGCGCCAGATTGACTCCGCCGTCATTGCTGTAGGGCCGCTCATTCTGATTGTCGAAAATATCGAGATTGTAGCCCGCAACCCGCCGCATCACTTTGGGCCAGTTGGCCTCGATCTCATCGTGATTTTGCGCTGCAAGGCCGCGCACAAATGATGCGATCTGGGCCGCGCGCCCGCTCAAACCCTGCACCGGGCCAAACACCGCTTCGCTGCCGTCGGACAGCCAGGCCGTCGCGCCCTGCACATTGTGCACCATATTGCCATAGGCGATGGAGCGCGAGCCGCAGCTGTTGTTGCCCGCCATGCCGCCCAAGGTCGCCTGGGCGCTGGTGGAAACATCCACCGGGTGCCACAGACCGTGTTTCTTCAGGGCGGCGTTGAGATGATCCAGCACCAGGCCGGGCTGGACCTTGGCGGTGTAATTCTCGGTATCGACGTCCAGGATGGCGCGAAGATATTTGCTGTTGTCGATCACCAGAGCGGCGCCCACCGTCTGGCCGCATTGGCTGGTGCCGGCGCCGCGCGGCAAAACCGGCACTTTCAGATCCCGTGCGATATCGATGGCGGCCGCGACATCGCGCGCGCTGCGCGGCGCGAACACGCCCACCGGCATGACTTGATAGATCGATGCATCCGTCGCATAGCGGCCCCGCGCACCTTTGGTGAACAGCACCTCGCCCTGGGTCTCGGCCTTAAGGCGACGCGACAATAATTCGCTGGTTTCGTTGGAGACCGTGCCGGAGACGGTTTGGATCAGCACGTGAAATCAGGCCTTAAAGGGGTGCGGCCAAAGCGGCGGCCCCATCTGCGAAGTTTGCAATTCTATCCCAAGAACCATAGCATTTTGGCCAAAGAACACAAAGTTTGCAGGGCCTCATGCTGACACTCGACTTCCATCCCACCGGTCATCACTTCCTGCAGATTCCCGGTCCCAGCCCGGTGCCCGATCGCATCCTGCGCGCGATGAGCCTGCCCACCATCGACCATCGCGGACCCGAATTCGGGGCGCTGGGCCTGAAGGTGAATGCGGGCATCAAGCGCATCTTCAAGACCCAGCATCCGGTGATGATCTACCCATCCTCGGGCACCGGCGCCTGGGAGGCGGCTTTGGTCAACCTGCTCAGCCCCGGCGATCATGTGGTGATGTATGAGACCGGCCAGTTCGCGGCGTTATGGGCGCGGCTGGCCAAGCGGCTGGGCCTGTCGACCGAAATCCTGGAATGGCCGGACAGCGATTCCGATCTGCCCGAGGCACCCGGCTGGCGCCATGGCGTGCAGGCTGGGCTGATTCAGGACCGGCTGGAAAAAGACAGGGAACACCGCATCAAGGCGGTTTGCGTGGTGCACAATGAAACCTCCACCGGCGTGACCTCCAACATTCCCGCCGTGCGCAAGGCGATCGATGCCGCCAAGCATCCGGCGCTGCTGGTGGTGGACAGCATCTCCGGCCTTGCCAGCGCGGACTTCCGTCATGACGAATGGGGCGTGGACGTTACCGTCAGCGGTTCGCAAAAAGGCCTGATGCTGCCGCCGGGCCTGAGTTTCAACGCTCTGTCGCCGCGCGCCATCGAAGCTTCCAAGACGGCGAAACTGCCAAAGTCCTATTGGGCCTGGGACGAAATCATCGAAATGAACAAGACCGGCTATTACCCCTATACGCCCAACACCAATCTTCTCTATGGCCTGCACGAAGCGATCGAGATGCTGGAAAGCGAGGGACTGGACACCGTCTTCGCCCGCCACAAAAGATGGTCGGCTGGTGTGCGCAGCGCGGTGGAGGCCTGGGGCCTGCCGGTGCAATGCGCCGACAAGGATCTGCATTCCCCGATCCTGACCGGCGTGATCGTGCCCAAAGGCGTGGACGCCGATGCCTTGCGCAAAAACATCCTGCAGCGCTTTGACCTGTCGCTGGGCTCGGCGCTGGGCAAGATCAAGGGCCGCACCTTCCGTATCGGGCATCTGGGCTTCAGCAACGATCTCACCCTGCTGGCCACTTTGGCCGGCTGCGAAATGGGCTTGAAGCTGGCGGGCGTCAATCTGGCGGGCCGCGGCGTGGATGCCGCCATGGAGTATTTTGCCGGCCATCCATCCGGTTTAGCAGCATAGCCGCCAGGCGTTTTCGGGGCGAGTGGGGAGAAAACGGACATGAAGCTCTTTCGTCCCACCAGCATCGTGCTGGTGATGCTGTCCTTCATGTACCTGATCACCTATATCGACCGCGTCAATGTCAGCACCGCTTCGGTCGGCGCGCTGGGTTTCGGCGAGGAATTCCAACTCTCCAAAACCCAGATCGGATTGGTGTTTTCGGCCTTTGCCTATCCCTATCTGGTGTTTCAGATCATCGGGGGCTGGGTCAGCGACCGGTTCGGCACCCGCCGCACCCTGATGGTCTGCAGCTTTATCTGGGCCTCAGCCACCGTCATCACTGGTTTTGCCGGCGGCCTTGTTTCTCTGATTGTGGCGCGGGTGCTGCTGGGCCTGGGCGAAGGCGCCACCTTTCCCGCCGCGACCTCCGCCATGTCGCGCTGGGTCGCCGCCAAGGATCGCGGCTTCGCGCAAGGCATCACCCATGCGGCGGCGCGGTTGGGTAACGCCGTCGCGCCAGGCCTGATTGTCGCGATCATGGCCGGCTATGGCTGGCGCGCATCGTTTTTCGTCTGCGCCGCCATCAGCTTTGTCTGGCTGGGGCTCTGGATGCTCATCTTCCGGGAGAACCCGCACGACCATCCCCGGCTGACAGCGGAAGAACGCGCCTCCCTGCCCGCGCCCAAGCCAAAGGGACAGACGGTGCCCTGGGGTCCATTGTTCAAGCGCATGGCGCCCGTCACCATCGTCTATTTCTGCTATGGCTGGACCTTGTGGCTGTTCTTGAGCTGGATCCCGCAATATTTCCAGCATCAGGATCAAGACCTCAAAAGCATGGCGTTCTTTTCCACCAGCGTGTTTCTGGCTGGTGTGGTGGGTGACACGCTGGGCGGCATTGTCACCGACCGTATTTATGAACGCACCGGCAATCTCAACCGCGCTCGCAGCCTGATGGTGGCTATCTGCATGGGCCTGACCTGCCTGTCCCTGCTGCCGATGATGTTCACCACCAATCTGATGGTGGCGCTGGCCTGCCTTTCGGCCGGATTCTTTTTCGCCGAAATGACCATCGGCCCGATGTGGGCGGTGCCGATGGATATCGCGCCCCAGGCGTCCGGCACCGCGAGCGGTATCATGAATTCCGGCTCGGCCCTGGCGGCCATCATCAGCCCGGTGGTGGGCCTTTCCAGCACAGTGGGATCCGAAGCTTGGAATTCACGTGACTTGAAGTCGCGGC
>JADMIO011411923.1_pt1 | contig 18880 bp, 17 predicted proteins | sample 8958161 | NCBI WGS metagenome assembly JADMIO01 (sample SAMN16585339, study PRJNA669376) | soil metagenome | isolation source: Crop rotation soil | place: USA: Cullars Rotation, Alabama | collected 2011 | reverse complement strand
CTAACCACTCAATGACCATCGAAGTGGAAGTTTATTGATGTCACACTCGGAACTGCGGTACCCTCGCCTTTGCGAAGGATTGTTCGCCTTATGGGGAACATTGGTCTGTTCAATAGTCGTTTTGATCTTTGACGTGATTATCGACGGCAGCTATATCTATTCAGCGATTGTCTGCCCGATCTGGTTTATCATTGCCATAGTGCGCAATACAGTGCGTCGACCACGGTGGGGCCTGGCTGCCGCTCGGTTACTGATTCCGCTGCTTACTGCGCTGCTGGCGGCGGCGAATTATTCTGTGCAAACTAGAATCGCAATGGGCAATGCTGCTCGGCTGATTCAGGCGTGCGAGCAGTATCGCACCGTCAGCGGAGTCTACCCCGAACGGCTGAGCGATCTCGTACCGCGCTACTTGAATTCAATCCCGAGGGCGAAATATTGTCTTTCATTTGGAGAGTTCAGCTACGTCGCTAACTCTCAATGCCTACTTATTTGGTACGACGTTCCGGTGTTCGGACGCCAGGTATATAATTTTGACACATGCACGTGGAAATATCTCGACTAGCGCCGGTGCAAAGAGTTTCGTCGGATCGGAATCGATTGGAGGATAAAGATCAAGGGCAGAGATAAGTCCGCCTCGTGCCTTCCCAGGACGGTTGCCATCGAGTTTGAACTTGCTATGTTGTGCCACCTATGGCCCAACTACATAAATGCAAAGACTGCGGCGAACAAGTATCTCCCAACGCGAAGCAGTGCCCACACTGCGGCTCGAAAGCATTTAACACGACAAGCCGGCTCACGCAAGGGCTGATTGGCTGCGGCTGCCTGTGCATCATAATGGCGATTGTATTAGTGTTCGTAGTCGCGATTGTAGGTGGTCGTAAGGCCGAGCCGGCTTGCGAATTGGAGTGACTAGAGTTCCGCGCATGAAAAAAGCCGATTGGCTACGGCTTTTGATACTCATCTAATTGTCGTTTGGCGATACTACGCCAATAACTTTCAACGCCCGCGAAGAGCTACAACCAAGAGCACAATTCCGATGATAGCCGCAACAGCGATATACAACGTATAGTTGCTTTTCCTTGCCTCAAACTGCCAGCTTCCGCTGGCCATCTTCCCCTCGTAGTTCGCTGTAATATCCATCCCAGTCTTGCCTAGTTCTTTGATGTGCCGAACAGACTGGTTGGTCTCAGTCAGAAAGTCCTCGTGAGCCTGGTCTGCCTTTGCAGATTGAACTTCAAGTTTAATTTTCTCTTCCAGGGCCGTTTGCATCAGTTCCTGCTGCTTGTCGGCTGGCAAAGTATTGAAGGCATGTTCCAGCAAACTTCCACTACGCGGCAACCGGGCAGGTGGTGCATAGGTTGCCGGTCTATTAACCGGTGGGCTGTTCGGCGCAGTCGTCAGTTCTCCACGCTGGGGCTGGTCGTCCGTGCGCGTCGTCAATTCCGTTTTTTTGGGGGCTTCGCTCATAACGCCATGATACCTATTGCTGGATCGACTGCAACAATTTGAAATTGCGACGCCGTGGAATTATTTAGCCACTTGGTACTACAAATTGTACCTTGCAGTGGGGGCACGAATCTGAGCGGCCAGCGTCTTCAACCGGAGACCTTAGCCTTGTACTGCAAGCCGGGCAATCATAGCTAACTAAGTAGCCACCAAAGAATCCTTTTCTAATCTCCACATTTAGGTTTTTACGTGTTCGGCTCAAATCCTGTACGTCATACGTAAACGTCATTCCGCAAATATGGCACGTCACGTCTGCGGCAGTACACTCGACCGGCTCGCCATCGTAGACACTGAGAGTCGTCTCCACTTCAGTGCCACAAATTTGGTTTTTGCAAATTATTGCCAGCCTTCTTTTCTGAAGCTGCTTATAGGATTTGGTCAGCGGTACGTGATTCATCACACTAAATCGCCGCTTCGATATAGTGACGGTAACGCTTCCCTGGGGTATCTCAATTTTGTGGGTCATCTCCGAAGTACCCTGAATACTGTTTAGCATTCTTCCAATGCGCGCGTATTCGCTTTTTAGATACTGTGTCCGGACTCTCGCTTCCTCGACTTCGATTGCTGCGAGCATTTTCTGCACCGCTTTTCCGTCACCGTTCGATAGCCACTCCAATCGTTCGACAACTTCGATTGGAAGCTCAAACTGGTTGCTGTAATCGACCAAGCCATCGACAATTGGCGGGACTTTTTTGAACCAGTTTGAAGTGTCGCAAGAAACTTCTAGGTCTTGCTTACGTATGTAGGCAGTTCGCAGCTTTTTAACCAACTCGAAGAGTTCATCGACACCTATTGCCAAAGGCACCAGGTTTAGCAAACGAGCAACGACAACGCCGCTCATTGTTACACTGCCGTCTTGCCATTTTGGATAGGTACTCTTCGCATAAATCACCTTGCTGATTCCATAAGTCCGTCCGTATTCCAGAAATACTTTGGATAGCTTTCGCTGCGGAAGCGAAAGGAAAATACGTTTAATGTCACGATCAATGCCTGCCAGCAATTGAGAGAGCGCATCCTTCGAGCGCTTTGGTCTGAATTGCTCGCAATCGTTCACCGTTCGTTCCTTAAAGTTAAATATAGCTGTTGATTAGGCGAAACAAGCTCCACAAATACGTTCTACCATAGAAGCAGAAAATGAAAAGCTTCGCATAATGCGGTCGAATTCAAGCTTGAATTGCTATATTACCTAGATGCTTACAACTCACCGAAAACGCCTCGCCGCCCTTGTCGGAATCGCATTCGCGATTCACGCCCTTTATTCTTCGCCAATCCAAGCTTGGAACTCGCTCGGCCACAAAGTAGTTGCTGAGATCGCCTGGCAGCAACTCGATGCTTCGACTCGCGAAAACGTCGTCGCCGTACTTCGCCGCCATCCGCGTTTCGATACCGACTTCGTCCTAAAAATGGATGACGACGTGGCGATGGGCGACAAGGAAAAACAGGACCATTGGATTTTTCAACAAGCCGCAACTTGGCCCGACATCATTCGCAAAAACAAAACGTATGATCGGCCCGAATGGCACTATATCGACATACCGCAGTATTTGGACCCCAGCGACCGTGCGGCATTCGACAAGCGATTGCCGGTCAATGTTTCGACTGAGTATCCAGGTCACACGCCTCTCGACAAAATGAATGTGGTACAAGCGATTCGGCATTGCCAAAAGGCAATTAGTAGTAAAGCTGGTCCCGATGTTAAAGCGGTCGCCTATTGCTGGCTCTTTCATCTGATTGGCGACATCCACCAACCTCTACATTCGACGGCGATATTCAGCGTCGATCATTTCCCCAAAGGCGATAAGGGTGGGAACGAGATTCTGCTTACCAAAGGTAAGAATCTCCATTCACTCTGGGATAACTTGCTCGGCCGCGACAGCAAAATGTCAGGGGTGGCCAAGGCTGCGGCTGAGTTGTCCGACAAAGAACGGTTTGGCAACGTGTGGGATCTGTCGTCGCAGGAAACTGATCCGATACAGTGGGCGAAGGAAAGCCATGACATCGCGGAGGCGTTTGTTTACGACGACGCGATTCTTGATGCCGTACGAAAATCACCAACCGGTGAGAACGTGAAGATGACGCCAGTTGAATTGCCCGTTGAGTATTACAAGGCTGCGGGTGAGCAGGCGCGGAAGCGAGTGCTGGCGGCAGGGCTGCGGCTTGCAAATGAGTTAGCTCCAGAAAAGCCTTAGTGGTACTTGCATTTACCCCACTAGGTGGGATAATCGGCGTTTGGTCGCTTACCTAAAAGTTCATAGGTGATACGATGACTCGTTTATCCTTGGTCGCCGTTTCTGCCCTGTCACTAATCGGGACTTTGGCTTATTGCGATCCCGAGCAGAATACGAAATCTTCATGGCACGCAATCGATGGCAGATCGTTAGCGGTAGGCGCCATTTCGAGTGTCGGTGAGAGCGCAGTACAAATCCGAAAGTCAGACAACTCATTTGTCGTAATAAAGTTGGACACGCTTTCTTTGGCCGACCGCGCGCTGGTCCTTACCTCAAAGAAAAAAGTGCCTGAATTTGAAACAGCGATCCGACGATGGACCAGTTCGGGTGGTGCGCATCATGTCGAAGCGAAAGCACTGGTCGCCAGCGATCAATCCGTTGACTTGTTAAAAACGGACGGGAAGGTCGTAAATGTCCCACTCGGTAGGCTGTCGAATGACGACCGTTCCTACGTCAAACGATTACAACTCGCTGGTCAGCTTAATGCGAAAGAAGGTAATCCATTTGATGCGAGTAAGGACGCATTCGGATCAGTTGAGGCGTTTTCAGGCGGAGCGCCAAAACCAGATCGCGACGCCAAGCCCAATCCTCAGTCAACCACGAAATATAAAACCGTTGACGGAAGGTTGCTAACTGCTGATGAGATTTGGGCTGAGCGACATCACACAACAAGTTCTAGTACCCCGACTCTCGGCGATCGTGTTACAAAATCGACGGGCGGATTGGTAGACCGCAATCCCTACGGTGAGACCTCAACGGGTTCAACGGCAACTGGCATCCCGACTTACACCGGGCCACGTGGTGGAACGTATCACTACAGTAAGAGTGGCAATAAGGTTTACTCAAAGAAGAAGTGAGTGGCCGCTGAGCATGTTCGGCACTACGTTTACCAAAAGCCGGCCTCATGGCACTAAAACATTGCTTTGATTGCGGCCAACCCGTAAGTAGCAGCGCCAAGGTTTGCCCTCACTGTGGTAAGCGTGGACCGAACGTAAGTCCAATGCATGTAAAGATTGCATTCGCAGTACTGATTGCGTTCGTGCTGTTCTTCATCCTATTTATTGCCATTGCGTCCAAATGAATGTGTTAAGCCCCACCAGTTGCTCACCTTGCCTAAGGGCATGGGATTTGATGTCACTGACATTACTCCAACCCAGCCTTCTTTAGAAACGCGGCCAATCGAACGCCGTAGAGACGGCAGAAGTCGGCTAGCTCGACAACGTCAAGTCCGCGTTCGCCGGACTCAATCTTGCTGACAAATGACGCATGAGCACCGAAGTGTTTTGCGACGTGCGTTTGAGTTAGACCAGCTTCTTTTCGTGCGGCGCGTAGCACCTGCAATAGGCGCTCGTATCTGACTGTATGGCGGGATTTTGGCATTCTTGGCTGCGCAGGGTTGCAACAGCCTATGCCGAGTAATCATAATTTCCCAAATCGGGAAATTCCTAAGATAGGAAACTAGTTTCCTTTTTCTCGCTCGGCGAACTGAGGTACGCAATGGGGGGTACTTGGTACGTACAGGTTATGGGCGAACAGCTCGGTCCGCTGAACGATGCTCAACTACGCGAGATGGTAGTTAAGAAGCAGCTCACGCCCGACGATACGATTCGCAAAGGAACATCTGCGGAATGGATGTCCGCGTCGCGTGTACGCGGATTATTCGATCACGCCACCGTGTTGAGCGATATTCCGATTGGAGCGAGTATATCTCCGCCGCTGTCAAACGCCACGGCGACTTTCAGTGGTGAAGAATTGGATAGCGTGCTGGGAATAAACACGCCATCGCACCTGTCAAACAGCATTGCGACCACTGATTTTAGAGGTACGGAATATGCGCCGGCGTCGGTCGAACAGTCCCATCAGTTTCGCCCATCCCTGATTTCCTGTCCTGATTGCGGTAAACGAATCTCACCGAATGCCAATAGCTGCCCCAATTGCGGTCACTCTTTCTTTCGCCCTAGTCGCGTCGTTGCAATTGCCCTGGCGATGATCTTGGGAAGCTTTGGTGCTCACAAGTTCTATCTGCGAAAGCCCGGTCAGGCAATTATTTATCTGCTCTTTTGTTGGCTATACGTACCGGGAATAGTTGGTTTGGTCGAAGGCTTTCAATACCTATTCATGGACGATGATTCTTTTGCGCGCAAGTTCGGGTGAGTTACGAATTCAAACCGTTCGCGGACTTACCAGCGCAGTGGGCTAGCGTTACACAGGTGCCTACTAATTATCGCGTGGCGCTAAATCAAGCCGCAGATACGCGCAAAGCGACGCCGCCGTCTCTAAAGATATTCCGCGCTCGCCACTCATAAATCGATTGACGATCGATTGCGAAATGCCCGTCGCCTTGGCAATCGCATACTCGGATTCGCCACTATCCCGCATGGCGCGACGCAATTGATCGATTATATTTTTCTTTGTAGGCATCAGGCAGCCGTCTGCTCTTGGCGATTGAGGATTCGGCGAACGGCCGTATGTACCCAATTGTTTAATCCAGCTTTCGTCGGAATACCACGCTCGCTAAGCTCCGACGCGATCTTTTCCAATGAATAACCCGTAGCCCGCAATTGCTTTATGAGGCTAATAGTTCGTTGCTCCGAGTCATTTACTACCAGAGTCTTGCCGTCGTCCGCTAGATCGTAGCCGTATAGCACCCGACCAACACGCTGCCCCTTGCGAATCTTATGGCGCAGGGCATCACGTGTGCGCTCACCAATAATCTCACGCTCCCATTGCGACACAACTAGCAACATATTAAGCACCATCCGACCAGCAGCCGTCCTCGTATCGATGCTATCCGATAGGGAGAATAGCTGCTTGCCAGCCTTTTCCCCGAAATAGCCGTCAATAAGCGTTTGCCAGTCAGCCACCGACCTAGTAAGCCTGTCCAGTTTGGCAACCAAAAAACCGTCAGCTTCGCCCTTTCGCAGCATTGCCAACGCCCGCTTCAAACCGGGCCTGTTAAGGCTCTTGGCTGACTCACCAGCGTCGGTGACCGTTTCGATGATCGTCAGGTCGTAGAGGGCGGCATAGGCTGCCAGCTTCGCTTGCTGAGCCTGCAATGAGACCCCGTTATCAGCTTGATCAGCAGTGCTCACTCGACAGTAGATGACAACTCGCATGGCAACTCTCCCTTGGCAACGGTTGTTTCCAAGCGTCATTGTATGTCAAATGGCATATATGTCAACCGGCAAGTATACAGAATTCCTGGCACATCTGACCGGATGTGTCGGAATTGGTCTTTCGAGGTACCAATTGCCACCCCGAAACAAACGGAAGGCTTGTGGTGAGTACGGACTGGAATAGGGGAGGGGGTAGGGGGCCTAAATTGTGGCGCGCCGTGCGATCCTAGACCGTAGCCCCGTCGTGCGGATTTTATCGCGAAATTAACTAGGGGTACCCCAGCCGCGCATACCAGAGAACTCTGAAGTCCGTTTATGACGGTTGTAGCGACTGTAAGGGCTGGGATTGCTTAGCCGCGCGGAAATATGGAGAAGTTGGTGAAAATCTGCCGCGCAAACGCTCGAAATTTGAAGGGACCACTGTAGGGGACGGATTTTGTATACCGTCTGTACAGTAACTGATGAGGAATGATTTATGAAGGAATTGAAGTTGGCTCTGGATGAGCTGAGGGGCGGCGGAGCCGGCTCTGAAAAGTTTGCTGAATGGCTTAGGTACCGTTTTCTTTATCTTGTGCTAGATGCTGCTGAGAGCTATGGAGGTCGGTACCGACGTGAGGCTGCGGAGTTTACCGCGCCATTCTTCGTTGGGCTTTCCAATGCTATCGACCGACTAGCCATCCAGGAAGACGATGCCCGAACGCCGGTCCAGGAAGTCGAAGCCTTCATCAAGGCAGAAATTGAGCGCGCAAGGCGCGACTACTACCGTGAGATTAGCCCTCATATTTTGACGCCGGCTAGTACGAATTCGATGCGGCGAAAGAATGGTCAAACCCCTTACAAAAAGATAACACGGGTATCCGAATACCAGGATCGCGAACGCGATATCAACACAGGCGAATATGACGCGCCGTTCATTGAACAACCCGACAGCCTTAATACTAGCTATTCGGATTTGCGGACGATGGGGAACGGAACGCCCTATGTCAAAGATGAAGGTGGCGAATATTACACGCCGTCCCGAATGGTTCAATGGAGTGGCACGGATATGGAATTGTTTGACGAACTTGCTCCGTCACAACTAGAGCAAGACGTGTTATTTTTGTTAGTTGAAGGCTACTCTGAGCGTGGCATCGCCAGAGAACTTAACATGAAACCTGGTCGCGTTCATGCGATCAGAGAACAAATCAGGGACCGCGCAATTGGAAAGGGCTATGCGCCGTCTCGGAGGCGTACAGCTTAATTTTCCTGCGCTCCTCGCCTGCTAATTAGCACTTGCCCGTCACCGCTTTTGACTGGGGCGGTTGGCGGGCACCTTACTTACAGTCTCCAGTCAACAGTCTAAATTAGAAGGAAAGTAAAGTGAACCAAATTTACGGCAAGGCTGCCGTACTCTCTAATCCACAGAAGCCGCAAACGCATCTCATCGACACAGCGGCAATACCGGGCAGCCTAAAATCTTTCAGTCGATGGCTTGGATGGCAATGGAAGTGGGACAACAAGAAGCAGAAGTGGACCAAACCTCCCGTCGATGCTCGCACAGGCCGATCTGGCAGTAGTACGGATTCAGCAAAATGGTGTTCATTCGATGAAGCCATGGCAGGTCTTGAGGCCGGCCGCTGTGACGGAATCGGATTCGCGCTCGGTCAGGCTGGGGAAATTCAATTCGGCGGGGTCGACTTGGACAATTGTCGCAATCCTGAAACTGGCGAATTATCTGAGCTGGCCAAAGAACTAATCGGCGCGTTGGACACTTACTGCGAGGTGTCGCCCACTGGCACGGGTATTAAGCTAATTTTCATCGGCGGCATGCCAAAGGGAGTGAAAACAAAGAATAAGGCTGGCACGGTCGAGATTTATAGCAGCGGTCGATTTTTTACGATCACGTCGGAGCACGTCGAAGGCACTCCAACTGGTATCGAACATCGCCAAGAACAAGTGACGGCAGTTTGGCAGAAATACATCGGCAGCGAGCAGCCAAAGCGGAAGCGGCAAAATACTTCGCTTAGCCAGTCGATTAGAGTACATGCGGACGACGCAGCACTCGCGGACATGCTAAATATACTGCCCGGCGAAAACGAAAACGATGGCAGTCGTCGCTTGCTCATTCTCGCTTGCCGCGCGGTCGAACATGACCTCAACGATGAAGCGGCAATCGCAACTATTCGCGAGTATGAATGTCAGCATCCATTTCCGAAGGTCTGGAGCGACGACGACATTCGTCAACGAATTCGGGATGCTGAAAGGCGGCCTGACGTGGAACGCGGCTCAGTCATCCGCCGAAAAACTGATCTTGGCAATGCTGAGCGGTTTTGTGACCAGCATGGCGACGACGTGCGATATTGCCATCCCTGGGGCAAATGGCTCATCTGGGATGGACGACGGTGGTCGATCGACAACTCAGCAGAGGTAATGCGTCGGGCGAAGCAAACGGCGCGATCTATCTACGTCGAAGCGTCCCGTTGTGATAGTGATGAAGAGAGTAAAAAGCTCGCGGGTTGGGCTATGGCTACTGAGCAAAATAAGTACCTAAATGCGATGGTGACACTCGCCAAGAGTGAGTTGCCAATAGCTGTCGAATCTTTGGATGCTCAGCCGTGGTTGCTTAATTGCGCAGATGGAACAATCGATTTACGGACAGGAAACGTAGGTGAGCATAAACGTACTGACTATTTGACGAAGTGCGCTCCGATCAAGCAGTTGGATGATACACCAACGCTTTGGCTGTCGTTCTTGAACCGTATTTTTGACGGCAAGCAAGAGCTGATTGACTTTATTCAGCGCCTTATGGGGTTGTCGCTTGTTGGGGAAACCCAAGAGCATATTTTACCAATCTTTTACGGCTCGGGCGCGAACGGCAAGAGTGTATTGATCAGTACCTGGCTTGGAATGCTGGGTGAATACGCCGCAAAGGCACCGCCAAACTTGCTTATGGCGAGCAAGTCAAAGCAGCATCCTACAGAGTTGGCAAGTTTGCATGGCAAGCGTTTCGTCGCGGCCAGCGAAACTGATGACGGCTGTCGGTTGTCAGAAGCTTTGGTAAAAGACCTGACCGGCGGTGAACCAATCAAGGCGCGGCGCATGCGTGAGGATTTCTGGGAGTTTTCGCCCAGCCACACGCTCGTGCTTACGACGAACTATAAACCCGTAATTCGAGGGTCAGACAACGGGATTTGGCGTCGAATTTACCTAATTCCGTTCAACGTCACGATACCCAAGGCCGAGCAAGATAGAGAATTGCCGCATAAGCTTCGGGACGAGTGGCCTTCAATTTTGCGTTGGACAGTCACCGGTTGTTTGAAATGGCAACAGGATGGATTGAACGCGCCCGAAGCGATTCTTGCTGCGACGAATATGTACCGAGTCGATATGGACGTTTTCGGTAAGTTCATTGATGAGTGCTGCACTGTTAAGCCTGACATGGAATCGCTTGCAAGCGAACTGTACGAGCGATATAAGTCCTGGGCGCAAGAGCGAGGCGAGTACGCGCAAACTCAGACGATGTTTGGCACGCGGCTCAGTGATCGGGGATTCGTTGGTGGACGACAGACCAGCGGTAAGCATAGAGGTCGGTCTACTTGGAACGGAATCGGACTATCGGTGTGAGTAGTGTGAAGAGTGTGAAGGGTTTGTAGCTATTAGACGCCTATTAAGCTCATAAAGACTGCTTATGGCTAAAATCGATTCATTCCCTTCACAACTCTTCACGATCCGGCCTTCACCGGCTGCCTGAGTCTTCGCTGGACTTCGGCAAGCCAACTTTTAAGCAAGTCTGGCCGAACGCCGCGTAGTTATTCGTCCAATTCGACGAACTCGATAGTGCGTTTCTTTACACGTCCGGTCTCAGATGTGAGATCGGCATTCTTTTACAGGGGATAAACCAATGACTATTGGTAGTTATGTTCCTTCCGAAATACCGCGCAATCAAGTTCTAGCGGCGAACGTTTTGACCGCTAATGGCATCATGGCGGTGCACAATCTGACACCTCAAGAATTTAAGAAGATGAAAAAGCAAGTTTTCAATAAGAAACTTAGCGACATTATGTTTCACTTTCCCAGTGGTCCCAGATACGACATCGCTCTCTGGCTGATCGCCACTTTGTGATCAGTAGACATCGCGTTTCAAGTCATCGCGGGTCCCACGTCGTTCGCGGAACAACTCGCGATTTATCGGCGGCCTGTGAAGCTGTATTCACAGGCCGCTTCAATACTTTAAAAAGGTTAAATCCTTGGGAAGAAAATGAAACCCGAAGAAAACAAACAAGTAGATCGATTACTCGACCTGAAGGAAGCGGCAGCGCAACTCGGTTACGAGCCAAGCGGACTATACGAAATTGTGAAGAGAACAAAAGCAGGGAAGGCCGGTCCGCAGATTCAGTTCTTTCAGATTGGCACCGGGCCGATAAAGTTCAAGCAAGAATGGATCGATGATTTCGTGTTAGCGAACTCAATCGAGCCGGGGCAAATTACGCCAGCGACAAAACCGCAACGAGGCCGATCTGTGAAGGCGTGCAACCAAGTGAAGATCGAGCCACATTGGAGCCTTGCAGTCTAGGCACATTCCCAAAGAACTTCTTCGTAGCTGCTTGTCCATTGGAGGTAATGATCACGGCACACTTGCGATGATATGCCCATGAGTCGAGCGAGGTACTCAATGGTAGTCGGTTTGCCAGACCAGTAGCCTTGCAGGATGCGCTTGGCATAAGTGTGTCGCGTGCCGTACATCACCGCATCTTCATCAAGCTCAATATTCTGCTGCTTTAGTAGTCGCTGTTTTGCTCGTCGGAAATTCAGATTGAGTATGTTATAGGTCCATTTCGTACCCGATGAATTGCGAAAAATCTCGTCATGCGGATACGCCGCGACCTGTTCACGGACAATTCTTTTAATCTCGTTATCCACAATCCAAATAATCCGCGGTCTACCCGTTTGCTTTCCCGTCTTGTGATTTCGCGGCGGAAGGATCAACTGCATTCCCTTTTCGGATTCTTTGACTCGACTGGCAGTCAGCTTGCCAAACTCTGATCCTGGTCGCATTCCAGTGCGTATGCAAACCTTCAACGCCATTGCGAACGCCGGTTTGACAACCTTGAGCAATTCCGCCTCTTGTTCCGGCGTCATGTAAGTAATCCTAGCGATTGCGCGTGGAACTTTGTACGTTTTGAGTGGGCTGCCGGGCGGGTCCGAAATCATTCCACTTTCAACTCCGTAATTCATGGCTCGCTTCAGTGCTTTGACATGAGTGCGCCGGCTGCCTTTCCATCCCTTGTGTGCCGCAAGCCATTGATCGACATGGAGGGGCAGCAATTCGGAAATTAGAAGTTGACCATAACCCTTGTGGATTCGATCGCTGGCTGTCTTCGGCTTCGGTTCATCGCCCTTTGTTTTGACACGAAACCTAGCTGGGTAGCCCGTAATAAAATCAAATAGGGTGTCTGCCCGCATGTTGTAGGTTGTTGAGGATTCATCCGCCTCGGCCTTAGCTAAGTACGCGCCACATACATCAGCCGCCGTGTAGACTGATTCTTTAGATGCCGACTTATTAATTCGTTCAGCAGGCTCTATTGTGGATGGCTGTGCATGCTCTGCGATTATTCGCCGATGGGCTGCTTTCAGCGTTGCCGCTGGTGTAGACTTGTCACGAAGGTGGCTTTCGTCCTCAGCTCGCAGCGGAATCATCCGCTTTCTGAGCATCGAATACCAACCTCGACCATCGCGATAAAAGTAGCCTTTGTTTGGGCTGCCTGCACGTCGTCCCATGATGCTATCTCCCTACTTAGTTGTTTCGGCACTTGCAGGTGTGGAAATTTACTGCCACTTTTACTGCCATCGGGAGCTAGCATAGCATTTTTTTATTATAAAATACAGGTAAAAGACACAAAAGCCCTCGTAGCTCAGGGGATAGAGCAGTGGTTTCCTAAACCATTGGTCGCATGTTCGAATCATGCCGGGGGCGCTTCGTCTTTCGACTTACGATTTGTCTGTTCTATCGTCCCTTCGGGGTTTCTTGGCTTATCTTGTCGCGTAAACAATCGCTCCCAGCACGATCGCAACCAGCGTCGTGGCGATTAGCAACGTGCGAAGGCTGAACTTGAATCCGAAAGGCCAGCCCATTCCAACAGCGACATCGGGCGCACCGGTCAGCAGCACTAGTAACCAGTAGGGCAGGAACAATGTGTTTCCATCCCAGCCAATTTTCATCGTCCAGTCTATCTTGGTAGGAGGCGGCGGAGGCCCCGGCTTCGTCTGCATTGCAAGTAAGGCATCGAGGTCTTTGTTGAGATCTGCAACAGAATCAGTGGTGTTTTTCCATCGAAACGAATTCGGATCGCTCCACTTTCGGTCGTCCAATCGAAACTGAATCGCACAAGCCAATGAACCGACGACGAGTTTCTTCGTTTCGGAAATTGGTCCTGTTAGCAGGTCGGAGTAGACATAACTCCGCGCCCACAACGCAATGAACATCACGCACGCGACCAGGCCCGCAATCAAGAACGCGATTCGCAGGTATTGCAGCGTACGACGCATCACGCCAGTATAGCGGTTCGCCCAACAAAAAAACCCGTCAATCAATCAACGACGGCGAGACGCCGACACCAGTTGTGGCGGTATCGTCGTCCGTGTGCCACTGTTTGCAACACATCAAAAACTTCCAATCGCACTCTCCGTATAGCTCTGCGGACAAATGCCGAATTCAAAAGAGAAGCAAGCAGTGCCTCCTCGCCGCAATTTCGAACAACAGCAACGTGCGATCCCGAAGGGATGCCAGCCATTAGCTGGTGGGCGAGGAGCATCAGCGACGTTACCACCGGTTACATATCACCGGTCAACATCGCGCGGTTTCGCCGACCCACGAGGTGTCGACGCATTGCTATCTCACGCGTGCAAAATCTGTCCCAACACTACGGGCCACACATCTCGGTGGCGCATGTAGCCCTGCCGTTCAGCCCAGCTTATCGATCCGTTACACTTACGTTGGTACCGGCATGAAAAACTTGCCAACCCAAACCCGGCAAGGAGCAACAACACGCTTGTCGGCTCGGGAATGCTAGCCACACGGAATCCGACAGTGGCAAGTTCAGAAATCGGACTCAGCCACAAAATCGCGCCCGAAGGGGAATTGTATTGGACACTGTTGTTCCACGCGCCACCTAACACGCCCCGTAAAAAGAAACCGGCGACGTTTGCATTATATTCGTTCCATTCGCTCACATTCCCACCCTGGTCAAATGTGCCATAGTAGCTCGCCGACGAGGAATAGGCTCCCACATCGGTTAGGTAATTCAGGCTCGCGTTGTAACCGGTCGACGCGGTCACCGCGAACCCATCATCAAACCCGTTGGCCAAGCCGTCATTCTTAAAAAAATTTCCCACGCGTGAGTTATTGGGTGTCGCTCCAGGGGGTTGGTCAGAATAAGGAGTGCTATTGCTTTTCATCGGGTACTGCCAATATCCGTCGGAATCGCCGCCTTGCCCCGGGGGTTGATAATAGGCTGACTTGTACCACTGATTTTCTGAAGGCAAAAACCATTTCGCATTGAGCTGGCGCCCTAACAACGTCAACGCTTCCTCTGAAGTCGCTCCATGAAGAAAATAAGCTCCCTCCTCAGTTGTGGTATTGTCTTGCAAACCAACTGGCTGGCCATTATTGAGCCAGTTAGCGAACCGCGCCGCGTCACCCCAACCTACATATGTAACAGGATGATCTGGCGACCCGATAACGCTGTAGCTGTAGCTCCCGGGAGTACCAATGCGTGCGATACCGGCCACATTGAGGTCAGTAGCCATGTTCGGATTGTAGAGTCCATAGACATCGGTTGCTGCTACTGCGTTGAGAAAGGCCGCGTATTGGCCGACAGTCACTTCGTACTTACCGATACTATAGGCAGCATCGACACGGCCCGTGTTAGAAAATTGAATGTTGTGGATGTCACTCTGATTCCCGACATCGCCGACCGAGACCGTTTCAACGATGACCGTTCCAAATGCGGAAACGCACGGCAAGAGTACCACGATTAACGTGGCAACATCGAGAGTCCTTTTCACTAGCGCACCTCTTCGCAGTTACCCCCTCAGGCAGCTGCCTATGCCGGCACATGGGGCAACATTGGCGCTCAGTATACCACCATACAGAGGGGCAATCAAGAATTCCTTTTAAAAAAGAGGCGTGAGGGGAACATAGATCGCAAAAAGGATGCTGCGCCTGGTTTGCAAACGTCGGCATAGAGCGTGCGAACCGAGAGCGAGCCGACTGATCACACGCCTATCCGCCACCATCAGCGACTCATTCTTTTAAGCGGCCAAAAATAGTATATGTACACTTGTATAGAATGTGCTAAGCTGTGGCGTCCAATAACAAACGCGACAAACTTAGGGGGATAAATTGCTGTAGGTAAAAGCATCGCTGGGTCGTTTGAATGTTGGTTCTTACCAGGAAACAACCTTCAGACGGAGGCCCAGCGATGGCTGCGCATCTTACCCTTGGTGACCGGGAGTATCTACAGAGGTTGGTGAAGGCAAAGAAGTCAAAGGCAGAGATTGCCGTACTGATGAATCGTCATCGCAGCACGGTTTACCGAGAGCTAGAACGCAATGGCGACAAGCTGGGATATCGGGCTGAGTGTGCTGAGTGGTTGGCCAAGCGTCGGCGTCGCCGTTGCCATCGGCCACCAAAACTGCGAGATATCGACATGCGTCTGTATGTGAACGATCGCTTGCGGCAGGCTTGGTCGCCCGATCAGATTGCGGGCCGGATGCGTGTCGATTTTCCCCGCGAGCCGCAGTGGTGCGTGAGCGCTCAGACGATCTACACTTGGATCCAGCGTTCGGCGGGACGACTGGGCAGGTGGTTGCGGTTGGCCAATCGAAAGCCGAAAAGTCTGGAGAAAGGCCCGGATTATGTGAGCATCCGCGGTCGGCCGGCGGTGATCAACGGGCGTCGCCGCTATGGAGATTGGGAGGGCGATACGATTGTCGGCAAGCGTCGCGCGAGTGGTCTGGTGACGTTGGTGGAACGAAAAAGCGGACTGCTCCGAATCGGGCGGATCAATAACTTGCGTTCCGCGACGACGATGACGATGGCCGAGCGCTGTCTTACGGATCTACCGGCTAAACTGCGTAGAAGCGTCACGTTCGACAATGGTTCAGAGTTCACCGAGCACCGCCGGCTCACAGAGGCGCTGAACCTGGCGGTCTACTTCGCCGAGCCTTACAAAGCTTGGCAACGCGGCGCGAATGAAAATGCCAATGGACTCTTGAGACAATACTTTCCCAAAGGCACCGACTTCAAGCGTATCACCGCACGCGAAGTCGCTCGGGTGGAGTTGCTGCTCAATCAACGACCTCGCCGCAGGCTCGGATATCGAAATCCTTTAGAAATAATCGCCAAACACATGTGTCGCAATTAAATCTTGATACCGCCAGCTGTGGCCCGAAACTGCAAGTAGGGCAGTTGGTACGACTCTGTACCCCGTCCGTTCGAGCAGTCCGCCAATTCCTTTCCACTCAAACCGATAAACGCCGTTGAACCACCTCAACCGGCGCCCGCTCGCAATGCGCAATGAGTCGAAACTACAGGCAGGTGCACATACTGCCCACAATCCCGGTGGAGAATTGTGCGCAGCACGGTAGTACCCACAAAAACACACGCCAACACCATCCGTAAAGCACTGGCGTTCACCAGTTTTCACTTGTCCTGATTAGTGTTGATTAGTGGTAATTAGCGTTCCCGCTCCTACGCAAACTGTCGTCGTTCGATATAGAGCCACTCCCCTGCAAAATAGCGTATCCGATTTCCAAAAATGCCCGAATATTGCAACACGCTCTCGTCAACAAACACGTGTTTCGCCGCACAAACGGCGAACGGGACGTGTCAAAATAGGCGAATATTGGAATTAAAAATCGAGTGCGCGCAGAGCCCCAAAACCCCCTTCAGCCAAATCTTCGCTGGCACGCTACCAGTGTTTCCACAACACGACCCGAACGCCTGTCGCTGCCGTGGCCCCAGGTCTACAATCGGCGGCATGAACCCAAGATTGCTGCGCACCGCCGTCTGTTTCTTCGCCGTCGCACTCGCGGCCATAGCCGACGAGCCAAAAACACCCGCCTCCGATCCCCCGGCTACCATTGTTCCGACTGAGTACCTCGTCCTGCCCGCCGTCGGCCAGTACGGACGCCTGCCCCTCCAGCGCGATGCGATCGAAGCCCAACTCATCACCGGAGCCTGGAAAGAGCCAACCGCCGGCGCAACGCTCAAAACCGCCGACGGCAAGCTCAGCATGTGGAACGCCGTGAAGGCCGCCGACGATGGCACGCTCGACACCCAAAAAATCCGCGGCGGCTACGCCCTCGCCACGTTCGACTCGCCAGCCGAGCGCGTTATGCTCCTCAACGCTGCCGGCCACGCGATGGTCTACGTCAACGGTGAGCCGCACACCGGCGATCCCTACAGCGTCGACTGGCTCCGGCTACCCGTGCTCATCAAGAAAGGCAAGAACACACTTCTGTTCCACCTGAGCGCCGACAAACTAAAAGCCCGACTCGCAGCCGCGCCCGAGAAGCCCGTCTTCATCGACACCAAAGACCACACCCTCCCCACGCTCGTCACGGGCGACACCAAGCCGGGCTGGGTCTGGGCAGCCGTCCCCGTCATCAACGCCACCCGCGACTGGATCAACGACGCCAAGATCGAATGCGGCCTGAAGGGCGGCGAACCACGCCCCACGCCCATTGCCCCGTTGCCGCCTCTCTCTGTCCGCAAGGTCGGCTTCCAAGTTCCAACAGCCGACAACGACTCGAACAAGCAGCCGTCATTCCATATCCGCCTGATTGGCGCCCCAGGCACCGCCGCGAAAGAGCCAAAGAAGGACGCCGACAAGTCGCATCCACTCGCCGACGCCGACATCGTGCTCCAGCGCGTCGCCCCACAAGATGTCCAGGTCCGCACGTTCAAAAGCAAGATCGACGGCAGCGTGCAATCGTATGCGGTGCGCCCTGCAACCACTGATGCACTACCCAAATCAGACAAGTCAGCTACCAGTCTGATTCTCACGCTCCACGGCGCCGGCATGTCGTGCGAGGAGCACGTCTCGCAACTCACCGCGAAGCCGTGGGCCATCATCCTCGCCCCGCAAGGCCGCCGGCCGTACGGCTTCGACTGGGAAGCTTGGTCGCGCGACGACGTCTTCGAAGCACTCGCCGATGCCCGCGAACACTACGACTTCGACGCTCACCGCATCTACCTGACAGGCCACTCGATGGGCGGTCACGGCGCCTGGCACATCGGCGTCACCTTCCCCGATCGGTTTGCCGCCATCGGCCCAAGCTCCGGCTGGATCAGCTACTGGTCCTACGGCGGCGGCATGCCCTCGATGGAAACTCCGAGCAACATCGACGCTCTGTTGCTTCGCGGCTTTTCCGCGAGCGACACGCTGAAGCTGCTCACAAATGTCACAAACACCGGCGTCTATGTTCTCCACGGCGGCGCCGATCAAACCGTGCCAATCGCCCAGGCGCGTTTCATGCGCACTCGCCTCGCCGCGTTCCACCCGAACTTTGCCTACTTCGAACAGCCATCCGCCGATCACTGGTGGGGCAACGAATGCTGCGACTGGCCGCGCATGATGCAGTACTTCCGCGAGCAGATTTCTCCGCCTGGGCCGGATCAAACGTTCGTTGATTTCACCACCGCCAACCCAGCCGTATCGTCGAGCTGCAACTGGATCAGCATCGAAGCCCAGCAAGAGCAGCTCGAGCCAAGCCACGTCGCCATCCGCCAGAACGCCGCCACCCGCACGTTCGTCGGCAACACGTCGAACGTTGCTCGACTTGCGATCGATGTCAGCCACCTCGCGGCCAACCAGCCAGTCGATGTAACACTCGATGGCCAACCGCTCAACTGGCTAAGCGCCCCGAACGATACCCACAAGCTGTGGTTCGAACGTCAAGGCAACGATTGGTCGGCCGCCGAAGCACCCGAGCTCCGGCTCAAAAGCCCGGCCCGCTACGGCACCTTCAACTCGGCGTTCGACAACC
>JADMIO011694190.1_pt1 | contig 18881 bp, 8 predicted proteins | sample 8958161 | NCBI WGS metagenome assembly JADMIO01 (sample SAMN16585339, study PRJNA669376) | soil metagenome | isolation source: Crop rotation soil | place: USA: Cullars Rotation, Alabama | collected 2011 | reverse complement strand
AACCCAAATGGTGATGAGATGGTTACTTACGAATTAGATCCCGAAATCAATAGAGGTAAATCAAATCTTATTTCAACAAGCTTATACCCTAACCCAAGCGATGGTAAAATAACATTAGATTATATTTTACCTGAAAATGAAAAAGGTATTTTAACTATAAAAGATGTAACCGGAAAAACAATAAGTACTTATAACTTCGATTCTTCTGCCAGTCAGCTATTCATTTCGGAAGAGCAGTTAAAGGATGGAATTTATTTTTACGAAATTAATGTAAGTGATCACTACATTAAAAGAGATAAACTGATCATAACAAAATAAGGATCAAATTATAGGGAAAGGTCGCGACCCTTCCCTACAATTTACAATACACCATATTATTCAATAACTAACTTCTTCACTGTCTTTCCTTTTTCATTAACCAGCTCAATAAAATAAATTCCACTTTTTAAGTGCTGATCTGCAAAATTGAGTTGATACTCATGTTTACCTTTTGGAAGATTGCGTATCTGGATATTCATTAGTTGTTTTCCTGTAATATCAATCAAACGGATAGAGGCTGTGTTTTGTTTTTCTGATTCAAAAACAATACTCGTATAACTTGCTGCTGGATTAGGATATAAACTCACTGAAGAAACCTCATCTGTATATTGATGAATTCCAACTCCGGTTAATGCCGGAAATACAGAATTACTATCGGCATAATAATTTTGATTGGTAGTAGTATTTGCTGTTACTGTTACAATATAAAACGAATCCATTGGTAAGCCCGGAATATCAACATAGATCCGGAAAGTATCGTCTGGCAAATTAGTAAACTCGTAATAACCCGATGTATCACTCATAGTACGCGCCTGAATTCCACCACCCGGATTTTTTCCAAGCTTAACATCAACTCCTTTTAAAGGTCCGCCCGGGGCAAAAACATGATCGTGACTTATACCCATACGCGCACCAAAACCAGCACCTTCAATAATAAATCCGGAAACAGTTCCCGTTCCTGTTCCTCCAAGCAATTGAATCATGTTGATATCAGCAGTGAAATCACTCACACAGTTATGATTAATAACCGTTGCCGAATCCCACTGAAATGCATCACCATAATAGGTTGGCAATAAATTCGGGAATAGAGAAGTATCCGGAATGATCTTGATCAGGTAGTCTCCATGCGGAAGTCCCGGTATATTATAGCTACCTGTTCCTGAACTGAACGGCAATCCATATAAAGTATCAAATGCCATTTGCTGTGTATCATATTGCAACAATAATAAAACACCATCTGTTAACGCTCCTGCTCCAACATGGATAGTTCCCAATAAAGCCTGGCTTGCATCAAGTGTTACCAGGAATGTATCGCTTGCACTACAGCCATATAAATCCATTACAGTGAATACAACATTTTCAGTTACAGTTGGAACATATGAATCGCCAGTCTGCGCCGTTGATAGTGTTCCTCCATTGCTCCAGTTATAAATAAATGGAGGAGTACCGCTCAGTCCTCCACTCAGAGAAACAGCATCACCCTGGCAAACAGTAACGTCAGGAGGAGCGGTAGCAGTTGGTAATGTTTCAACATACACCCAAACAGTATCGTTATAAGTAGGACAGATAGAAGGACTTACCTGGAACACCAAAGCTATAGGTGAAGCGGCAAGATCTCCCGGTGAAGGTGTATAAATAGGGGTAACCGAAGCTGGGAAATCAAAGATCCCTGTTCCCGCTGTAGTCCAGCCATATGTAACAAATATATCCGGATTTGCATTAAGATTAACAACTGCCGAACCAGTGTTACACAGATGCTGATCAACTCCGGCATTTACACCCGACATACTTTCAATGCTAAGAGAAATAAAATCAGTTGCGGAACAACCATTTACATCGGTTCCAATAACTGTAAAAAAAGTTGCGCTGGCCGTTGTTGCATATGCTCCGTTATCTATAACACCATTATCCCAGGAATAGATAACACCACCGGTTCCCGTTCCAAAGAAACTTACAACATCTCCTTCACATACCACTCGGTCAGGATCGGTACAATCCGCACCAACGGTAGGAAGCGGATTAACTATTACAGTAATGGTATCTGTTGCCTGGCAACCACCCGCATCTGTTCCTGTTAAAGTATAAGTAGTCGTAAAGCCCGGCGTGAATGAAACATTATCAAAAACACCACCAGACCATGCATACGTAAATGCGCCTGAACCATTCAATGTAACGGGAGTTCCGTTACAAACAGCTGCAGGGCCATTAGCCACAACCGTTGGTGCAACAAAAGGAACTTCCACTGCTCCCATATCAACAAAGGGACCTACGGTTCTCATACCATTGTCTAAACAAAATGAATATGTTATAGAAGCATTATTTCCCATATCCCAACATGGAGATGAACACCCAAAACCAAAGTCATAAGCACCCGGATTAGCAAACTGCGGATCTGCATCAATACTTCCAACATTACTTGGAAAGAGTCCCATAGGTCCGTCATTGTGATCTCCTAAAAAAACATCATCAGTGGAAAGGTCAAGCCCATAAAAAATACTGTTATCAATCTGGAATGTTCCGTTGATCCCGTATGCCTGATATTGGATCTCCGTACCTGTATTGTTGCCATAAAATGTACAATTGGTTACTGTAACATGTACTTCACCTGTATTATTGTTCTCAGCATATAAACAGCTGGCAGAAGCTGAAGCAACATTATTATAAAACAAACAACTTTCAAAAAACGGAGTACAGAAAGTTAAACTTCCGGTTGCGTAAATATAGGCTCCACCACCAAAGCTAAGCGAATTGTTTCCATAAAATTTACAAATTAAAAACTTAGGTGCCGTTGAATGCCCTCCTGTTTGATCACATATGATAAACACTCCTCCACCATTACCTGCCGCACTATTATCACTGAAAGTACAATTTACCACTGTAGGATTTACTGATACAGAAGCATTTCCATCACACAACATGCCGCCTCCAACTGAATTGATTCCTCCTCCGGTAGCGTTACCACCAGTGATCGTGAAACCATCCAAAATTGCAGATGAATTTGTTTCCCCTGAGCTAACTACGTGATATGCATCATTAGAATTTTTTGTGCCACTTTGATCAAGGTCACCGCTCAGTGTAGTAGTATTTGCCATTGGATCACGGTCACCAATCACTGTTTCATTTCCAATAAATCCGCCATAAATACCTACGTTATTTTTAAGCGTAAATGTAGCTGCGTTAGTTCCGGAAGAACCCGGATAATATACTCCGGTTGCCACCCAGATCTCACCACTCGAAGTATTGGTGATAGCAGTTTGCAGATCGGTATAAGCGTCGAACCAGGTAGTGCCATCATTGTTACCGCCTGCAGTAGCATTAACATAAACGGTTTGTGCTTTTGCAAAGGTTGTAGCAATGCAAAAAGAAATAAGGAGTAGGATTTTTTTCATGCCTGTTAATTATGAGAATTAAAGATATGAAAATATTTTTTACCATTAGACAAGGAACCTATAGTGGATAACCACCATATTACAACGAAAAACGGCCCCGGGTACTCGGGGCCGTTTTATTATCACAAGCAAATTTTTACTCAACAATCAACTTCTTAACTTCTTTCTTTCCATCACAAAGCACCTCTACAAAATAAATTCCACTTTGCAATTGATGGTCAGTAAAATTGAGTTGATACTCATGTTTACCTCTTGGAAGATTACGTAATTGAATATTCATTAACTGTTTTCCCGTGATAGCAATTACACGAATAGAAGCTATGCTTTCTTTATCCGATTCAAAAATAACACTCGTGTAATTGCTTGCAGGATTAGGATATAAATTCACGGAAGAAGAAACACTGTTTGCATATTCATGTATACTAACCGCCGTTGGCAACACAGGGAATACCGAATTGCTATCGGCATAGTAATTTTGGTTGATAGTGCTATCTGCCGTCACTGTTACAATATAAAACGAATCCATTGGTAAGCCCGGGATATCCACATATATTCTATAAGTATCGTCCGGTAAATTGGTAAACTCATAATGTCCTGCCGTGTCAGATGATGTACGTGCCTGAATTCCTCCTCCGGGGTTTTTCCCAAGTTTCACATCCACTCCTTTTAATGGCCCTCCGGGTGCAAAGATATGATCAGGATCATTGATGATACGTGTTCCAAATCCGGCACCTTCTTTTATATATCCTGAAACTGTTCCGCTCCCTGTTCCTCCCAAGAGCTGGATCATATTTATATCAGCATTAAAGCCACTCGCGCAATTGTGATGGATAACCACTGCCGAATCCCACTGAAATGCATCTCCATAATAAGTAGGAATTAAATTCGGAAATAATAAACTATCAGGTACTACTTTGATCAGGTAATCGCCGTGAGGAAAATTATTAAAAGTAAATGTTCCTGCACCTGCACTGAATGGCACTACAGACACAGTATCAAAAGCAGTTTGCTGTGGCAAAAATTTCATCATATATAAAGTTCCGTCAGTTAGAACTCCGGCTCCCACATGCATGATTCCGCTCAGCGTTTCACTGGCATCTACTGTTACTAACACAGTATCTTTTCCTGAACAACCATAGATATCGCTTACATATAAATCAATGTTTTCTGTAGCTACCGGCATATACATTTCGTTATTTGCAGTAGAGATGGGTGCCCCGTTACCCCAGCTATAAACAAATGGCGGAGTACCGTTTGAAATGGTTGCCTGAAGTGCAATACTATCTGTTTCACAAATAGTATAATCAACACCTAAACCAAATGTTGGCGGAGCATGAAAAGTAATGTACATAGTATCTATTACCTGCGGACAAGCAATGCTGAAAGGATTCGCAGTAAGGTAGATCTCCGCATAACCTGCAGCGACCTCTTGTGGAGAAGCATCATATAAACTTGTGAAGCTTGCTTGTGTAAGAGGTATTCCAAAATTTGAAGAGTTCCACTGTGCATTACTGTAATCGCTACCTGATCCGTTCAATTGTATTCCGGTCGATTGATCGGAACAGGCATCCTGATCAGGACCTGCATTAATTGTAACAGGAGTCTTCATTATAATAAGCAGCGTATCCGATGCAGCAGCACAATAGATAGGAGCCATGTCGAAGAATAATTTTATTGTATCTAAAGATACATCTCCAACCGACAAATAATAATCAGTCCCATCTGAATTCGGAGTTGTGAATGAGCCCGAGCCCATTGTTCCCCAACTAACCGGAATACCATTACCTACACCGCTTAGAGTTATGAACGGTGTTCCTGTGCGACAAACATCCTGATCAACACCTGCAGTGAAACCAAAATAATCTTCTACAACAACAGTTACCATATTAATTGCCTGGCAACCGTTAGCATCAATACCCGTTACTGTATAGGTTTCTGTGCTACCTGGTGAAAAAGGAATACCATCACTAACTGAATGCGTCCACGCATATCCAACACCACCGGATCCGGTAAGTGTTACCGGCGCACCCACACATACACCTGGCACATCACTATTTGCAATAATAATCGGCAAAGGGTTTACTGTAATAGTAATCGTTTTCGTAGCCGCGCAACCATTTACATCTGTTCCGGTTACAGTATATGTATCGGTGATCGTTGGATTAAAAGGTGTTCCATCCGTAACGCCACCTGACCAAACATATGAGTTTGCCCCCGAGCCGAATAGCGAGACAGCATCCCCGTTACAAATAGTAACAGAAGGTGATACGTTCGCAGCAACTATTGGGAAAGTGTAATTACTTTCAAAGGCTCCTATGTCCACTGTAGTTTGTTGAGTACGCGGACCACCATCAATACCGGTTGCAACATTTACATAAGTGTTGCTTCCTGTATTGATACATGGAGAAGGGCACTGTAAATGATAGTCATCAGCACCCGGATTCACATACATAGGATCAACATTGATATTACCAGAACCTGTGATCAATGACGCATCACCGCAATTATTATTACCATCGCAAAACACAACGCTACTGATCTGAAGTCCGTACCAAATACTGTTATTGATATCCAGTCCGTTTCCACTCATTCCACCATCCGGGTTAAAAACAATTTCGTTATTCGCACCATTTGTTGCAAAGGTACAACCTGTGATGTTCGCGTTAACGCCTGAAGTAGATTGTGCGGTGATATAAATATCATTACCATTTGTTCCTGCTGTGTTATCATAGAAAATGCAATTCTCTATTTGTGTGGAAGTATTGGAACTGAATATAAAAGAAGAGATGGCTCCACCCGCAGATGTTGCCTGGTTATTAAAGAACTTACAATTGTAAAACTTCGGACCAACCGTAACGCTTGCCTGAACAACAGAATTGATAACAACACCGCCACCATCCTGAATAGCCCTGTTGCCCATAATTGTACAGTTAAGGAACTGAGGATCGAAAAGCCCGCCACCTGCTGAAGGAGCACATAATATCCCACCGCCTGAATTAGCTGCACCACCTGCATTTGCATTACCACCAGTGATGGTGAAACCATCGAGTATAGCAGTACTGTTAGTATTAGCAGTTGTAACAACGTGATAAGCGTCGTTTGCATTGAGCGTTCCCGACTGATCCAAATCGCCACTCAAAATAGTAACATTCAGAAAAGGATCTCTTTGTGTAGGCCCGCCTTCGGTTCCAACAAATCCACCAAGGATCTGAACATTGTTTTTTAAAGTAAAGGTTGCCGCATTAGTCCCCGAAGTTCCGGGATAATAAGTTCCTGCTACCACCCAAATAGAACCACTGGATGTAGTGGTTAAAGCAGTTTGTAAATTAGTATATGCATTGGCCCAGCTTGTACCATCGTTAGCGCCAACCGCAGCAGGATTTACAAATGCGATCTGCGATTGTGCAAAATAAGTAACTAAACTTAAAAGGGTAATGAGTAATAGTTTTTTCATAATTAAAAATAAAGAAGCAATTTAAGGAATATTTACCAATTAGCTAAAACAAAAACGGCCCCGGGTAATCGGGGCCGTTCCACTCAATAAAACATTTCAATATTATTCTATGATCAGTTTCTTAACCTGCATTCCCGTATCACTCATCACCTGTATAAAATAAACTCCACTGCTCAATTGTTGATTGGCGAAATTTAATTGATACTCGTGTTTACCTTTTGGCAATTTGTTTAACAAGATATTCATTACCTGCTTACCGGTAATATCCATTACGCGGATACTTGCTGTATGTTCTGTCATCAATTCAAACTTAACACTTGTAGTGCTGTGTGCAGGATTTGGATACACGTCAAAACTATTGGTGGTATTAGCATATTCATGCAGTCCAACAGCAGTAGGAAGTATCGGGAATACCGAATTACTATCGGCATAATAATCAAGATTCACCAGGCTGTCTACTGTTGCATCAATGTTCACTACATAAAATGAATCCATTGGCAAGCCCGGAATATCAACATAAATACGGTACGAATCGTTTGGTAAATGATCGAACTGATAATGTCCTGTAGTGTCACTCATGGTTCTTGCCTGAATTCCTCCTCCCGGATTTTTTCCGAGTTTCACATCAACACCTTTTAATGGTCCACCCGGAGCGAAGATCTGATCATGCCCAGATAATAAACGTGTACCAAAACCGGTTCCTTCTTTAATGAATCCTGAGATGGTTCCGCTTCCTGTTCCTCCTAATAAGGCTATCATGTTTATATCTGCAACAAATGGGTTCGTACAATTATGTGTAATTACCGTAGCCGAATCCCACTGAAATGCATCACCATAATAGGTTGGTAAAAGGTTAGGAAATAGAGTTGTATCGGGTATAACTTTAATTAAATAATCTCCGTGTTGCAAAGAAGGGAAACTATAAGCGCCTGTTCCTGCACTGAAGGGATATACAAACATGGTATCGAATGCCAATTGTTGTGGATGAAATTTAAATACATACATCACCCCATCTGTAAGTACGCCTGCACCAACATTCATTGTTCCTGAAAGTGTTTCGCTTGCATCTACTGTTACGGTAATTGTTTCTGTAGCAACACAACCGTTTACATCTGTTCCTGTTACGGTATAAGTATCAGTGATGGTTGGACTAAAAGGTGTTCCATTAGTAACACTACCGGTCCACGAATAAGAAACCGCTCCTCCTCCGTAAAAAGATACTGAATCTCCATCACAAATAGTAGAAGAAGGTGAGGCGCTTGCTGTTACAAATGGAAGACTGTTAATAATGATTGGAACCGTGGCTGTGTTTGTACAACCATAACTATCTGTTCCGGTTACTGTATAAGTTGTACTTGTTGATGGCGTAAAAGGAATTCCATTACTCGCAGCACCCGACCATGCATAAGACACAGCAGCACCCGAACCGGTGAGTGTAAGCATATCACCAAAACAAAGCGTTGTTCCGGGAGACGCGTTACCAGTTATTGCAGGAGGCGCGTACTCATAATATCCAAGATCAGGACCAGAACCTATATAAGGCCCGTAAGCCTGAACAACACTTCCTATATCTACAGCCGGGGAATTACAATTTATACGATAATCGTTAGATGCCGCATTGATAAACTGTGGATTAAAAATCGTGTTGTTGGCACCGTAAAAATAAGCAGCAGAATACCCACAATTATTAGTCCCGTCAAATGCTGCATCAGAAAAAAGATCCTGTAAATAAAGAATACTATTATAAATAGTAACTGTACTGACACCGCTTCCGTTTTCAGAAAATTCAAGTTCAGACCCTGAAGGATTTCCTGCAAAGGTGCAGCCCTTGATCATAACACTCAGGCTACCACTTCCATCCGTATCCGCATCCAGATGATTACCACCAGCTACGGCAGTGTTCGTATAAAAAAGACAGCCATAAAAAGCAGTGGCGCAGTTCTGACTACTTGCACCAGTCACATAAACAGCGCCACCATATATTCCTGCATTGTTATTATAAAAATGGCAACCTGTAAAGCTTCCAGCCAAAGGACCGCTTGCTGCAATCGTATTATATGCAACACCACCACCCATACTTGCAGCGTAGTTATCATGGATCTTACAATCAATAAAACTCGGACCTGTGTTGCTTCCTGTAGGAGCAGCGTAAATACCGCCACCGTCAGACTCTGCACCACCAGCATTACCACCCACAATATGAAAACCATCAAGCTGCGCGGTAAATGTTGCGTTACCAATATTCACAACGTGATAAGCATCGTTAGCATTAAATGTTCCTGATTGATCCAGATCTCCGCTTAATGTAGCAGGAAATGAATTAATGTTCCGCTGAGACAAACTTATCTCGTTACCAAAAAAACCTGCATACACACGCACATTATCTTTCAAAACAAAACTTGCCGTGTTATTTGCGGAAGCCCCGGGATAATAAGTTCCCTGCGCTACCCAGATCTCGTCGTTACCTACTGCCACAGTTAAAGCCGCCTGCAGATCAGTAAAAGCATCAAACCAGCTTGTTCCGTTGTTTGCACCGGAAGCAGCATGGTTAACGTAAATTACAGAAGCCTTCGAAATGAAAGCCATGAAAACTAAAAGAAGAGATAAGGTAATTTTCTTCATGGATTTTATAATTATGAAGCTAAGATAAGAAATTCCCGCAACTGATAATTCACACCATTGTTCATCCAAAGATTTCTAATACATTCGTACAAATTTAATTTCATGAAAACATTCTCATTTTTAGCAATAGTACTTGTTCTTGGCCTTACATCCTGCAACAATGCGGCAAAAGAAAATTCAGAGACCGCTACTGCTGTAGCTTCGGCAGATACACTGGTTCCCGAAAGCAATGATTTTATAGCTTCCTACGAAGGAAACATCAACAACAAATATGAGATCACCATGCAGCTGTGTAAAACAGGCAACAATATCACGGGTATCTATTCATACAAAAACAAAGGAATTGATATTGAGCTGACGGGTACTATTTCAAACGATGGAAAAATTGAAATAACGGAAATGACCGAAGGTGCTTTTACCGGCATTTTTACCGGGCAATTAATAGACGGAACACTAAGCGGACAATGGAGCAAAGCCGACAAAAGCAACAGCATGCCTTTTAGTGTAAAGCAAACAAACATAGCATCGATGCAAAATAAATCAGACGTATTAAGCAATGCAATGGGGCAATATTATTTAAGTTCAATTTCAGGTAATGTAGGAGCCAACACCATGTTTGATACGTATAAGAAAGGTGACAAATGGAAATCCGAAAGCTCCAGTAATATTGGAGGCACACGCGAAGGTGGCGATGTGGGTTTGAATCAAAAAGATCGCGATATGCTTGATAATATGCATATAGTTGTAGAAGATAATTTAAGTATTCATTTTTATGCAGGCCTTATTGAATTGTTCAATAGTCCGTTTAAAGCAAGTGGTATGGATTACCGTGTAAAACAAACCGACAAAACAAAAATGAATAAGAAAATTGCTGTTCTGTCTCCCGATACGATCAGAGTAAACAGTTCATACATATTACTTGCCGATGATAAAGTAAGTTACAAAGAACTACTAAACAGCGGCAACTTTGATATTGTAACCGAAGATAATATGATCCTTACTTATCTTCCGGGAAATAACACTTTTGAACTGGAGATCTTTTGGGGCGAGTGCTGTGATAGCAATGTACTTACTTTTAAGAAGAGGTAACTTCGCTCGGTCGCCAACGACTCCATTCGGATTATAATCAAAGGTGGCTGAACGAAGTCGAAGCGCCTTTCACTAAGCCAAAAGTACCTTTCACTAAGTGCTGCTATTAATTGCATCATTGCTACTCCATCTTTGTGGTATAAAATCAAATACCATGAAAACAACAGTACTATTGCTCTCTGCATTTATGATCACGATGCAGCTCAGCGCCAACAGCTTTTACGAACAGCTTTGTAAATTTAACTTCAATTGGAGAAATTACGCTTCGTATGTTCCAATGAATGATGTAAAAACCTTTGCTTCCGATAAAGAATATGTACAGGCACATTTGGGCACTGTGTTGCCTATCCTGGAAAATGCTTCTGCAAATGGATTGAGCGAGGAGCAAATTCACTCACGCAAACAAATGATCCAATGGCTTACAGAATATCGTGAGCAAGGAAACTTTCCACAAAACTATTATTGTAAAGAACGCATCCCGGTATTTATCGATGAGCATGGAACTCATTGTGCAGTAGGATACCTGATGCAACAATCGGGAGAAGAAGAAATGGCGCAACGCATTTCCAACAACTACCAATACAATTGGCTGAAAGATATAAAAGATGAAAACCTGGCAGCATGGCAACTGGCATCAGGCCTGAGTATGGACGAATTAAAACTGATCCAGGGCGCTTATGATTCTTATGCACACAATGCCTTTATTCTTCCAAACAGAATTGAGATCCCGCAAAAACCGGAAGTAATTACAGCCTACTTCGACAAAGGTGGAAAAACAGAATCTAACATCTGGGTAAAAGGTGAAGGAACCGGAAAATTATTGAATGGAAAATGGATCCAGAATTATTCGGCAAGCTTACCCTGGATAGAAGGTTATTATGAAAAAGGAAAACGAACCGGACTATGGAAAGAATATTACCAGGGAACAAAACAATTATGCAGAACAGAGAACTGGAGAAACGATAAATTAAATGGCATCCGTAAACGCTACAATAAGTCTGGGCAATTAACAGAAGAGATCCTGTTTAAAAACGGAAAAGCAGAGTTAAAAACAAATTACGAATTAAGTACCGGGTTAAAATATGTACGCAAACAATTAGATTCCTTAATGGTGTATACAGAAGTTTATACACTCGAAGGTTTACTTCTTGCAACAGGAAACGAACGTATTTACAATCCCGGAAATTTACAATGGTTTCAAAACATAGAACTTACTGCTTTAAATACTTTTGCAGTAACCGCATCACGCCAAGGCGCGACAACATCTTCTTCATCTTATCAGAGTCCATCATTGTATAATACACCACCTTTGGTAGAATATAAAAAAGAAGGAACATGGAAATATTACAGAGAATATAATTACACAACTCCACAACAAAAAGCTCTTACTGTATTCACAAAAATATGCACTGATTATTATCATTTCGGTTCTTTTCTTGCCAATGAAATAACGTATTATGATAAGATCATCATCAGTGATGAAGGTTACGATTCTATAAGCATTGAGTATAAAAACAATTTGCTTCAGGATTTTTACGGATACAGTAAACCGGATTTTATTCACTTAAAAATTGTATACGGACCAGACAAAGCTTTTTTTTCCTTCTATAACAAAACGGAGTTACGGATAAGGGCAAGAGTAATAGGAGAATATACCAAAGACGGAAAAAAGAAAGGGGAATGGCGTCACTACGACGAGTATGGTATGTTATATAAAATCGAAAACTTCATCATTCCAAAAAAAGAAGAGGAATTGGTTACCGGGTTTTAAGGCTGTGACTTCGGCTCCGCTCAGTCACCACTAATTTCACTCGAAAGATAACAAGGTGGTTGAGCGGAGCCGAAACCACCTGATCAAAAAGGAGCGGAGCCGACTCAAAATTATTAATACTTTCTTCATTTATTAAACCCATTATTTTTCTATTTTTACATGTACTTTTTAAAAACAGTTCATGAGAAAAATCTTATTCTTTGTAAGCCTTACAGTAGTATCAGCAACAAGCTTTGCTCAATCACTCCTGATGGGGACTTCAACTTCCAACACCGGCATTAAAGGTTCAGTATTTAATTTTTATGCGGGTACTCCCGGCTTCAATAATGTATACAATGTTAATGATGTTGATGGCTGGTTAGCCAGCGGAATTTATAAAGCTCCCGATGGAAGATTTCTTGCAACAGGTTATGATGGCGGTACAGGAGATGTTGGAGCTATAGTGCAGGTAAATCCATATCTGCAAACAAACACCATTCTTGCTGAGTTCACAGGCGGACCTTCCAGTGGTGCTTACCCACAGGGAGGTTTAGTTACTGCCGGCGACGGAAATATTTATGGCATGTGTAAACAAGGTGGAGCAAACGGTGTTGGCTGCATCTACAAATTCGATCCCACCAATAATACCATCACCATCGTTCATGATCTTGCAACCATTACCGGCGATACACCTCTTGGTGGATTGATTGAAGCAAACGGAAAACTATACGGTCTCACCTCCGCTGGAGGAGTAAATGGTGACGGAGTTATCTTCAGTTACGACTACTCTGTTGATGGTTATAATGTACTTTACCATTTCGATGCACTAACAGGATCAATGCCTATGCACTCTTTTACCCTCGCTTCCAACGGCAACCTGTATGCAACTTATTATATGGGTGGTGCTTCAAACAAAGGAGGAATTGTAAAACTGGATCTGCCTTCGGAAACAACTACTACATTTCAATTTACCAGTGCAACTGATCCGAAGTATTGCTCGGGAGGACTTATAGAATACCTTGGAGACCTTTATGGTACCAGCTTACAGGGAGGAATGTACGATTACGGAAGTATTTTCCTTTTTAATTTATCAAGCGAACTTGCAAGCATTTCATACTCTTTTGATAACACGGCAACAAACGGAGGAAAACCTACAGGGACTCCGTTACATTCTGTTTATGATGGAAAAATGTATGGAGTTGCCATGCAGGGAGGTTTAAATGGTGTTGGTTGTATTTACCAGTTCGACCCGGACCTGACAAGCTATACCAAACTAACAGATATGAATACGGTGGTGGGTGATGATTTTGGTGCTTTACAATTAGTAGAGTATCATCCTTTCACTTATAACGGTATGACTCTACTTAATAATGACCCCTGCAACGATGGTAACTGCGAAGGTATAGCAACTATAGGTGCTTATGGTGGAACAGGACCTTATACATACATGTGGCTTCCTTCAGGAGAAACAACCGATACAGCTGTCGCACTTTGTGCAGGCACACACACCGTGCAGGTTACCGAACCGGGTGGAGGAGTAATTACACACACAATAGATATCACCACTCCTGCTGCACCATTAAATATTACTGCAACACAAACTGCTCCTGGATGTGCAGGAAGCTCCTCTGCAGAAGCTGTTTCAGTTGCTACCGGCGGAACACCTCCATACAACTATACATGGTCCAATGCTGTAAACGATGATACATTAACCGGTCTCGGCAATCAGTTTCTTACTGCATATGTGGGCGATGCCAATGGTTGCGGTGCGAATACTGGTATTGCCATTGTAGAGCATAACACTTATATATTCGGACACATTTCAACGGCAACTGATGATTCGGTAGCACTTAATTCGGGTTACGTATACCTCTTTAAACATCACCCGGGCAGCACAGGGTTCGACACTATAGATATTGCAGGTATTACTCCTGATGGCGATTATGGATTCTGGTATGCCGATAGTTCAGATTTTCTTATAAAAGCAATTCTCGACACACCTTATTATCCTTTAGCAATACCTACTTATTATGGAAATGCGTTTCAGTGGGATTCATCCATTGTTGTACATCACGGTTGTACTGTGAATGATACAATTAACATACAAGTGATGGAAGTAGACACTACAGTTACCGGTCCGGGGTTTATTTCCGGTTACATTGTTGAAGGAAATGATTTCGGAGGTAACAGAATATTTGGCCAGGGCACTAATCCAAATATTCCTTTTTCACCAGGCGGACCATTAAAAGGCGTTGATGTTAAGTTAGGAAAAAATCCCGGTGGTGGAATACAGGCAAGAACCATGTCGGATTCAACAGGTTACTATGAGTTCACAGATCTTCCTTTACAAGGTTATGTAGTGTATGTGGATATTCCGAACTTACCAATGGATTCAACACATTTCATTACACTGGATGTAAGCAACAGCAATAGTGTACAAAACAATTATTTTGCTGATTCTGCAAATATCTATATCAATCCAAATGCAGTAGTGGGAATTCATTCTTCACAACTGGCTTATGAAAATAATTTCAAGGTGTTTCCTAACCCGGCACAGGATGAATTATTTGTGAGTTTTGACCTGGATAAAGAAAGCAATGTGAACATTGAGCTATGTAATTCAATGGGGCAGGTAATACTGAGTGAAAAGATCTCAAACAGCGTAATTGGAAATAACATTCATAAAGTAAACCTGCAAACCCCGGATCTTAAAACAGGAGTTTATTTTATTTCTGTTATTAGTGACAAAAGAAAATATACACAACGACTAGTCGTGATTGATTAAGATTAATAAACCAACGACATAAAAAATCCCTGTTCCTGAAAAAAACGGGGATTTTTTTATAGCAAAATTATCCTTACATCTGTTTTTTCTCTACAAAAAAACTTTTGTGTACATCAAAATCTTTTGCCGATTTCAATTTTGTTTTTAGTTGTTGTGCTTTTTCAGTAGGATAAATAAAAGTGTATTTGCCTTTTGCAAGACTAACTTTTACCGGCATATCAAAACCCTTCACACAATTGGCCCACTGATAGGTGAGCATACCTTTCTCAATTTTATATTGCAGTACCGGAATTTGTGTAGTCCGCAAATACTGATCGTATACTTTAGACAGATCTCTACCTGCCGCTTTGTTGATGTACGCTTCCACTTGCTGCGTAGTTACCGTTTGGTGATAAAAATCCTTATTCATATCACGTAAGAGCTTTCTGAATTTTTCATCATCGCTCATTAGTTGACGAATGGTGTGTATCATCGCTCCTGCTTTATAATACATATCTCCGCTGCCTTCACTGTTTACTCCATAATTTCCTATAACAGGAACATCATTCGCTATATTTAAACGTGTACCTCTGCTATACGCATCTCCGGCTTCTTTACCATAATAATATTCGGTGAACAAGGCTTCCGAATAATGTGTAAATCCTTCATGCACCCACATATCAGCAATATCCTTTGTGGTGATATTATTGGCGAACCACTCATGTCCGCTTTCATGAACAATAATAAAATCCCATTTTAATCCCCAACCGCTGGCCGAAAGATCTCTGCCCAGGTAACCATTTTGGTATTTATTCCCGTAAGCAATATTGCTTTGATGCTCCATTCCCAGGAAAGGCGCATCTACTAACTTGTATCCATCCTTATAAAAAGGATAAGGCCCGAACCAATGTTCAAATGCTTTCATCATACGCGGAGCATCGGCAAAATGTTTTTTAGCTTTCTCTAAATTATAATCGAGTACCCAATAATTCATATCCAGATCTCCTTTTTCACCTTTATACACTTCGCTGAAGTTTACATACTTTCCGATATTAGGAATGATATTATAATTATTTATAGGTTCAGTTACCGCCCAGTTGTATGTTGCAGTACCATCACTATTCAAAGTCTTTCCCCTGAAGCGTCCGTTACTAACAGCCATCAAAGTATCGGGACAAGTGATGTGAATACCAGCACTGTCGGGCTCATCACTCTGATGATCTTTACAAGGATACCATACACTGGCTCCTAAGCCCTGGCAGGCAATACTCACCCATGGATTGTTCTTATCATCTTTTGTCCATATCAACCCACCATCCCAGGGAGCATGTTGAGCAACCTTTGGAACACCATGATAATAAACAAATAAAGTGTAAATACCATTTATTTCCTGGCCCTCCGGACTGTATATAAAAGAAACATCAGGTTCTGTTTTTCTACCGAAAGTGAAATATGTTTTTTTACTTTTTGCAGAAACAAAAACACAACTATCTATTTTCATAGGAACCTGCAGATCGATCTGCATAATTTTACCGGGCTTCAGCACTTTGTAAGTAATAGCAGAATATCCGGCAATAGATTTATTCGGAATATCGAAACGTACATGGAGGTCATATTTAAGCACATCCCACCAATCACGCCCCTCCCCTATGCTGCCGCGTAAAGTATCTGCATAAGTAAATTCTCTTTTATCACTTAATGGTTGAGACATAGCTATACCCGGGAACAGGCCGACAATAAAAACAATAAGAAGCTTTTTCATTTGGTAAATGTAATGGTAGTTTGGAGAGGAAGAAAGAAAATATACATGAACGGCTATAACTCGTCAACCTGGGAGGATCAGGAAATAGATATTATCAACTATTGTATATTTGCTTACTCCTTTATCAGTTTCTGATAATTGCCTTGCGCTTTTACAATGTAAATTCCGGAACTTAATTTACCCAGGTCTATCTCCGCTTTCGTGTTTGTAGTTTTATGTTCTAAAACCTGTTGCCCGATCGCGTTAAAAATATGGATAGTACCTAACTCAGATGAGGACTGAAGTGTTACCAAATTTCCCGAAGGATTAGGATACATAATTAATTTCGCATTCTTTGCATCATGCATTTCAATGCCAACCGGGTTTCCATTCAAATTAATATCATCGATGTACAAATTATTTCCAACACCCAGGGGATCAGCTACAAACTCCCAGCGGAACATTACATTATTACTTGTTGCAACAGCACTTAAACTTACTGTGTAGGTTGTGAATTGTGAAGAAGACGGGTAATATGGGCTGGTACTGTTTCCGCCCGATAGGGCCGCCAAGGTAGCACCGGTAATCGTTCTTCGCAATGCCCACGAATTACCACAGGTAGTTGAAGTGTATATCAATAACTTATCCGCATTACTACTTTGCTTTTTTTGATATGCTGCCTTGAAGCTTAACGTTGCCGAACTAATACTGGTCATATCATAATGTGCCATCGTTTGCAAACTAATCTTATCCCCCGGAGTTGTAGCAAAATTATCGAGCATACAGGATGTAGTTCCGGTAGCAGCAGCGTTACCACTGGTCTGAAATGTTTGACCAAAGGCAAGCGAATAGGTATACCAGTTTTGATTAGGAATAACTCCTGTTGGAACTGTAGTCGTTTCAAAACTTTCGAGTATAGGAAGCGTATCTGCCAGTGCAGTTGAGAAATCAATGTCTGTACCAATCCATACATTTGCAGGAGCGGCATTCGCATCTTTCGAATAACTATAAAATGTAAAATTTCCTTCAGGAAGTATAAAACCCGGAAGACTAACCGGTTCGGTTTGACCTGTGGCAAGAGATCCTGTCCAGGTATATGTGTAAGTAGGATTAACTCCTACAGGATATACTCCGTATTTTATTTCGCAGGATGTAAGTAAATCTGTTCCGAAGTTTTCGATAGTAACGATCGGGCTAACAATTGTATCATTACAAACTGCAATATTAGAAATGCCTATCACACCTGCCTGATCAGAAGCCGGAACTGCATTATCCACTTTCCTGATTCTGAAATTATCAGTATCAGCAATATACAAATTACCGGGTCCATCCAGAAAAATTCCTGTTTGTTTGTTCAATCCTGAATAGGTAGCCGGTATACCGTCTCCATTAAAACCTGCCGCACCATTTCCGGCAATAACATAAACAATACCGGCAGTGTTTATTTTACGGATGCGATTATTATCGTAATCACTTACATATATATTATTTGCTGTATCAATAGCAAGACCATAAATATTCCCACTTGATGCATCAAGCGCCTGCCCTCCATCTCCTGAAAAACCGGAAGACCCGGTCCCGAAAAATTTGCTGATCACTCCACTGGTATCTATTTTGCGCACTATAGTGTGAGTGGACACATATAAATTACCAATTGTATCAAAAGCAAGTGCAAAAGGATTAGAAATAGTAGCTGATGTAGCCGCGCCTCCATCGCCGGAGTTTGAATTTATTCCTGTACCTGCAAAGGTACTGATGATACCACCCGGAGTGATCTTACGTATGCGGTTACCACTTCCATCTGATACATACATATTACCGGTTGCATCAAAAGCAATTCCATTAGGGCTATTTAACTGGGCACCGATAGCAGGTATACCATCACCATTATAACCGGCAACACCCGTACCCACAACTCTTGAAATATTACCTGCAGCATTTACCTTTCTCACAACATCAGCATCTGAATCAACAATGTAAACATTTCCCGCTGCGTCAACTGCAATAGCAATTGGAAACTCAAAGGATGCCGA
>JADMIO010823504.1_pt1 | contig 18881 bp, 16 predicted proteins | sample 8958161 | NCBI WGS metagenome assembly JADMIO01 (sample SAMN16585339, study PRJNA669376) | soil metagenome | isolation source: Crop rotation soil | place: USA: Cullars Rotation, Alabama | collected 2011 | reverse complement strand
CTTTCCCCAGCACCCGCCCCTGCTGCGGCTGGTAGAACCGCGCGATCAGCGAAATGATCGAGCTTTTCCCGCTCCCCGTCGAACCGACCAGCGCGATGGTCTGCCCCGGCCGGGCCTCGAAATTGATCCCGTGCAGCACCGGCCGCTCCGGGTGGTATCCGAACGTCACGTCCTCGAACTTCACCTGCCCCTCGATCCGCCCCAGCGGCACGGCCCCGGGCAGGTCACGCACATCCGGCGAAGTCTCCAGCAGATCAAACACCCGCTCCGCACCCGCCATCGCCATCATCAGCTGGTTGTAAAAGTTCCCGAACGCCAGCACCGGGTTCATGAACCAGTCCCAGTACAAAAACGAAAGCACCACCGACCCCACGCTCTTGAGCTGCCCGCTGGCCACCAGGTATCCGCCGTACAGCAGGATGATCGCCTTGCCGAGAAATCCGATCGTCTGCAGGATCGGCTGATACAGCCCGTTGACCCGCGCCACATGGACGTTGTTGGCGGTGTTGTCGCTCTGCAGCTGGTTGAAGACCCCCAGGTTCGGCTCCTGCCGGTTGAATGCTGTCACCACCCGAATCCCCGTGATGTTCTCCGCCAGGTTCGTCGAGACCCGCGTCCAGCCTTCCCGCGCCACCTGGTGCGCCACCCCCGCGCGCGTCAGAAATATCCGGTTGGCGACAAACAACACCGGCGCCAGCCACGCCACCGACAGCAGCAGCCGCCAGTCCGAATAAATCGCCATCAGCGTCGCCGCCACCAGCATCATCATCCCGTTGGCCACCACCTGCCACATTCCCCACACATTCACCTCGCGCAGCGCGCCGATGTCACTGGTCATCCGGCTGATGATCCTCCCCAGTTTGGTCTTGTCGTAATAACTCATCGACAGGATCTGCAGATGCGCAAACAGCCGCCGCCGGATGTCAAACTGCACCGATTCCCCCGCCCGCGTCATCAGGAGGATCGTCAGCCGCTGCAGAATCACCGAGCCGATGAACACGCCGCTCCACAGGCCAATGATCCCCAGGATATGGCGGATCGCCGACGCCTCATCCGCCCCCGGCACCGCGCCGCGCGTGTACTCCGTCACGTAGTCGATGATGGTCTGGATAAACCTCGGCCCCTGCATGTCCAGAAACACATGCACCAATCCCAGGGAGATCGCCGCCGCATACTGTTTCCGGTACGGCGCCAGCAACCCCAGGATCTTCCGGACCAGCGACCACTCGATCGGCCGGTACCGCGCCTCGTCCGTCTCCACCGCCGCCGGCGCCGGCAGCGCCGGCGCTTTGGCGGTTGTTTCATCCCGCCGGTCTTTCCGCACACGCTTAGACATCGTCCCTCCCCCCCTTCTCCTTCGCCGCCTCGGTCGCGGCAACCATCACCGTCTCGTCCTGCACCCGTTTCATGTGCGAAGGATGCTCCCCGTCCTTGGCCAGTTCCTCTTCGTCGCCATGCAACTGCGCCGCGGCGATCTGGCGGTAATGCCCATCCTGCCGCATCAATTGCTCATGCGTCCCCATCTGCGTGATCCGCCCCTTCTCGATCACCAGCACCAGGTCCGCCCGCTTGACCGTGCTGATGCGATGGGCGATGACAAACGTCGTGCGGTCCTTCATCACAAACCGCGTCGCCCGCCGGATCAGGTCCTCGGTTTCCGGATCCACCGCCGCCGTCGCATCGTCCAGCACCAGGATCCTCGGGTTGGCCAGGATCGCCCGCGCGATCGCCAGCCGCTGCCGCTGCCCGCCCGAAAGACTCGCCCCGCGCTCCGACAGGATCGTTTGATAGCCGTTGGGCATCGCCTCGATGAACTCGTGCGCCTGCGCCAGCCGCGCCGCCGCCTCAATCTCCCCGGCCGTGATCCCCGGCCGTCCGTACGCGATATTCGCCGCCACGGTGTCGGAAAACAAATACGTCTCCTGGAACACCAGCGCCACCTGCGTCCGCAGGCTGGACAGCGACGCGTCGCGCAGATCCACCCCGTCGATCGCGATCGCGCCCTGCTGCGGATCGTAAAACCGCGCAATCAGGCTCACCAGCGTGGATTTGCCCGCCCCCGTCGGCCCCACGATCGCCACCACGCTCCCCCCCGGCACATGAAAGCTCACATCCTGCAGCACCGGCTTGGCCGGGTCGTAGCCGAACCAGACCGACGTGAACGACACCTGCCCCGCCCCCGCCTTGGGCAGCGGCTGCGCCCCCGGCTTTTCCGGCACCGTCGGCCGCGCCGCCAGCACCTCGTACAGACGCCGCGCCGACACCATCGCGTTCTGGTACTGCTCATTGATCGCCGCCACCCCCTGCAATCGCCCCAGGATCGCTCCCATCGCCCCCATCAGAATCAGCAGATCCCCCGGCTCCATCTTCCCCCGGATCATCAGGATGCTTGCCGCCAGCATCAGCGACAAATGCGACGCCGTCGCGATCGACCGGATCACCGGCTGGAAATTGGCAAACAAACGGATCCGATTCAGCACCCGCTCCTTGAACGTGTCGCAGTTTCCCGCGTACTTGCCGATCTCCTGTTCCTTGGTGGCAAACGCCTTCACCACATGCACCCCGGCGATGTTTTCCGTGATGATCGTGACGTTCTTGTCCTCCGCCTCCATCACCGCCTTGGCCGCCGGCTGCACCCGCTTGGAAAACCGCAGGATATACCACGTCCACAGCGGCAGCGGCGCCAGCGACAGCGCCGCCAGCCAGGAATTCCGCGTCAAGATCAGCACGATGTTGAACGCCACCACCAGCACGATCTCCAGCGTCGTCAGCACCGCCGTCTGGACAAACCCCCGGACATTCTGCAGATCCGTCAGCGCCCGATTGATCAGTTGCCCGGTCGAGATCGCATCATGAAATCCGAACCCCACCCGCTGCAGCTTGTCGTACACCGCTTCACGGATGTAGTAGACCAGGCACATGCTCATCTTGGTGTTGCTGACCTCTTTCAGATACCGAAACGCCCCATACCCCACCACCAACGCACACAGCAGCAGCGTCAGCCCCCGCAAGCGCTCGGCCTCCGGCTCGCCGCTGCGGAACCACTGGCGGAACCCCACCGGCTCGCCGCCCTGCGTCAGGTGCAGATGCTTGATATGGTTGATCGTCTCCCCCGCCTGCCGGTTCGCCAGCACCTCCATGCTCACCCACAGCGCCAGCCACAGGCATGCCAGAAACACCAGCATCTTCACCGGCCGCAGGAACCCGAACATCCAGAAAAACAGTTGCCGATCCGTCATCTGTTCCGGCGGGGTTCCCTCCCAGCGATCCTGCGGGGAACCCGCCTGCGCCGCAACGACGGCGCGCGACGGGGATGGCGATTGACTTGGTGAGACGGTCGACGGGGTTGTCACAGCTTTACCCCTACGCTACCCAAGCCGCCGGACACGTCAACAGGCAACTCCCCATGAATCCGCCCACCTCCCTGAGTTCAACTGTTCGGCGCTAAAGGACCGATAACCTAAGCTATGAGCGCTGCCCCCCTGCTCGTCCGCCTCACCCGCGCCGCCGGCAAGTCCTTCTCCGCCCGCCTGCGCGATTGGGGCAGCCTCTCAACCGCCCCTGCCTGGCAAGAACGCGCTGAAATCTGCGAACGCTGCCCCCTGCGCGTCATCCGCGACGGAATTTGCTTCTGCGGCCCGCCCCTGCTCCAAAAACTCGACCGCGATCCCACCCTCGACGGTTGCGGCTGCCCCACCCACGCCAAAGCCAAGGACCCCACCGAACATTGCCCCCTCACCCCCCGCCACACCCCCTCGGCCCGCTCCGGCGGCCAGTGCGATTGCAAGTGGTGCGCCGTCAAATGACAAAGCCCGGATGGATCATCCGGGCTTCGGCATTGATTTGCGATTGGGGCTGGATCAAGCGAATTGGATCATTTGGCCAGTTCCGTCGCCTGCGTGCTGATCCACTGAAAGCACTTGCCGACATTGTCCACCAATTCCTGGCCGTGGCCCGTCTCGTATTCCGCCGAAATCACCGGGTGGATCCCCTGCCGCTTGATTTCCTCCACCATCGCCCGCGCGTTGGAAGCGCCGCTGCCCCAGGGAACGTCCATCTGCCCGAGGTGGCCCCGCTTGTCCGCAACCAGATCCTTGAAATGCAGCGAGATGATGTGCCCCTCCAGCACCTTCAGGCAATCCAGCGGAACCAGTCCTGATCGGACCCAGTGCCCCACATCCGCGCACGCGCCAATGTGATTGGACCGCCCCTGGCAGACCTCCACCACATGCTTCGGATCCCAGTAACGATTCGGCTTGGCATGCTCGTGGATGGCGATGTTGATCCCGTATTCCTTGCAGAGCTTGTCGAGCATGGGAATCGTCGATTCCTCCGGCTCCGACACAATCGAGATCAACCCCAGTTTCTTGGCGTAATCGAACACCTTGCGGGCCTCGGCCTCGGTCTTCCCGCAATTCACCACGCCGTAGTTCACCGGCGTCATGTCGGCGCTCTTGAGCTTGGCGATCAGTCCATCGACCAGGTCGGCCGGCATGTTGTGGTCCGCTTTCACATTCGGCTTGTCCTTGGAATACTTATGCCCCGGATACATCTCGATGTACTTGATCCCCATTCCATGCAGCAGGTCGATGGTCTCAAACAGCGACACCTCGCGGAACGTGTACGCCTGGCAGGACAGTTTCCACCCCAGCTTCTCCAGGGCCGCGTGGTCCAGATCCAATTTCGGGACGCTCAACGGGGTGTCCGAGCCCTTGTCCTTGACCAGTTCCTTGTCCTTCTTGGCCCCCAGGGCCGCCAGACAGATCCCCAGAACAATCACGGGCATCAACCACTTGACCGATCGCTGCATGATGAACTCCTCGAAATGTTACCAGCGCAACCACGCGCCGCCGACCATCCTACCGTATCGGGGACGGTATGTTGAGAGCGCGAGGCCGAAGCGCCCGTGCGCGAGGCCTTCCATTCGCAGGCAATTGCCGTGAACTCCATCCGTCTCCTACCCCCCTTTTCTTTCTTCCTCGCCCGCCTTACTGTGTCCTGCGGCCATGAAAACCACACTCCCGATCATCGCTGTTCTGACCCTGACCTGCCTGGCCACAACCCCGGCCCGCGCGCAAACAACCCGCGAATCCGCGCCGCCTGCCACCGCCCCCGCCCGCCGCACCGCCCCGGTTCCGCAGGGCTTCATCAAGACCTCCATCGAAGGCGCCGACTTCATCTGCGATGAATCCGACGTCCCCTGGATTCGCGACGCCCTGGCCGGCTTTCAGCAGACCAACCGCCCCACCACCATGCCCGCCGACATCGCCGCACGCCTCACCGCCAGCCGTGATGCCCTCAAAAAGCGCATCGCCGCAGACCTGGCGCTGAGCGACGAAAAATCGATCGATCTGTTTTTCGACCAGACCCTGCTTCCGCAGATGCAGAAGTTCACCGACCTGCATCCACCCCTGTTCTACCTGGTCTTCACCCGCGAAACACTCGTCAAGGCCGCCCGGGCAGGTTGGGAATATCCGCCCACTTACACCTACAACCGCGCCGTGGGCGACGTCATGCGGGATCCCCGCCCGGTGCGCTGGAGCCTGGATGCAATGGACGATGTGCTCCTGCCCGTACGCTACGAGCCGACCGACAGCCCTGCCGTCCGCAGGGAACTGCTCTTGTCCGTGATCCGCAACACCCGCACCGACGTCGAAACCCTCCTCAGCGGCGGCGCCCAGCTCGCCGTTCGCCAGCAATTCGTTCGCTTGATCAACGAACAGGCCATCAACCCCCTCAAGCTCCGCGCCGACCAGCAATGGTTCGGCACCGGCGTCGCCTCCTTCCTGGGCATCCGCTACGCCAGCGAGATTACCGGCGGCAACCCTGAGCAGCTGATCGCCCAGGTGACCGACGAAAAGTTGATCTATGAGCAGTTGCGGCGGCGCATCCCCACCCCGCACATGCTTTCGGCCCAGATCGACCTGCTCCATCCCACCGACTTTTCGGTCCTCCGCCCCGAGATGCGCTACGCGTACTTCGAAGCGACTGGGCGTAAAAGCCTCCGTGCCATCAGCCACTGGATCGAGCAGGGCGGCACACGCTCCATCCCCCGAACCCTCGAGGCCTTTCGCAAATCCCCCCCATCCGACGGCAATGGGCTGGTCCAACTGATCCGCCAAGCCAGCGGCGTGGACGTGACCCCGGACCTGATCGCCAAGTAACCCCGATCACCTCAGATTCCGATACGCATCGAGCGTCAGCTCATGGGCGGCGGTGGCGGCCGTGCGCACCACCGGATCCAGCGCGGGATCGACCGACCACTTGGCCAGCAGATCCTTGGCCCCCTGTTGATCCCCGAACGTGTTGGCGTTGTATTTGTACAGGCCCATGCGCAGCGTGGCTTCGGTCCGCCACATGCGCTCCCGGGAACGCTTGGCCAGGCCAAACACGTTGCCGGCGTCGGTGGCAATCGATACGTCGCTGATGCGGGCGACGATCGCCCGGATGGGCGTGACGTATTCCTTGTCGAATTTCATCCGGGCTTCGTCGAAATCCTTGATCTTCGCCGCCCGCGCCGAATCCCCCGCCGCCACCGCCAGCTCGCGCAGCACATACGCGCCCGATCCCATCAGGCCCGTGCCCTTGTGGTACTCGAAATAGATCAGCCGCTCTTCAAACAGCTTGTGGCCCAGCGCGAAAACCGCCTCGGCATACTTGGTGGCCTGCTGAGGATCCCGCTTGACATTGCCCATCGCCATCCGGTTGATCATCGCCTGCCCGAGTTTATCCAGCACCTCCAGCGGCTCGCGTTCGACCTGGTAGTTGACCACCTCCTGCGGATTTTTTTCAAAGATCGTCGCGCGCGACGCATGGGTCGCCGTCACCAGCAGGTCCATCGCCTTAAGCTGGCTGATGATCGGGTCGGTGCTCTTGCCCTTGTTGCAGAACTCCTCGTACATCGGCTTGTGTTCCAGATATTCCTGGACCGCCTGGCGGTACAGCGAACCGGCGTCCTCCGGCCCGTTCATCTGCACGATGGTCTTGGGATCGATCGGCAGCGCCATCACCGCCAGGTTCCTGGAATCCTGAAGAAACGTCGTCTCTTCGGTCAACTGGCCTCGCTGGAAATCCAGCCACACCAGCGACAGCGCCGTGCCCATCACGATCAATCCCGAAATCAGCCACCCGGTTGCATTCCCAAGCATGAGCAATCCTCCGAAGCTTCATAGATTACTGGCGAAAGCGCCAAGAGGAAAGCACCAACCGTCCTGGGCCCCGGGACCGCAGGCCCGTGCTTTTCCCCCTGCTAGACATCCACGCGCCGCACCGGCGGCAGCGAATCCAGGAACAGCCGCCCGTACCGTTTGGTCGTCACCCGGCTGTCCAGGATGACGACGATCCCCCGGTCGGTCTTGGATCGAATCAACCGCCCGAACCCCTGCTTCAGCTTGATCACCGCCTCCGGCACCGAGTAGTCCATGAACGGATTGCCCCCGCGCCGCGTGATCGCTTCCAGCCGCGCTTCGACCACCGGCTCATCCGGCACCGCAAACGGCAGCTTGACGATGATCACATTCCGCAGCGCATCGCCCTGCACGTCGATCCCCTGCCAGAAGCTGGCCGTGCCGAACAGCACCGCATTGGGCGTCGATCGGAACCGATCCAGCAGCACATTCCGCGGCGTGCCTTCGCCATGCACCAGCAGCGAACAGCCCATCCGCTCAATCTCCTCCCGCAACCGCCCGGCCGCATCCAGCAGCATCTTGAAGCTGGTGAACAGCACAAACGCCCCGCCGTTGGTCTGGCGCAGGTAATGCAGAATCCGCTCGGAGGCCGCTGGCACAAACCGCGCCGTGTCGTTGGGATCCGGCAGATGGCTCTCGACATACAGCGTCGCCTGCGTCGCGTAATCAAATGGCGAGCCCAGTTGCAGCGCCTGCTCCTTGACCACCCCCAGGCGGGATTTGATGTAGGCAAACGGCTCGGCGGCGATGGACGTCTTGCCGGTGTCCCGGGCTTTGCGCCGTGCCGGGGCGCCGGCCGTGCACAGCGTCGCACTGGTCATCACAACGCTGTGGAGCTTTTCAAACAGGTGCCGCTTCAACCCATCGGCCACCGAGATCGGCGCCGCGTGCAGCGACACCCGCCGCGGCGTGCGCGGCGAAATGTCCATCCAATACACCGCATCGGCCACCGTCTGCTTCACCACCGCCTCCAGCGTATCGGCCAGCACCGCCACCTTGTCCGCCATGCTCGTCAGCTCCGACATCTCCTCGGGCGATTTGAGCCCCGCCAGCATCGCCCGTATGTGCAGCGCCAAATCGCGCAGCCGCGGCGACAGATCATTCTCCACCCACCCCGGCTCGTACAGCCGGCCGTTCTTCCGCCCCTGCTGATGCTGGAAATGAATGCACCGCTCGAAAAAGTATTCGCACCGGCTGGCCAGTTCCACCACGTCCCCGATCGCGTCGTTCGCCGCCGCCCCATGGATCGACAGCAACCCTTTTCCCCGTTTCACATCGTACAGCGACCGCAACTGGTACTTGATCCCCGCCTCGCTGACCTTCAGCGCAAAATGCTCGCCGGCCACATCCTCCACCGTGTGCGCTTCATCCAGCACCACCAGGTCGTACTTGGGCAGGTAATTCACCCCCGCCATCCGCAGCGCCAGATCCGAGAAAAACAGCGCATGGTTCACCACCAGGATGTTCCCCCCCTGCATCCGCCGCTTGGCCGCCTGCCAGAAACAGTCAGCGTAGAACTTGCAGCTTTTCCCCAGGCAATTGCCCTGCTCGGCGCACACCTTTTCCCACACCCCCCGATCCGGCACCTCCGGCAGATCCGACAGCGACCCGTCGGTCGTGCGCTGCGCCCACTGTTCGACCGCCCACAACGATTGAAGCTGCCTCGGCTCGTCAAACAACATCCCCTGCCGCCCCCGCGCCTGCTCCAGCCGCCGCTGGCACAGGTAATTGCCCCGCCCCTTGACCAGCACCGCCGTGAACTCATCGGGATACACCGACTGAATCAGCGGAATGTCCTTGTAAACAAGCTGTTCCTGGAGCGAAATCGTGTGGGTGGAAATCACCACCCGTTTTTTATTTTTCACCGCGTAATCGATCGCCGGCAGCAGATACGCAAACGACTTGCCCACCCCCGTCCCGGCTTCCACCAGCAGATGATGCCCCTGCCCGAATGCCTCCTGCACCGCCCCGGCCATCTCCAGCTGCTGTGGCCGATACTCATAGCGCTCCCCCAGCCGCCGGGCAATCGCCCCGTCCGCACCGAGAATGTCCTGCAATGTGGAGTTCACCCGAACAATATTCTAACGTGCCTCCCCTGCCGTTGCACCCTGTCGCCTCAAATATCCAGCCGCTTTCCCGCCCGGGCATCGGCATCCTTGAAACGGAACACTCCGGGATGCTCGTCCCATTTTAGATCGGGGCAGCCGCGCCGGATAAGCTGCACGACCTTCGGGTTTTTCAGCAACCGGAATGATTCGCTGCTGCTACGTCCCGATGTCCTCATTCCACAGTTCCGGATGCTCCCGGATGAACCGCCCCATCATCTCGATGCATTCCTTGTCCGCCAGGTCAATGACTTCCACTCCGTGTTGCCGCATGAACTCGGGGCCGCCTTTGAAATTGACCGATTCGCCCACGATCACCTTGGGCACTCCGAATTGCACCACCGCCCCCGAGCACAGATAGCAGGGCATGAGTGTCGAATACAAAACCGTGTCCTTGTAGGTTTTCTGCCGGCCGGCCTTGGTCAGACAGTCGATTTCCGCGTGGGCCATCGGGTCCCCATGCTGCACCCGGCGGTTGTGGCCGCGGGCGACGATCTGCCCATTGCGCACCAGGACCGATCCGATGGGCAGGCCCCCTTCCTGCATTCCCTGTTTCGCCTCATCGATCGCCGCGCGCATGAACGGGTCCATTGCCTTCTCCTTGCCGGGCAGATCGGCCGGCTGCAGCCGGGCGGCCTGCTCATTTTCCCGCTGGATTATGTCATAGACTTCCTTGCGATGCACCCGCACCGACGTCGGCGCGTTGATGCCCAGGCGGACTTTATCGCCGCGGATATCGACGATGACCACTTCGATATCATCGCCGATCATGATGGTCTGATCGCGCTGGCGGGCAAGAACGAGCATAGGATTGTCCCTCGGGGAATCCCGGTCGGCTGCAAGATTCCTCTCGCACGCCGGTCGGCAACTATCTATTGTAGGCCCCCCGCCCCGATTCTGCAGTGCTGAATTTCATCCGCCCGGCAAACGCCCTATTCGCCATCGGCTAGGCCTTGGCTTTTTTGTGCACTTCCACCACCACCCTGCCCTCGGTCCCGGGCAATTGCACCGGGTGAACCTGCACCTTTACTCCGCCGAGGCGGCGGATTGTTTTTTGGGCCTGGGGCAGTTCTTCGGCGATTTTGGGGCCTTTCATGGCCAGCAATTTGCCTCCCGGGGCCACCAGGGGCAGGCACCATTCGGCCAGTTGCCCCATGCCCGCAAGTGCCCGGGCCACCACCACTTCAAACGCGGGGCGGGGAGAGAGCCGGGCGATTGCCTCGGCCCGCTCAGCGAGCACCGTCAGGTTTTTCAGGTGCAGGCGGTGGGCGGCGGACTGGAGGAAGGCGGCTTTTTTCCGGGTGGATTCGATCAGGGTGACGGACAGGTCGGGGCGGACGATGGCCAGGGGGATTCCGGGGACGCCGCCGCCGCTGCCGATGTCGGCCAGGCTTGCCGGGCCGGGCGGGAGGAAGGGCAGGAGCGTCAGGGCATCGCCGATATGCTGGATTTCAGCCTGGGCCGGATCGGCGATGCGGGTGAGGTTCATGGATTGGTTGGCGGCCAGGAGCAGCTCGAGGAATTCGGCGAGTTTGGCGCTGCTGGATTCCTCGAGACACATGCCGCCGCGGAGCGTCAAATCATGCCACAAAGACTGCATTAGGTATGCTCTCCACCTGCCGGGGCACTGCTTTTTCACGTCGGGCGACGGCTTTATTCCCCATAGTCGGCGCGCAGGACGATGCCGGCGTCGCGGACGACGCGCAGGGCGTGTTCCTTGGCCTCGGTGTAGGGTTTGGTGTCTTCGATGGGCATTTTTTCCAGTTCGGTCGCGGCGGCGCCGATCTGCTCGGCGGTGGTGACCACGTCGGCGAGTTTCATTTTCTGGCTGGAATCCAGGCCGCGTTTGCCGACATCGCCTTTGCCGAAGTCTTCGATGGTGTTGGCATCGGCGGAGACGCCTTTGACGTGGGCTTCGAGTTTGGCCAGTTCCTGGTTGAGCATTTGGGAGGTTTGGCGGGAGAAACCCATCAGCAGGGGTTTGGTCTGGAGGGTGGCGCCGGTGGCGGCTTTTTCGAGGCACATCATGTCCGCCGCCAGGAGGATGGCATCGAGGGCGGGCTTGAGGGATTCGCTGTTTTGGGCGAGCTCGAATTTTTTGGTATTCGCCGCCAATTCATCGGCCAGCAGCGCCGCGAAGGCGGCTTTGCGCTGGTCGGGGTCGGCGACCGGGAGGATGGGGCCTTTTTTGTGGGGCAGGTAGCCGGCCTCGCGGCATTTTTTCATCAGCAGCGCGGTGGCTTTGGCCAGGGCGGCGTCGTCCTTGCCGGGGGCTTCTTTGATTGCGAGGGTGAAGCTTTCGGTGGCCGGGACGTACTGCTTGAGGTTCGCGTGGGTTTCGCCTTTGAGCATCAGGAGTTTGTAGCGGTCGAAGTTCGCCGCGGCCGGGCCCTTGATGGCAAGGCAGCGGATCAGCTTGGGCAGAAGGGGCTGGAACTGTTTGGAATCGAACATCTGCTGCAATTCTTCCATCGTCGGGGGGGCGTTGCTGGTCTGGGCCCTGGCAGGGTGGCTGAGGACCAGTGCCAATACCCCTGCGAGTAAGATTCGCCGCATGTGAGCCTCCTGGTTCCCGTTACGTCCGGCAGATGATACCAAAAGTGGGGGTTGATGTTGCCAGGGGCTGAAGCCCGCACGCCTAGTGAGGAGGAGATGGTGCTTGACGGGGTTGGCTTGGGTGGGGCTTGTTGTTGCGTGCTGCGGGGCTTGGGTGGTACCCGGTGCGCCGGAAGCTCTCTGTCGTTCAATGCCTACCGCAACGCGTCTGCGTAAACCGTTCACGCTGGCGGCGTGGCCGGTGGATCGTCCGGGGAACTGGAGCAAAAGGGTGAATGAGACATTGGAGGAATCGGAGATCGAGCGACTGCGAACCAGCGTCGTGCGCGGCCGCCCTTTCGGCGGGGATGCCTGGGTGAAGAGGACCGCATCGGCCCTGGGATTGCTGTCGAGCCTGCGCGAGCGCGGGCGGCTGAAGAAAGAGATAAATGAGTAGTGACCCCTTTTCTTATTCCTAGTGAAGCCGTCGTTCGTGCGGCGTGGGGAGCCGGGTGCATCTTACGACCTCGACGAGATGGACCTGACCCTTTCTGATTTGCTATTTCTGGTCAAGGGATAGTCGCGCATTTCTTGCAGTATGTGACGAGAAAGCATCAAGGGTTCTGTCACTCTTCGAAAAAGCGAGATGATCCTTTTCCCGACAATATCGATTCCAGTCATCTTCACCAAACGGGAAGAATGGCGATGAAAGATAGCCGTCCAAGACAGCCGTAAATCGCTGAATACTGAATAGAAACATTGCAGCTTCAGGCGGAGGCATCAATCGCGGATCATAATGGTCCCCATGGATCTGCTTTAGGAGTTTATCCATTTGCGCACGGGTGGCTTGGAACGCTTCTACTTCTTGCTTCGCCAGGGCTGCAAGTTGACGTTCGCAAGTTTTGGGGTCAAGCATAAGCAATGACCGCATGAGATGCACTTCATTGACCAAATGATGTCCATGATTCGCAGCGATCGAACCGACGGTCGTTGCTATAAGTAGATTGTGGAGGACCGGAGAAGTTTCTTCTCCGCGCAATCGCGACAGATCCAGACCCTGTACCGAGAGAACTGAAAATAACACCGAATTTCTCTGAATCAGCGCAATGAATAGCGAATCGGATTTCCAAGTACCTGCCGCGTGGTGCCAAACCTCTGCTAAAACATCGTGGTCCGGCACAGATAAGCCTTGGTTAGTCGTCACCTCATAAAGGTTAGATTGCATAAAACTCCACGCACGAAGCCAGAAGCAGTAGATCATCACGACAAGTGGGAATTCTAATTGAATTTGAACGCATCTTCCAAGTTGCGTATGTGTTCCTGCAATTCGAATATCTTTTTGAGAAATAAAAGGGGTCACTACTCATTGTTGACGACCCTCCCCCGCAGCCCGTATCTTCTCCCCGATGCCGCGCTCCGCCCGCTCCATCGAATCCGGAATGATTTACCCCCTTTTCTTATTCTAAATGAGTAGTGACCCCTTTTCTTATTCTAAGCACCACCATTCTGATAGGAGGCCGCAGCTTGCGCCAGTGTTTTTTAACGCGAGCTCAGGCGCGAAGTTATGCCTAAAGGCAACGCCATTTGTAATGTCCCCTTTTCTTCATCCATTTTAATTGACAAGATCGAGCGATTAACATCATGGCAACAGCTTGACTAAGCGTGCGGGAAGGCCATCCAACGGCTTTTGCAGTACGTCGAGCTCGGATACATCGACTCTGTTCAGCTTCATCCGGGCGAGCTTCTTCCGGTACAATTCGGGAGAAATCAGAAGATCTGTTGATTCACTTTGATATAGCGGAGCAACGCATTTAGGCGGCAAAACATATTTCCTTCCAATTGCCCGATAAATTAGTTGGCCACACTCATCACAAACTCTGTACTGGCACTGCTCCCCTCGAATCAAAAGCCGACACCGACCAATTAATGTTCGATATCCGTCAAGTTGAGCTCCCGATTCCTCAAATACGCGCCCGACATGACACCACTTATTAACTGCTGTCGTTCCTAATGCATCCAGGAGTTTAGTGCTTGCAATCATTATCCCCGCACCGTAAACAAAATCCAAATCAGATTTGCGACGCTCAGGCACTACAATTGCTTCAATGGCCTTTGACAAGTCTCGCGGACTTCCGCAACTGCCACAAAGCCAAGACTGTTCGGCCTCTTTCTCCCATGAACGAGCTCCTGTGAATGCATCACTAGCCGAAGGCTCGATCTGAAAAAGAAATTGCTTTATTTGAACCATTTCATGTTTCCTTTATCCATATTCTTCCAGAAATATTTTACGAATTCAGGGAAAGAAAAGGGGTCACTACTCATTGTTGACGACTCTCCCCCGCAGCCCGGATCTTCTCCCCGATGCCGCGCTCCGCCCGCTCAATCAAATCCGGAATGATTTACCACGTCCTGAACCGGGGCAACGGCCGGATGCAATTGTTCCACAAGGACGCCGACTATGCCGCCTTCGAGCGGGTGCTGGCCGGGGGCCTGCAGCGGTACCCCGTGGCCCTGCTGACCTATTGTCTCATGCCCAATCACTGGCATCTGGTGCTCGCGCCGGGGACCAGCTCGTCCCTGGCCGACCTGATGCGATGGATCGGCGTCACCCACGTGCGGCGGCATCACGAGCAGTATCATACCGTCGGCGGCGGGCATCTGTATCAAGGGCGATTCAAAAGTTTTCCCGTGCAGGAAGATGTGCATTGTCTCACCGTCTGCCGATACGTCGAGGCCAACGCCGTGCGGGCGAACCTGGCCGACAAGGCCGAGGATTGGCCCTGGGGCGGTCTGCACGCCCGTCGGGAGCGGGGCAAACCGTTCACGCTGGCGGCGTGGCCGGTGGATCGTCCGGGGAACTGGGGCAAACGGGTGAATGAGACATTGGAGGAATCGGAGATCGAGCGACTGCGAACCAGCGTCGTGCGCGGCCGCCCTTTCGGCGGGGATGCCTGGGTGAAGAGAACCGCATCGGCCCTGGGATTGCTGTCGAGCCTTCGCGAGCGCGGGCGGCCGAAGAAAGAGATAAATGAGTAGTGACCCCTTTTCTTATTCCCCGCCCAGCGGCTTCGCGCTGCCGGTTTCTTCTTTCGATCCGTTTGTTACGCTGCGCATCGGGCTCTCTTGGCTGGTTAAGGGTTGTCTTCACACCAACACCTTCCAGCGGGAGGGCTCTATTTTCAAATGTGCGCATGAATCAGGACTTTCTCGCAACTGCGACCGCCGGGTACGCGCAGCACATCCAGCGGATTGGGGAGCAGAAATTCAACGCGTCCCGTCGCAAGAGACATCCGGCCCGGCGGTGGGTAGCCCAGCGGACCGGAACGTGGCCGAACAGGTTTCGGGCAATCCTCATTCGCTGGTGGAAGATAACGAATTGTCTGGGTCTGATCGCACTGGATTCAATCCTGTTGTGGTACCGACGCGCCATTCGTTTGGGGCCATTGGAGTTCCCGGATCATGTTTCGAGATAGTTTTTAAGCAGGTCAGTGCGTTGATTCACTCGGTTTCAAAGCTGGGCCGGTTGGCCTTCAACCATTCAATCCAAGCGTTAACATCATTACCGAAATCCTGACCGGTTAATTCTCGTAGCTTTTGGAGACATTCTTCCACACTCATTTCTCGTAACCAGTCGTAACGAGAGCCATCCGGAACTTGCGATTCTAGCCTATATCTCAATTTTGTTTGCAGTGAAACCCGCATGTTTTCCTCATTATAGTTCAAGGGGGGAAGAAAAGGGGTCACTACTCATTCTTCGGTCTTCCCCGGCCGCGCAGGCTTGGGGTCAGGCCCAGCCTCGCCGCCGTTTTCATCACCCAGCTTTCCTCTCCAAACGGCCTGCCCCGGTTCACGCTCGTGCGCAATCGCTCGATCTCATCGCTGTTCTGATCTTCATCGATCAGCGTCGTCCAATTTCCCGGTCGATCCACGGGCCACCGGGCGAGCCTGAACGGCTTGTCCGGCTGTCGCCTCGCCCACGTCCCGCCCCAGGGCCAATCCTCGGCGCGTCGCACCAGACCCGCCCGGCGGGCGTTGGCCTCCACATACCGGCAGACCGTCAGGAAATGGCGATCTTCCTCCACCGGAAAGCTTTTGAACCGTCCCTGGTAGAGATGCCCGCCGCCGCGGGTGTGGTAGTGCTCGTGATGACGCCGCACGTGGGTGACGCCGATCCATCGCATGAGATTTCCCAGGGCCGCATCCTTGCCGGGGCACATCACCAGATGCCAGTGGTTGGGCATGAGGCAGTAGGTCAGCAGTTGGACGGGATGGCGCTGCAAGCCCTCGGCCAGCACCCGCTCGAAGGCGGCGTAGTCCGGGTCCTGATGGAAAAGCCGCATGCGGCCGTTGCCGCGATTGAGCACATGGTAGATCAATCCCGCCTCGATGGCGCGAAGGGGTCGGGGCATGGGAGAAGGGTAGCAGGACGCCGGGGGATGTCAATAATGAGTAGTGACCCCTTTTCCTATTCCTTGAAACCCAGCCAATACCGAAGTGAGATCAATGACATCGCAAACATGACCTTTCTGAGCAAGCCAACAAACGTGCAAATCGAAGATTTGCCGCCATGGCAATATTTGCCGCAGGCAACGTCGAAGGCGATAAGACGAGCACATTTCATTCCTGAAGACCAAAAATTATGGCATCCGAGCAGGTTTGGGGATTTCCTCGATGCGCGGCGTGAACTAATTGCCGAAGCCGCCACACGATATCTTAGGTTTTTGAAGTAAGAACCAATGACCACCCGCTCCTTCATCCTCCACCATCTCCGTGGAGACACCTGAAGGTGACACGGGCCCTAGAGCGTGTTATGAACTTTGACCAATCTCCGCCAGTTGAGCCAGCATGAGCATGGCGAAGGCCAGGAAGTGCAGGGTAGTGTCCGTCAAGTTGCGCACATTCGATCATAAGCCCTCACTGAAACTGCCTGCTGTGAAAATCCGGAAAGGTTTCAGGATCGTTGATCGGATCCAGGGCTAAAACTGCAATATGTACTTGATTAATAATAATTACAAATATACACTCCGACATACGGATGATGCCACAAAAACGATAAAAGCTAGCCCCCAGCCTATAGCGATGATCCATTGTTGGAACTCGGTTTTGTACGTGGCAAACCCCTTTGATGCGCAATCAATCCGATGACGAGACTCGTTCATATCGGGACTGGAAAAGTGGAGGCGGATTGATCGACTTGATCAATCCGGGACAATTGTCAATCGACGTGCGTCATCTTTGATTTCGCCATTCATCCGCGATGGCAACGAATCTTGGCGGCCGGAGCTCTCTGGCGCGAAGCAAGGGTCCCAAGTGGGTTCGCACAGCGAACCTTACAAAGCTGGCCAGAATTCAATTACCAATTGAGTAATAGATATTCGAATAGTAAAAAAAACAGATATGCGTAGAACGCTGCAAAACCGACAAGAGCCAGTCCCCAGCCTATAGCGATGATCCACTGCTGGAACTCGCTTTGGGATGGGGCAAGCCCCTTTGATGCGTAACCAATCCAATAACGAGGCTCTTTCATATCGGAATTGGAAAAGAGGATACGAATCGATCGGCTTGATCAATTCGGAACAGTTGGCAATCGACGTTCGTCATCTTATTTCGCCTGGTTGGCTCGCACAGCGAACCCTAAGACCCGGCCATCGCCCTTGAGGTAGGCAGAGCAGATGCTGGTGTCGAGCAGGAAGCTCAAGGCGTCGGCTCCGGGCGCTGGTGCTTGCGGTCTCGGCGGACTTGTTCCCAGAAGCCATCCTACTCCGCCGCATCATTGGCCCACGAGCCGAACGAACGACGCAATCCTTCTCCAGGCGGCAAGGCGGGCAGGAGCGTTACCGAAACGCGTTGTCCCTCCGGGAATCCCGGCTCGTGATCCAGTTCTATCGTACGGCCATGTACGATCCCCTTGAGGATGTTCGATCCGATGGTCATGTTCACCTCTTTCGGCGATACGGCAGGCGACAACAGAAAAGATTATACCCTCTTTTTGTGGTCGGCCGCCAGTCGAAGTTCGGGTGACCCCGCCGCTCACCTACTACTGGCAATCGGCAAATTGAACGGGAGGGGTTTGTGGGGCTGCTCATTGCGTGCTGTGGGGCTTGGGTGGTAGGCTTGAGGGTGGGGAGCGCGTGCGGAGCTTTATCATGAGCATCTCTTGGCGGCGGAGCATTTCGTGGTTTGTGGTGGGGGTGATGGTGGGGGCGATTCCGGCGATGGCGGCGACGCCGAAGCAGGTGGATGAGGCGATTGAGAAGGCCAAGGCGTTTCTTTATCTGCGGCAGAACTTTCGGGGGGATTGGGAGACGGTGCCCAATCCGCAGGTGAATCTGACCGAGGGGGAGCACTCCATTCACATCGGGCAGTATGGGGGGGTCAGCGCGCTGTGCACGTATGCGCTGCTGGCGGCGCGGGAGAATCATCAGGAGCCGCGGCTGGTGAAGGCGATCAAGTTTCTGGAGCAGTGCCGGATGATCGGGGTGTATGCGGTGGCGATGCGGTGCAATGTGTGGGCAACGCTTCCGCCGGCGCGGGTGAACAAGGCGCTGCTGCGGCAGGATGCCCATTCGCTGCTGAACGCGACGTATCCGGCGGGGCCGGGGCACGGGTTTTACAGCTATCTGCTGGAGCCGCGGCACAGCGGCAGCCGGTTTGATCACAGTTGCAGCCAGATGGCGGTGCTGGGGTTGTGGTCGGCGGCGCAGGCGGGGGAGGAGACGCCGCTGGCGTATTGGTCGCTGGTGGAAAACGGGTGGCGGGCGAACCAGTTTAACACGGGGGGATGGCTGTATTCGCCGACGGACAATTTGCATCAGCCGGAATTCGCGACGGTGACGATGACGGCGGCGGGGCTGGCGACGCTGTTCATCACGCAGGACTATGTGCACCGCAACGAGGGTGTGAAATGCTCGGGGAACATCAACGACCCGTGGCTGGAGCGCGGGCGGACGTGGATGGCGGGGAACATCGACCGATTCAGTTATGAGAACCCGAGCGAGAAGTTTCCGATGCGCACGTATTATGCGCTGTACGGGATCGAGCGGGTGGGGGAAAG
>JADMIO010833547.1_pt1 | contig 18883 bp, 20 predicted proteins | sample 8958161 | NCBI WGS metagenome assembly JADMIO01 (sample SAMN16585339, study PRJNA669376) | soil metagenome | isolation source: Crop rotation soil | place: USA: Cullars Rotation, Alabama | collected 2011 | reverse complement strand
CTTTCCCCCTGCCGCGCCTGGTCTTCGCGGATGGCGGCGTGGCGCGCCACCACATGCGCCATCTCATGCGCCAGCACGGAGGCGAGCTCGGAATTGTCGTTGGCGAGCGCCAGCAGTCCGCGCGTCACGTAGAGCTGTCCGGTCGGCAGCGCGAAGGCGTTCACCGCCGGCGAATTGAGAATCGTGGTCTTGTAATGCAAGTCCGGCCGCTCGGAGGCGGCGACGAGCTTCTCGACCGTCTGGTTGATTTCGGCTTCGAGCTTGGCGTCGTCATAGGCGCCGCCGTAGGCAGCCAGGATGCGCATATGCTCGCGCTGCACAGCCGACGTCGGCTGCTGTTCCGCGGCCTGCTTGGGCGGTTCGGGCAGGAACACCTGCCGGTCGACCGGCAACTGGCCGGTGCATCCGGCAAGCACCAGCGCGACCACGGCGGCGGTGCCGAGCGCCTGCGCCTTGCGTGCTTTGGTACCGAATCTCCCCACGACCCGATCCTACTGCGAAACGATCTCGATCTGCTCCGGCCGCGACGCGTCGACCCGCGGGCCGCCGCGTTCCTCGACCCATCCGCGAACCCGCACCGTCCGGCCTTCGAGCTTTTTGGGCTCGATGCCTGCGGCCGTGAACGGCCGCTCCTGCCGCTTCGCGATCGTGACGGCGAAATCCCGCGTCCACCGCCGCCCGAAATTCACATAGATGGTGCCTCCGCTCTCGCGGACTGACAACACCTTGCCTTGGATGACCGCAAAGCGGCCGAGATCGGCCAGGATCTCAGCCGGGTTCTCGGCGTGCCGAAGGACATAGCCCGGATCGCCCCAAAGGCCAAGTTTTGCCTCGCGGGCGGCCCGTTCCAGCGCCAAAAATGCCGTCCCGCAGGCCCGATCGTCCACCCGGGCGGCGACCCGCGCCTGGCCTTGGGTCAGCAGGGCCTCCTGCACCGGCCTCGGAGTCTCCCCGCCGATGGTCACATAAGCCACGGTCCGGCCATAGCGGTCGCTCTCCGGGCCGAGTTTTCGCAATTCGATCGGCTGGCCGCCGATCAGGGCATCGAGCGCGGTCTTGGCGGACGCGGGGGATTCGATCGCGGCGAGGCGGACTTCGCGTCCGTCATCCAGCCGGAACGAGCGGCCGTCGAGCACCGCGACGACCGTCCCGGTGCCGATCACCGGGAGGCGGCACGGCTCGGCCGCCGCCGGCATGGCGGTGACCCAAACCGAAGCGAGCAGGCATCCCCCAAAGCGCCGGACGCCGCGGCGGCGCAGTGACATCCCCATGCGTCAATCGAAATGGCCGAATGCGGCGGCAGCACGGCGGTAACGTGACACGCACTGTCATTCGGGCGCGCGCCGTCACACGATACGGTGGTCCCGTACCTCGAACAGGGCGATCGGCCCCGGGCCGCGGAAGGGCGGATTGTTGCGCGCCAATGTTTCGGCGCTGTCGTAAGAGAGTTCGACCATCCGCTCGACGTCGATCTCGATGCGTTCGCGCTTGAAGTTCGGCGCCGCGCCCTGCTTCAGGATGGTGTGGTCGATCAGCCCCTCCATCCCGCCGACGCCGCGCAGCTTCTGCAGATCCGCGACGGTCTGCGGCGCGCTGCCGAGATTGTTGGAAGGCTTGAGGAACAGCGCGATCTGCTTCACGCCGGACGGCTTCTTGGCGGGGGGCACGACGGTCTTGAACTCGCTCACCACGCGCGCGCTCGCGCCGATCCAGAGCAGGGAGTCGCGGTCGCACGCGACTTCCTGGTCGGAGTCGTAACAGATCTGCCGCTGCTCTTCGGTGTCGAACCAGATCTGCGCGAAGCCGTCGATGCGCAGGCTGCGCGCAAGATCGTTGGTGCCGGGCGCGTCGTGCTGCACATGGCTCTGCACGTAGGAGCGCATGCCGGGGAGCGCGGCCGCGAGCGGGCCGTGCACGTCGAGCCAGTGCTGGCGATATTGTCCGATCGTCGCCTCGGGCTTCTTGCGGATGAACGAGATCGCCGTGATGGTCACGCCTTCCTCCGGGTCGCTGTTCGGGCTCGTCGTTTGGGCAAGCCTAGCGCGGCCTTGAAACAGTTCAACAAGCCCGCGCCGCGGGCGCTGGAAGAGAGAAAAGCAGGACGAAATTCTGCAGCTTTACCAGCTATTTACCTGAATAATTCGTTGCCTCCTGGCCGCTATGGTTAAGCCATAATTAAGCTCCCTTTGCGAGGAAGAAGCCCTGTTCGCAAACGCGTGAGGGACTATGGCATTGCGTCTGGGTGGGCCCGCCGGGGCAGTCGCCGGCTTGATGGCGATCGGTGCAATCGGGTGGGGCGGGTATACGGCGCAGTCCACGTTCCAATGGCTCCTCAAGGTCGACCGCGCGCTCGCGGCATCGAACCTGCGGCACGAATCCAATACCGACGCCAAGAGCGACCGGCTGCCGGTCGCGCGGTCCGGTTTCCAACTCGCGTCGCTTCAGCCGCGCGTGATCGCGGCGTCGTTCGCGCCGGTGCGGTCCGCGCCGTTGCTGTTCGCGCCATCCGAACCGGCCACGCCCGCCGCCGAGGCTGCGCCGCTGCCGGAAACCACCGAGGCCATCACGGCGCCGTCGGTCGTCGCGGCGCCCGCGCCGCAAGAGACGGCGAAGCCCGCGCCCGCGCCTGCGCGCCAGGAGGCTGCGCGCCAGGAAATCACGCGTCATGAGCCGGTGCGTCAGGCCGAGAAGCCGAAGCCGCCGAAGCCGAGCTCGATGCTCGACGACGCGTCGATCGCCAGCATCAAGACGCGCCTGCGTCTCACCGCCGATCAGGAAGGCTATTGGCCGGCGGTCGAAGCCGCGCTGCGCGACATCGCCCGCAACCAGCTGGCGCGCCGCAAGGATGCGTCGCAGATCGACGTCAACAGCCCGGAAGTGCAGCGTCTGACCTGGGCCGCGATGCCGCTCCTGATGCGCATGCGCGAAGACCAGAAGCGCGAAGTCCGCACGCTCGCGCGGGTCATCGGCCTCGAGGCCGTCGCCTCGCAGATTTGAGCAAAGCTGCAGCGGTACCGCTTACCCTCTCCCACAAGGGGAGAGGGTAAGGATCGCGACACCTAAATCATCAGCACCACTGCGCCGGCCGCGATCAGCGTCCAGGCGCCGAACGGTCCGAACAGCACCTTCAGAAACCGGTTGTCGGGCGAAAACCCGATGCCGTGCACGAACGCGCCCGCAACGCCCAGCATCAGGATCGGCAAGCCGAGGTGCAGCCGCGCGCCCGGCACCTCGCGCAGCACGAAGGGAAACAGCATCAGGGTCAGGCTGATGCCGGCCGCGACCGCAAGCGAGAGGGCGCGCGCAACCGGCATGCGCGCCTCATTGGCGGCGATCATCGATGCGGTCGCTGTGCAGCTCGAACCACATCGCGTTCAGGATGCCGAAGGCGATCGCAAAGCCGACGCCGAGGATCCAGGTGAAGTACCACATCGTCGTCTCCTCTCGCTCTTAGTACGCCGCGTGATCGTTGCGCTCGACGAAAGCCGCCGTGATGGGTCCGCGCAGCACCCGATACACCCAGGCCGTATAGGCGAGGATCAGCGGCATGAAGATCAGCGTGACCCACAGCATGATGCCGAGCGTCAGGTGGCTCGATGACGAGTCCCAGACCGTCAGGCCCGCCCGCGGCTCGAGCGACGACGGCAGCATGAAGGGAAAGAGCGCGAGCCCGGCCGTCGCGATGATGCCGGCGACGCCGAGCCCGGACGCAAGGAACGCCAGCATCGGAAGGCGTGTGCCGATGAGGAGCGCGGCGAGCGCCAGTCCCGCAAAGCCCGCGATCGGCGCCCCGATGGTAAGCGGGAAGGCTTTGTAGTTGTTGAGCCAAGCCCCGCCTTGCATCGCGGCCGTCTTGAGGAGCGGGTTGGAGGGGCCGTCGTGCGGCAGCGCCGATGTGATCACATGGCCGTCGATTCCGAACGCCACCCACACGCCCGCCAGCGCGAAGAGAACGATCGCGACGAATGCGGCGACCCGCCCGGCCCGGACAGCGCGTTCGACGATCGCGCCGCTCGCCTTCAGGCCCAGATACGTCGCGCCGTGCAGCGCCAGCATCGCGACGCTGAGCAGTCCGCAGAGAAGCGCGAACGGATTGAGCAGGCCGAGCAGCGAGCCCTCGTAGGTCATCACCAGACTGCTGTCGAAGCGGAACGGCACGCCGCGGATCACGTTGCCGAAGGCGACGCCGAAGATCAGCGCCGGCACGGCCCCGCTGACGAAGAAGCCGGTGTCCCAGGCGCGCCGCCAGCGCGGATCGCTCACCTTGCTGCGGAATGTGATCGAAACCGGGCGCAGGATCAGCGCCGCCAGCACGATGAACATCGCCAGATAGAAGCCCGAGAACGCGGTCGCGTAGAGGATCGGCCAAGCCGCGAAGATCGCGCCGCCGCCGAGGATGAACCACACCTGGTTGCCCTCCCAGACCGGCCCGATGGTGTTGATGACGATCCGCCGCTCGCTGTCGGTCCTCGCGACATGAGGCGAGAGCGTGCCGACCCCGAGATCGAAGCCGTCCATCACCGCGAACCCGATCAAGAGGACGCCGAGCAGGGCCCACCAGAGCAGCCGCAGGGTTTCATAGTCGAGCATGGCGCTCTCCTTTACTCGGCCGCGGCGACGCGCTGCGCCAGCGCGGGGGCCATCGCGGGCTCCGGCGTCGTCTCGCCCGGCCCGGCCTTGACGGTCTTCAGCATCAGGTAGACGTCCACGACGGCGAGCGTCGAATAAAAGACCACGAAGCCGACGAGGGTGATCGCCACGTTGCCGGCCGAGATGCTCGACACCGCGAGGAAGGTCGGCAGCACGCCTTCGATCACCCAGGGCTGGCGGCCGACCTCCGCGACGATCCATCCGAGCTCGGCCGCGATCCAGGGCAGCGGCAGGCTCAGGAACGCCACCCAGAGGAACAGCGGATAACGGTCGAGCCGGCGGAGGCTGGCGAGCCAGAACGCGAGCGCGAACAGCGCGATGAAGAAGAAGCCGAGCCCGACCATGACGCGGAAGCTCCAGAACAGCGGCGACACGGCCGGCACGGTGTTCCAGGCGGCGGCGGTGATCTCTTCGGGCGTCGCATTGGCGATGTCGGGCCGGATCTTCTTCAGCAGCAGCGCATAGCCGAGGTCGGCCGCGGTCGCTTCCAGCCGCGCGCGCTCGGTGGCATTGCCGGGCTGCGCGTGCAGCTTCTCCAGCGCCTGATAGGCGACGAGGCCCTTGCGGATGCGATCCTCGGCGTGCCGCACCAGTTCCTTGATGCCGGGGATCGTCGTGTTGATTGAACGCGTTGCGATCAAGCCGAGCATCCACGGCACCTTGATCTCGTAATGTGTCGTCCGCGCCTCGACGTCCGGGATGCCGAACAGCGTGAACGAGGCCGGCGCCGGCTCGGTCTCCCACATCGACTCGATGGCGGCGATCTTCATCTTCTGGTTTTCGGTTGCGGTGTAGCCGCTCTCGTCGCCAAGCACGACGACCGAGAGCGCGGAGGCGAGACCGAAGCTCGCCGCGACCGTCATCGAGCGCTTGGCGAACGCGACGTGGCGGCCTTTCAGCAGATAGAAGGCGCTGACCGAGAGCACGAACATCGCGCCGGTCACGTAGCCGGCGCTAACTGTATGGACGAATTTCGACTGCGCGACCGGATTGAAGATCACCGCCATGAAATCGGTGACCTCCATCCGCATGGTGTCGGGATTGAACTTCGCGCCGACCGGATACTGCATCCAGCCGTTGGCGATCAGGATCCAGAGCGCCGACAGGTTCGAGCCGAGCGCGACCAGCCATGTCACCACGAGATGCTGCAGCTTCGAGAGCTTGTCCCAGCCGAAGAAGAACAGCCCGATGAAGGTCGCCTCCAGGAAGAACGCCATCAGGCCTTCGATCGCGAGCGGGGCGCCGAAGATGTCGCCGACGTAGTGGCTGTAATAGGCCCAGTTCATCCCGAACTGGAATTCCATGGTGATGCCGGTCGCGACCCCCATGGCGAAGTTGATGCCGAAGAGCACACCCCAGAATTTCGTCATCTGCAGCCAGATCGTCCGGCCGGTCATCACATAGACGCTTTCCATGATGCCGAGCAGGACCGCGAGCCCGATGGTGAGCGGCACGAACAGGAAGTGGTAGAGCGCCGTCAGCCCGAATTGCAGCCGCGACAGCGACACGACATCCATGGAGGTCATTGGTCAGCTCCGTGATCCGGATGGGGCAATGGGCTCAGCATCTGCGTGCGCGCTGCTTCGGTGTCGATATGCGGGCGCTGCAACGGGCCGAAGACGAAGAAGGCGGCGGCGAGCACGATGCAGGCCTTGACCGCCAGCACGATGACGATTTCACGCTTCAAACTGCGTAAAAGTGAGCGGGACATCATGCCGACAATATAGAGCTTTGGCCGTCGTGTCGCATCGCCGAATCAAGCATGCGACATCGCCGCCCGCGGGATACCCGGCGGTTCGGCCCTTCGCCCGAATCAAATTTCGGTTTGATCCACATCAAGGATCGGCGGCGACGCGTCCGCTACCCACGTCTCCTCGCTTACGGGGGACCGCAATGCCGACTGAAACCGCTATTGTCGCCGGCGCCGTCACGCTGGCTTTCGTCATCTTCGCCTGTGTGCTGGCGTGGGCGGAGCGGCAGGCCCGGCATTAAGCTGCTACATTGTCTCCGGCCGCGACCTTCCGGAGACAGTCATGCGTGCTGGCGACATCCTGATCGACACCGGGCAGCTTGCGGCGATACTTGGGCAGCCCGACCTCCGGCTGTTCGATTGCACCACCTACCTGGAGCCGCCGCCGCCCGATGCGGGCGTGCCCTACATCCCGGTGCCGGGCCGCAAGACCTTCGAGGAGGCGCACATCCCGGGCGCCGATTTCCTCGACATCCATAACGAATTCTCGCGCACCGATACGCAGCTGCGCTTCATGCTGCCGCCGGTCGCGCAGCTCGAAGCGGCCTTCGGCCGCCACGGCATCTGCGACGGCGCGCGCGTCGTGCTCTACAGCCTCGGCACCATGATGTGGTCGACCCGCTTCTGGTGGATGCTGCGCTCGCTCGGCTTCGATGCCGTGCAGGTGCTGGACGGCGGTTTCGACAAGTGGAAGGCGGAAGGCCGCCCGACCGAGAGCGGTCCGCCGAAGGGCTATCCGCCGGCCGTGTTCCGGGCCCAGCCGCGCAAGGGCCTCTTCGTCAACAAGGACGAGGTGCTGGCCGCCATCGGCGATTCCGACACCGTCACCGTGAACGCGCTCCTGCCGGCGTTCCATCGCGGGCTCGAGCCGAGCCGCTACGGCCGGCCGGGCCGTGTGCCCGGCAGCGTCAACGTGCCGGCCGCGACGCTCGTCGACCGCGCCACCAAGGCGCTGGTGCCGCTCGCCGAAGCGCGCGAGAAATTCGAGGCGCAGGGCATTACCCGCGACAAACGCGTGATCGCCTATTGCGGCGGCGGCATCTCGGCCACCATCGATCTCCTGCGCCTGCACCAGCTCGGCTACGACAACATCACGCTCTACGACGGCTCGATGGGCGAATGGGCGAAGGATGCCTCGCTCCCGATCGAGACGGATTAGGCGGGACGCGGCCGGAAGACTTCAATTCGGATTGACGCCGGCCGCCTTCAGCATCTTGCCGTAGCGATCGGCGTCGGACCGGATGGTGGCGTTGAACTGTTCGGGCGTGGTCACGACCGGTGTTGCGCCCAGGCTCTCCCATCGCTTCTGCGCATCCGGCGTCTGCACGATCGCGGCCACGTCTTCGTTGATCTTCTTGATGACGGCGGCCGGCGTCTTGGCCGGCGCCATCAGGCCGAACCAGGCGTCATACTGGAACTCCGGCATGCCGGCTTCGGCGAAGGTCGGAACGTCCGGAATGATCGGGCTCCGCTTCGGCGCCGCGATCGCCAGCGCCTTCAGTTGACCCGATTGGATCTGGCCCTGCGCGGTGCTGAGGAACGCCAGCGTGATCTGCGCCTCGCCCCGCATCAGGCTGGTGAGCGTCTCCGGCGTGCCCTTGTAGGGGATATGCACGATGTCGATCTTGGCGCCCTGCTTGAACATCTCGCCCGCGATGTAGTTCGAGCTCGCGATTCCGGCCGAGGTGAAGTTGAGCGTGCCGGGCTTCTGCCTGGCGAGATCGATCAGCTCCTTCACGCTCGTCACCGGCAGCGATGGCGGCACGACCAGCACCACCGGAACCGACGCCATCTGGATGACGCCGGCGAAATCCTTGATCGGGTCGATGACCAGGTCCTTGGTGATCGCGCTGATGATGGTGTGGCCGTTCGAGGTCAGCATCAGGGTATGGCCGTCGGGCTCGGCGTTGGCGGCGGCGATGGTGCCCGGAATGCCGGGCTTGTTCTCGACGATGACGTTCTGCTTCCACACTGGGGCGAGCTTGTCGGCGAGATAGCGCGCCAGGATGTCGGTGTTGCTGCCCGGCGTGAACGGCACCACGATCTTCACGGTCTGGTTTGGAAACGCCGCGGTCTGCGACAGTGCGGCGGATGCCGACAACAGCAGCGAACCAACGCAGAGTGCAATCAGTCTGCCCGTCCTCATGGTCACCATCCCTGATTTGATTTTTCTGTCAGAGCTTCAGCAGTGTCGTTGCATTGCCGCCGAAAATCAACGCCCGATCGTGCGCGCTGACCGGCGCCGCGTCGAGCCAGCGGCGGCCCGCGAGGTTGCCCTGGAACGGCCAGTCGACCGAAAACAGGATCCGCCCGACCCCCATCTCGGCGATCGCGCAGGTCAGCGCGGTATCGGAGAAAGCCCCGCTGGTCGTGAGCCAGAAATGCGTGCGGTAATAATCGGCGAAGGAGCGCGGCATCGTGAACTGCCGGGCGAGCGTGTCGGACGTGCGCCACAGGAGATAGGGCGCGGTCTCGCCGAGATGTCCGACGATGATCTTCAGGTTCGGCAGGGCGTCGAACAATCCGCTGACGATCAGCCGGTAGCTGTGGGTCAGGGTCTCGATGGTGAAGCCGAGCGGCGCGCCCGCGAGCGCGGGATAATCCTTGAAGTAAGCCTCCATCACCGCCGGATGCGGCGGGGTCGGGTGGATATAGACCGGCACGTCGAGCGCCGCGGCGCGCTCGAAGATCGGCCGGAACCGGGCGTCGTCGATGAAGCGGCCATGCGTCAGCCCCATGATCATCGCGCCCTTGAACCCGAGCCGAACGACGGCGCGCTCCAGCTCGTCGGCGGCCGCGGCCGGATCGGGCGTCGGCAGGGTCGCAAAGCCCGCAAAGCGATCGGGGTGCCGGCGCACGGTCTCGTGCAGCAGGTCGTTGGAGTCGCGGGCCAGCGCCACGGCCGTCTCGGCGTCGAGATTCTGCGTCGCCGGATTGTTCTCGGACAGGATCTGCAGGTCGATCCCGGCCTCGTCCATCTCGCGGATGCGCAACTCCCCGAGGTCGTCGAGCTTGCGTTGCAGCGGCGTGTCCTTGTCGCCGCGCAGCGCGCGCAGTTTCGACGAGGTGAAGTGCTCCTCGATCGCGATGATCTTTGCGTGCGCCATCCCGGACCCCGCGCAGGATTTTCGTCACGGTATCATGGAGCGGCGTGCCGGCAATGCGCGGGGCGGGCTGCTCACGCCCTGCCGCGCGGCACGGTCCCGGCAGCCAAGACGATCGCGCCGCTTCCCTCGCGCGCCGGAAAGCATTATTTCTGGACTCGGCTGGCCCCGTAGCTCAGCCGGATAGAGCATCGGTTTCCTAAACCGAGGGTCGCATGTTCGAGTCATGCCGGGGTCGCCAACGCGTTTCGCGCTGATACCTGTTTTCGCTCAGATAGCTGTCTGACCCGTCGCGACGATCGGTGCGGTCGGCCCAAACCGGCTGCTGCGCCCGTCCGCGTGCGACCGCGGGGATGTTGCCCACGCCCGGGCTTGCTGGCACAGTCTTGGTCCTAATCAAACCGCAAAAGGGGAAACGCCATGGACACGGACACTCAAGACCGTCACGCGCAACGCCGCGATTTCCTGAAATTCGGCGCCGTCGCCGCCGGAGCGGCTGCGCTCGTCACCGCCGCCGGCGCGCAGCAGGCCGCCGCCCAGGCGGCCCCGGCCAGTACGCTGCGCACCGTCCTCAATCGCGGCAAGCTCATTGTCGGAACCGGATCGACCAATGCGCCCTGGCATTTCGAGGACGAGAAGGGCCAGCTCACCGGCATGGACATCGCGGTCGCGCAGATCCTGGCGCGCGGTTTGTTCGATGACGTCAGCAAGGTCGAGTTCGTGAAACAGGAGCCGGCCGCGCGCATTCCGAACATCGCGACCGGCAAGGTCGATTGCGTGATCCAGTTCATGACCGTTTCGCCCGCGCGGGCGCAGCTCGTGAACTTCTCGCGGCCCTATTACATCGAAGGCGTCGCCCTGCTGTTGTCCACCAAGGGCAAATACAAGACCCACAAGGAGCTCACCGACGCGGGCGGCGCGGTCCGCGCTTCGGTGCTGCAGAACGTGGACGCCGAGAAGCTCGTCAAGAAAGCGCTGCCGCAGGCGCAGGTGTTGCAGCTCGACACCCAGGCGAACGTCATCCAGGCGGTGGACTCAAACCGCGCCGATGCGGCGGTGGTCGATCTGTCGACGGTCGGCTGGCTGGTGAAGCGCAATCCCGACAAGTATGTCGATTCCGGCTTCCACTACGAGACGCAGCTTTACGGCGTCGCGATGCGGCAGGGCGATCTCGACTGGCTGCGCTTCGTCGATACGACGCTGAACGTCAACATGCACGGCCACCAGACCGATCTTTACGACAAGGCGTTGCAGGACTTCTTCGGCGCCGAGCCGCCCAAGCGCACGCCCGGCTTCCCGAACATCTGAGCGTTTCATAGCCCGCCCCTCGGGGCGGGCTATGTTCTGCCGATGGACTACTATCTCAACTTCAATCTCGTCTGGCGTTATTCGGACAGGCTCTGGCAAGGGCTCATCCTCTCGATCGAGCTCGCCTTCGTCTCCATCCTGATCGGCTGCCTGATCGGCTTTGCGCTCGCGGTCGCCTATACGGGCGGCGGCCGCATCGTGCGCTGGCTGGTGTCGGCCTATGTCGAGTTCATCCGCAACGTCCCGCTGCTGCTGCTGATCTATCTCGTGTTCTACGGCATTCCGTCGGCCGGCGGCTTCGCCTATGACGCGACCGAGAGCTTCGTCGCGACGCTGTCGCTCTATGCGGGCGCCTATCTGGTGGAGGTGTTCCGCGCCGGGCTCGATGCGGTGCCGAAGGGCGCGCTCGATGCCGGCAAGGCGATCGGGCTGCGGCCCTGGCAGCGGCTCGCCTATGTGCGCTTTCCGATCATGCTGCGGATCGTGCTGCCGAGCCTGTCCAACGCCTTCATCTCGCTGTTCAAGGACACTTCGCTTGCGTCCGTCATCGCGGTCCCCGAGCTGACCTACGGCGCGAACTGGATCAAGACCAACACCTTCCGGGCGGTCGAGGTCTGGATGATTGTCGGACCGATCTATCTGGTCACCGGCTATGTCATCCTGGCCGCGCTGCGCCAGCTCGAGCGCGTCCTGTTGCGGGGCGTGCGGCGATGAGCGGCACGCTGACCTATGTGGCCGCGACCCTGCCGTTCCTGTGGCAGGGCCTCCTGATGACGCTCTTCGTCTCGCTCGCGGTCGTCAGTCTCTCGCTTGTCGCCGGCGTTCTGGTCGGCGTCGCCTTCGCTTACGGGCGCTGGTGGGCGACGCTGCCGCTGCGCGCCTTCTCCGACATCATGCGCGGCACGCCGCTGCTGGTCGTGATCTTCACCATCTATTATCTGCTGCCTTTCGCGGGGCTGAACCTGCAGCCGCTGCCGGCCGTGCTGCTCGCGCTTGCGCTGTTCAAGACCGCGCATGTCGGCGAGATCACCCGCGGCGCGATCCAGTCGATTCCGCAGGGCCAGACCGACGCCGGGAAAGCCATCGGGCTCACCTTCCCGCAGCGGCTCGCCTATGTGATCCTGCCGCAGGCCGTGCGTCGCTTCCTGCCGCCCTGGATCAATTCCGTCACCGACGCCGTGAAGGGCTCCTCGCTTGTCTCGCTGGTCGGCATTGTCGATCTGATGCTGGCGTCCCAGCAGGTGATCGGCCGCACCTACGAGCCGCTGCCGATCTATCTCCTCGCCGCCGCCATGTATTTCGTGATCAACTACTGCCTGAGCACGCTCAGCCGGCGGCTCGAGGCGCGCTTCGCCTACATCAAGGACTAGAGCGTGTGACAAGCGAGCCGATCGTCGACATCCGCGGTGTGAAGAAGAGCTTCGGCTCGGTGCTGGTGCTCGACGGCGTCGATCTGTCGGTCGCGCGCGGCGCGGCCGTCGTCATCATCGGCGCGTCCGGCAGCGGCAAGACCACGCTGCTCCGCTGCATCAACGCGCTGGAGACCTACGACGGCGGCTCCATCCGGGTCGATGGCGCCGAAGTCGGCTTCCGCGAGGCGGGCGGGAAGCGGCGGAGCGAAAGCGAGCTCGCGCGGATTCGCGCCGACATCGGCATGGTGTTCCAGCTCTTCAACCTGTTCCCGCATCTGACCGCGCGCGAAAATGTCATGCTCGGCCTGCTCAAGGTGCGGGCGCTTCCAAAAAAGGAAGCGCGGGAGCGCGCGGAGCACTGGCTGACGCGGGTCGGCCTTGCGGACCGCATGGACAACCTGCCGAGCCAGTTGTCGGGCGGCCAGCAGCAGCGGGTCGGCATCGCGCGCGCGGTCGCGATGGGACCGAAGGTGCTGCTGCTCGACGAGATCACATCGGCGCTCGACCCCGAATTGGTCGGCGAAGTGCTGGCGGTCGTGCGCAAGCTCGCCGACGAGGGCATGACCATGATCGTCGTCACCCATGAGATGACCTTCGCGCGCGACGTCGGTTCGCGGCTGGTCTTCATGGATGGCGGCAAGAAGGTCGAGGAAGGCGCCCCGCGCGACTTGCTGCGCAATCCGCGCAGCGAGCGCCTGAAAAGCTTCCTCGCCCGCATCGAGATGCATTGAACGCTTTCAGGAAAACACGAATGAACAAGACCCGATCCGACATCCGCGCGCGCCTCGGCCTGCGCCCGGTCATCAATGCGGACGGCACGATGACGGCGCTGGGCGCCTCCATCGTGGTTCCGGAAGCGATCCAGGCGGCCGCCGACATCCTGCCCGAATGGGTGGAGATCAACGATCTGCACCGCAAGGCGAGTGCGGTGATCGCGCGAGCGACCGGTGCCGAGGCGGGCTTCGTCACCGCCAGCGCCTCCGCCGGCATCACGCTCGCCATCGCGGGCGCGATGACGGGGGCAGACTTGGCGCGTGTCGAGCAGTTGCCGGACGCGACCGGGATGAAGGACGAGGTCGTGATCCAGATGGGCCACATGACCGGCTACGGCGCGCCGATCGAGCAGGCGGTCCGGCTCGCGGGCGCGAAGGTCGCGCCGATCGGCAACGTCACCGATGCGCGGCTCTATCAGCTCGAGGCGAAGCTCACCGAGCGCACCGCCGCGGCGCTCTACGTGGTGTCGCACCACACCGTGCAGTACGGCCAGCTTCCGCTCGAGGTCTTCGCCGCCGCCTGCCGCGCCAAGGGCGTCCCGGTGATCGCCGACCTGGCCTCCGAATACGATCTCAAAGGTTTTCTGGCCGCCGGGGCCGACATCGCGATCTACAGTGCGCACAAGTTCCTCGGCGGCATGACCGCCGGCATCGTGGCGGGGCGCAAGGATCTCGTGCGCGCGACCTTCCTGCAGAACAGCGGGATCGGGCGCGGCATGAAGGTCGGCAAGGAGAGCATCGTCGCCACCATGGCGGCGCTGGAAGCCTGGGCGCGGCGCGATCATCAGGCAGTCCGCGCGCAGGAGCGGGTCTATCTCGATCTGTGGGTTGCGAAGTTTGCTGGCCTTCCCGGCGTCACAGCCGAGATCATTCCGGACCCGACCAACAATCCGCTCGACCGGCTCAAGCTGTCGGTCGATCCCGAGCGGGCCGGTACGACCGCCTGGGATCTGGCCGACGCGCTCGCGGCCGGCAGTCCGCCGGTGATCGTGCGCGACCACGAGGTCGAACGGGGCTTCTTTCAGCTCGATCCCTGCAACCTGCATCCAGGCGAAGCCGAGATCGTGGCCGAACGGGTGGTGGCGGAGCTCACGGCCGCGCGCGCCCGCAACGACAAGCCGCGCCGCACCGCCGCCGAGCGGCGGCAGGCGCGGTTCAAGCGGCTGCTCGCCTGGCCGGACTGAGGCGCGCGCTCACTTCGCGCCCAAGACCTTATTTCGTAATCAAGTCCTCACTTCGCGCCCAAGATCGCCTGCACCATCGCGTCGACCGCGGCCCCTTGCTTGAGCCCGCCGTCGCGGGTCAGCGTCCGCCATGTGTGGAAACTCAACGCGAGCTGCACCATCGCGCGCTGCCGGGCGGTGAGCTTCGCTTCGAGCGCCTCGTGATAGGCCCTGACGATCGGGCCGAACCGCAACGCCATGATCTCGCGGGTGAGCGAGTGATGTTCGGCGTCGCGCAGCACGCAGGCCATCAGGCCGGCGTTGCGGGCGTACCAGCCGTAGATCGCCGACAGCGCGGCTTTCAATCGTTCGGCCCGGTCCTCGATCGCGCGCCAGGGCGCGGCGTCGGGCGGCGGATCGCGCTCGATCGTGTGCCCCGAGCAGGCGAGGTTGAGGCTGCGCTCGTCGGGGAAATGCGCATAGAGCGTGTGCCGCTGCACGCCGGCCCGCTCGGCCACCATGCTGAAGGTCGTCTGCGCCGGGCCGACGCTGCTGTGCAGGTCGACCGCGGCCTCGACGATCCGCTGGCGGGTCTCGGCCTGCTGCTCGGCGCGGCGCCCCAGCCGGTAGGTCCGGGTCATCTAAAATTCATTGCACGAACGTGTGCATCCATATTGACAGGCCCGCATATTTAGGTACACACTCATGTATTGTCAAATGAAGCGCCTGTCCACCGCGCCTTGCCGGCCGGTGGGATTTTTCAACCCTGATCATTCCGTGGAGATCATTATGGAGACCAAGATCAATGAAATCGCCGACGGCATCTACCGGCTTTCCACCTTTGTGCCCGATATCGCCCCGCCCGCCGGCTTCGTCTTCAACCAGTTCCTCATCCTGGCCGACGAGCCGCTCATGTTCCACACCGGCCTGCGCCGGATGTTCACGCTCAATCGCGATGCTCTCAGCCGCATCATCGCGCCCGAGCGGCTGCGCTGGATCACGTTCGGCCATTTCGAGGCCGACGAATGCGGCGCCATGAACGAATGGCTCGCGGTCGCGCCGCACGCGCAGGCCGCGCACGGCCAGACCGGCTGCATGGTGTCGCTCAACGATTTCGCCGACCGTCCGGCGCGCGTCCTCAATGACGGCGAGGTCATCGACCTCGGCGGCAAGCGGGTGCGATTCATCGACACCCCGCACACGCCGCACGGCTGGGACGCCGGGGTGCTGTATGAGGAATCGACCCGCACGCTGTTGTGCGGTGACCTCTTCACCCAGCTCGGCAACGACAAGGTGCTGACCGACGGCGACGTGGTCGGTCCTGCGGTCGAGGCCGAGAACCTGTTCAAGTATTCGGCGCTCAATCCCGGCATGGGCACGACCATTCGTGGCCTGTCCAAGCTCGCGCCCCGCACGCTCGCGCTGATGCACGGGCCGTCGTTCACCGGCGACGGCGCCGCCGCGCTCGACGCGCTGGCCGACGAATATGACAGCCGGGTGTCGGGTGCGTTCGCCGCGCAGCTCAACGCCGCCACCTGGCGGGGGATCGAGAACGGCGGTCAGGCGTTGGTCATGTGAGAGGATGCCGCCGGGCTTCGGGTAAGGCTCGGCGGCGCTCGCATTCCCGAACCGGCTTCCGGATTCCAACTCTCGCAGGGCCGCAATGACGGGACAAAACAACCCTCCGGGAGATTCATACAATAGTCACGATTAACGCCTATATACCGGGCAATCGCTTGCGACAGAGTCGATCACCGCGGATGAACCGGGATCGGCGATGGCGCGAGCGGGTGGGCCCGCCCGGGAGAGATCCTGCGGCGGGTTTTTAATTTTCCGGCCAAGCTCCTCGAAGGAGGCGCGCCGCGCCCGTCGTCGCCGATCGTGCCGACGGCGTCCCCTTCAATATCCTCCCCCTCCGCCGCCGCTGTTTTCGCGCGGGTCGAGCGGCAGTTGCGCGGCGGGGGCGTTGGTCGGACGCGGGCGCTGGGTTAGGGGCCGCGCGCTTTCATTTGCTCTGCATGCGCCATGAGCGCCGGCGGGCCGGCCGGGGTCGGTTTGGATCCGGCACGTTTTTGCCCGCGCCGGTCCGGCGTGCGCGGCCATCCCGATTGGAATCGCCAACGCTATCGCCAGCGCAACGGAAAGAGGCTTCATGACGCATCCTCTCGCACACCCCCCGTTCACGTTGGCATCTTCCGGCGAGCGCGGCTACATGTGGGGTCGGTCAAGAAACCGTGATTCCATCGGCGGCTGAGCAGACGAGCCGCGATCATCCCGTCGCCCCGCCATGAAGATCGCGACCTTCAACATCAACAATATCAACAAGCGGCTGCCGAACCTGCTCGCCTGGCTGCGGGCCGCGAAGCCGGACGTGGTCTGCCTGCAGGAGCTGAAGGCCGCGCAGACCCAGTTCCCCAAGGCCGAGATCGAGCGCGCCGGCTACGGGGCGGTCTGGCTCGGGCAGAAGACCTGGAACGGCGTCGCCATCCTGGCCCGCGACACCGAGCCGCTGGTGACGCGCAGCGGCCTGCCGGACGACCCCGACGAGTCGCAGGCGCGCTATGTCGAGGCCGCCGTGAAGGGCGTGCTGATCGCCTCGCTGTATGCGCCGAACGGCAATCCGCAGCCGGGGCCGAAGTTCAAGTACAAGCTCGCCTGGATGGAGCGGCTGCTGGCGCACGCCGAGGAGCTGCTGGGGCTCGGCGTGCCGGTCGTGCTGGCGGGCGACTATAATGTGGTGCCGACCGCGGCCGATATCTATCAGACCACGTCCTACGACAAGGATGCCCTCACCCAGCCAAAGCCGCGCGCATTGTTCCGCGCGCTGCTCAATCAGGGATGGACCGACGCGATCCGCACGCTGCATCCGGACGCGACGATCTACACCTTCTGGGATTACATGCGCAACCGCTGGCCGCGCGACGCCGGCCTGCGGCTCGATCATCTGCTGCTCAGTCCGGAAAGCGCGAAGCGGCTGGTCAGTGCCGGCGTCGATCGCGCCGTGCGGGGCGCGGAGGGGGCGAGCGACCATGCCCCGGCCTGGATCGTGATGAAGGACGTGAAGGCGGAAGCGCGGCGCGCGGTGAAAGCGCCCGCCGTCAAGAAAACGCAGGCCCCGCCGCAACCGAAATCGTCAACGGACAAAACACCGAAAACTCCCGCCGGCCCGCGTCCGCTCCTCGTCGTCGACGGCGACAACTTCGCGCACCGCTCCTATCATGCGCTGCCGAAGACGATCCGGCGCAAGGGCAACCGTCCGGCCGGCGCGATCCTCGGCTTCGCCAATTTCCTCCTGCGTCTCTACGCGGCCGAGAAGCCGCGCGCCGTGCTGGTCGGATGGGATATGCTCGACGCACCGACCTACCGCACCCGCGCCTTCCCGGATTATCAGAGCGGCCGCAAGTTCGATCGCGAGCTGATCGAGCAGCTCGACGTCCTGCCCGAATTCGTCGCCGCCTGCGGCTTCGCGATCGCCAAGGCGGCCGGCTACGAGGCCGACGACTTCCTCGCCTCGGCGGCGACCGCGGAAGAAAAGCGCGGCGGCATCGTGGTGGTCGCGAGTGGCGACCGCGACACCTTCCAGCTCGTGTCGGATCGCGTGACCGTCCTTTATCCGCTGCGGGCGGGCGAGATGGCGCGTATCGACGCGGCGGAAGTGCGGGCGCGTTACGGCGTCGATCCCGCACAGGTGCCGGATTTCATCGCGATCCGCGGCGATCCGTCCGACAAGCTGCCGGGCGCCCCGAATGTCGGGCCGCAGGGCGCGGCCACGATCCTGCACAGATACGGCACGCTCGAAGCCGCGCTGAAAGCCGGGCGCTTCCCACAGCATGCGGAGCAGCTTCGCCTGTTCCGGCATATCGCCACGATGGACCGCAAGGCCCCGCTGCCGCGCCTGCGCGACCAGAAGCCCACATGGAACAAGGCCGCGGCGCTCGCGCGCGCGTGGCAGCTCAATGCGCTGGCCGACCGGCTGGAGAAGATGGAGTAGGGGGACGCCGGCGGCTCACCGCTGGTGCAGGCCGCACTCCTTCTTGCCCTCGTCCTCCCACCACCAGCGGCCGGCGCGCTCGGCTTCGCCGGGCGCGATGGCGCGCGTGCAGGGCGCACATCCGATCGAGACGAAGCCCTGCGCGTGCAGCGGATTGACCGGGACCGCATGGGCGGCCGTGAAGGCGGCGACCTGCTCGCGCGTCCAGTCGAACAGCGGGCTGAGCTTGAGCAGCCGCCGCTGCGGATCGGCCGTGACCACGTCGGTCGACTCGCGGTTCTCGGATTGATCGCGCCGCAGGCCGGCGATCCAGCCTTGCGCGCCCGCGAGCGCACGGTTCAGCGGCTCGACCTTGCGGACATGGCAGCAGGACTGCCGCGCCTCGCGCGAGTCGTAGAAGCCGTTGATGCCTTGCCGCCCGACCAGCGCCTCCAGCGCGTCATGGCGCGGATGGAAGGCGCGGATGCGGCGGCCGTAGCGGCGTTCGGTCTCGGCCCACAAGTCGTAGGTCTGCGGAAACAGCCGCCCGGTGTCGAGGGTCGCGATCGCGATGTCGAGGTCGCGCTCGCAGATCATGTGCAGGATCGCCTGGTCCTCGATCCCGAGGCTGGTGGTGAACACGATCGGTCCCGCGATCTCCCGGCGCAGCCGGACAAGCCGCTCCGGCGGCGACAGATCGCGCAGCGCGCGCGCCAGCGCCGCGGCCTGCGCGACCAGGTCTTGTGGTCCGCC
>JADMIO011456559.1_pt1 | contig 18884 bp, 16 predicted proteins | sample 8958161 | NCBI WGS metagenome assembly JADMIO01 (sample SAMN16585339, study PRJNA669376) | soil metagenome | isolation source: Crop rotation soil | place: USA: Cullars Rotation, Alabama | collected 2011 | reverse complement strand
GAGCGCGCGAGCGGGTCCCGGGACTAGCGACCGCCGCGTCTCAAGCTCTTGCCGGAGGGTTCACATGTCGTCAACGACTCCTCGCCAGCGACTGATCGTTTGCGCCGCTGCCGCCGCCGCTGCGGTCCCCTTCTCGTTCGTCAATCGCGCCAGCGCGGACCTGATCTTCGGCGACTTCGAATCCGGGCTGGACCCGTTCCTCGAAGTCGTTCAGTTCAACGTCCCCAAGGGGAATCCGCCCAACGCTTTCCTCGGCAGCACACCAACGAACGCGACGCACGGCACGATGGCCGGGCAGTTCTTTACGAACCCGGGTTTTCAGCAATATCTCCGCTTCAACAACGGCTCCAAAGATCCCGGCACGGTTGGCGGGGAGCTGGCGAACTACAACTCGATCGCCTTCGACATCAACGTCCCGGCGGGCACCGTACCGACATCATTTTTCGTTCACGAACTGGTCATCAACGCGACCGGTTTCCCGTTCGTTCAATCCGGAAACGTCGTCCCCGTGCAGGGACCGCCCGACGATCTCAAAGGCCGCGGCACGGTCACGCTGAAGTGGAATTATCACGCCGACCCCAACTTCGCCACGCGATACGCGACGTTCCTAGCCGACCCCAATGCGTTCTTTCAAGTTTTGCTCGTCAGCAACTACGGCAACGGTTGGGACGGCGGCTCGTTCACGATCGACAATCTTCGCCTGACCGATCCGGTGGCCGTCGGCTCGTCGTGGAACGTTGGCAATGGAAACTGGTCTGTGCCGAACAACTGGCAGCCGAACACCGTTCCCAATGCGATCGGCGCCACGGCGAACTTCGGTTCGAACGTCGCCGGCCCTCATACGGTAACCGTCGATTCACCGCAGATCGTCGGCACGATGAACTTCGACAGCGCGGACGCGTACACGATCTCCGGCGCCAACGCAATCACCCTCGACGTCGCCAGCGGACAGGCCGCAATCAACGTAGCGAACGGGAGTCACACGATCTCGGCGCCCGTCGCGCTCAACGACGATGTCACGGTTACGGTTACGCCCGCTGCCAGCGTGTTGACCGTAAACAACTTACAGAGCTCATCGCGCGCGCTGACGAAGAGCGGCGCAGGCCGCCTCGACGTGCAGAACGTGCGGGCCGGTTCGTTGTCGGTAAACGCCGGCACCGTGCGCGTCCTTCCCAGCGGCACCTCGGCGGGGACGAGCAACGTGCGCGCGCTCACGATCGCCGGCGGCGCCACGCCCACGGCCAAACTCGACATCACGAACAATGCGCTGGTCATCGACTACAACGCGCCGGAACCCAGTCCACTCTCGACCGTGCGCTCGCAGATTGTGGCCGCATACAACGGCGGATCGTGGAACGGCAACGGCATCACGAGCACGAGCGCGAACAACACGACGCACGGCATCGGCTACGCCGAGCGATCCGCCTTGAGCAGCGTGCCGGCGATCTTCGGTTCGGTCGATGCGGATGCCGTGCTTGTCCGCTATACGCGATATGGCGATGCGGACTTAAACGGCCTGGTCAATCTCATCGATTTCAACGCGCTGGCGGCAAACTTCAACCAGAACAACCGCAACTGGAGCCAGGGCGATTTCAACTACGATGGGCTGGTCAACCTGCTGGACTTCAATCGAGTTGCAGGGAACTTCAACCAGGCCGCGGCCGGGTTGAGCGACCCGACGCCCGAGGATTGGGCGAACCTCGCCGCCGCCGTCCCGGAGACGCTTTCAGCCGCCGCCGTGCTGTGCGCCCTCGCGCTAACACTCCGTCCCACGGGTCGCGTCCGTCGAAGCCGGGCATAGCGGCCACGTACACCAACAAAAAAACCCCGTCCAAAGGGACGGGGCAAAAGAGCGGGTGAAGGGGGTCGAACCCTCGACATTCACGTTGGCAACGTGACGCTCTACCACTGAGCTACACCCGCGCGCGTCAACGTGATGAACGCGAGAAAGTTTAGCACCAGGTCCAGCGTTTTCAAGTGAGCAACCGCTACGGTGGCACGTCTTCAACTCCCTCTCCCTGCAATCAGGGAGAGGGGTGGGAGAGGGTTCTCCTTTGATGCGAAATCTTGCGCTGCGACGATTGCGCCGCGCGTCGGCGTCGGCCTCTGCCGCCGTTGCGGCTACGACCTCCGCGCTACACCCGAGCGCTGTCCGGAATGCGGAACACCCGCCATTCGCGCTTGACCAGGTCGGGGCTGTTGAGACGATTGTTTCAGCGTGGCTCGTCATTTCCTCGCAACCTTTCGCCGCCGAGCGTTTGCGATCTTTTCCGTAGCATCGCTCGTGCTGTGTTTGGCTACGGTCGGTGCGTGGATCACGAGCAGTTTTCGTAGCGACGATCTGATGTTCACGGCCCGGCGATTCCATTTCGCGATCGTTACCGGGGAACAGCTGATGCTCTCCCAGAGAGGAACGATCCCGGCCGACACGACAACGTATAGCGGCTTAACGCGGATCGGCCCGTTCTCGCACTACGGCAGATCGCAGCCACTGCACGTGATGTTTGTGGAGGGATTGACCGGCTCGCATCAGTTCCTCGGATCAACCTTCGAAACAATTCAAAGCGCACCCGGCTGGGCTGGACATCCCTTCACGGTGCATCGGCTGCGCATCTCGTATTGGCTGGCGGCCGCGCTCTTCGCACTGATGCCCGCCGTCTTCATCATCAGGACGATTAGACAGCGCATGCGGTACAAACCAGGTCAATGTCGGAAGTGTGGCTATGACCTTCGCGCAACACCGGATCGTTGTCCGGAATGCGGAACGGAGAATGTGTTGACCGGCGCAGCGGCTAGATGATGGGCTTCAAAAACATCCGGCCATACGCGATGAACGCCATCAGCAGCCCCAGGACCGCGCTCATGATAATCGGCGGAATCTCGTGGTACTTCACGTGGACCCAGATGAACACGAGCGTCTCGATCGCCAGCAGCGCGGCGGCCAGTACCGTGAGCGTCGGATGCCAGCGCATCGCAGCCGGGACGATCAGCCCGACCACGCACAGGAGTTCGAGGATGCCCATGGCCAACCAGACGTTCCGCGGCAACGCGCCGAACGACGGCACATCCTTGCTGACCTTATCGAACATGAAGACCTTCATCACGCCCGACGCGCCGAACACGATCGCCCCGAGGACTTGAAGGACCCACAACAGGGTGTTCACGCGTGCCTCCTCGAGCGATTCGTGCGGACTGGTCGTTCCGCGGCGGCGAGAACGACGATGTTCATTCGCTAGGACGTGACTCACAACCCGACGACGTTGAACCCGCAATCGACGTAGATGTTTTCGCCAGTTACGCCGCTGGATAGGTCGCTCAGCAGGTACACGGCCGTGCGGCCGACTTCGTCGCCTTCGATGTTTCTGTGCAAGGGCGCCTTGCGCTCGACGTGGCTGAACATTTCGTCGATTCCGCCGACCGCCATGGCGCTGAGCGTCTTGAGCGGTCCGGCGGAGATCGTGTTCACGCGGATGCGCTTCTCGCCCAGATCGAACGCCAGATATCGCGCGGTCGATTCAAGCGCGGCTTTCGCGACGCCCATGACGTTATAGCCCGGGACGACCTTCTCGCTTCCAAGATATGTGAGCGCGATGATCGATCCACCGTCGGGCATCAGCCCCGCGGCCGCACGCGTGAGCGCGATCAGGCTGTACGCGCTGACGTCCAGGGCCTGTTTGAACACTTCGCGCGGGGTAGTCGTGAAGACGCCGTAATCTTTCTTCAGGTAATTTCGATCCGCAAACGCCAGCGAGTGCACGAGAAAATCGAGCTTCGTGAACTGCTGTCGCGCGGCGGCGAAGAAGCTCTCGATCGATTCATCGCTCGACACGTCGCACGGAGAAAGCCACGCGGTGCCGAAGCCGTTCTCCTCCATCGCCTTGCGGACGCGTCGCTCGGACTTCTCGCGATTGTCCATCGGCAAAAAGCCGAAGCCGCAGGTCGCACCCTGCTTCACGCAGTTGCTCGCGATGTGCGTCGCGATGCTGCGATCGTTGGCGATGTTGAGAACGAGGCCTTTTTTTCCATCGAGAAGACCCATGAGCTCTCCGTTGCTTGAGTGCAAGGAGTCTAATCGATGGAGGAGGGAATGACGAAATCCGAAACCAGAAATCCGAATCAATGACGAAACCCGAATGACGAACGACTAAGACATTCGTCATTTGTCATTCGTTATTCGAATTTGATTCGTCATTCTGGTTTCGTCTCGGATTTCTAAGATCGCGATCGCGCACGCGTGCGCGATCGACTGCGTCCGCTGTGGCTGCGCGCTCCCCCCTTTCGCCCGCCCTTTCGGCTGGCGCTGCGGTTTTCCTTCTTGCCGCGGCCGGAGCCGCTCTTCTTTCCACCGCCGGATTCTTTGTTGACGGTGGCCCAGGCGCGGCGCTCGGCCTCTTTCGATCCGACGCCACGTTTCTCATACCCCTCTTCAATGTGCTCGGCACGGCGTTTTTGCTTGTTCGTGTAGCTCGACTTGTCACCTCGCGGCATGGGAGCCTCCTTTCGTCGCGGGACCCAAACCGAGCTACAACGGCCGTACCACGACGTGCTGGCCGGGGATTTGCAGGCGCATCTTTCTACAGAACACGGAGGAAACGATGACGTTATCCCAAATTTCGCAGGCGCAAACCCACCTTCCGGGACAGTCCTACGACGATCCGACATCGCAATGGGATCAAGACGGCGACATGAACGTCGGCCAGATCGAGCGCACAATCTCCGAATTGGCAGGCGTCGGACTCGTCGCACTAGGATTAGGCCGGCGGTCGATCGGTGGAATCGCGATCGCAGCTTTAGGTGCCGGTTTGCTATACCGAGGCATCTCCGGTCGGTGTCCGCTGTATCGCATGCTCGGCATGAGCACGCGTGAGGATGAATCAAGCGAACGGCTGGACGGCGCGGCTCCTGAGGATTATTTCAATCACAGCATCCACGTCGAACAATGCTTCACGATCAACAGGCCCGCCGACGAGCTGTACCAGTTCTGGCGGCGGCTGGAGAACCTACCGACATTCATGCATCACCTGCAGTCGGTAACCGAGGTACAGGGAAATCGATCGCATTGGGTAACGTCCGGGCCCGTCGGATCGCGCGTCGAATGGGATGCGGAGATCATCAACGATGAGCCCGGCAAAGTGATCGCGTGGCGGTCGCTGGCCAACGCGAACGTGGACAACGCTGGTTCGGTTCGGTTCATCGAGCGTCGTGACGGCGAAGGCACGGACGTGCGCGTCGTCATCGACTACATCCCGCCGGCCGGTCGGTTCGGCGATTGGGTGGCCAAGCTGTTCGGCAAGGACCCGGGTGAACAGATCCGCGAGGAACTCTGCCGCTTCAAACAGGTGATGGAGCGCGGGCAAGGCGCTGCGTTAACCGCATGATATCCTTCATGCCCGATGAACGAGCCCTACTTCAATGACGTCTTGGCGAACGATGCGGTCGAGGTTCGCGGCAAAGCAGTGGTGATTTCCGGCGGCACGACGGGCATCGGCCGCGCGACCGCCGGTCTGCTCGTTGCGCGCGGCGCGCGCGTGCTGATCTTCGGGCGGCACGAGCATGAACTGAACGATGCGATCGGCATCCTGGAGCGCGTCGCACGGGAAAGCGGCGGACAGGTCTGCGGCCTTACTGCCGATCACTCGCGCAGCGAAGATGTCGCCCGCGTGTTCGTCGAGGCGGACAAGCGTATCGGCGGCTGCGATATCATGATCAACAATGCCGCCGTCGGCGGACTACCGATCGAACAACTCGATTTCGACAAAGCCCGTTACATCGTCGAATCCAACCTGCTTGGTTACATCGCGTGCGCGCGCGAGGCGCTGGCACGCATGAAACCGCGCAGCACGGCGGACGGACCCGTCGGCCACATCGTCAGCGTGGGCTCGATGAGCGCCGACCTGCGCGAACCGAACGGCGAGGTTTACGCGTCCACGAAGGCCGCAGTACAGGCGTTCAGCGAGTCGCTGCGCAAGACGGCGAACAAGCGCGGCATCCGCGTGACGCTGATCGAACCCGGCGCGGTCGCAACCCCGATCCAGAAGAAGACGCCCGAGGAAGAGCGTCGCAAGCTCGACGCGCTCGAGATGCTCCCAGCAGAAGACATCGCGCGATGCATCCTGTTCGCGCTCACACAGCCGCATCGGTGTGACATCGTCACGATGCAGGTTCGGCCGCTCATGCAGTTGATCTAACGCCTTGGGGGAGTCGCGGCGCGTGTTGTGGGGGTGCAAACGTCCACGGACGGACGGACAGATCCCATGCTTCGCTGGCTTGAGATGATCGCGGGTTCGCTGCTCACGTTGGCGATTCTGCTCGACGTGTTCCTGACGGTCCTCTACGCTCGCATCGGCACGGGCTTCATCAGCCACCGCCTGGGGCATTGGGTCTGGCGGTTCATCTGCATGATCAGCGACCGGTTGCCGCGCCGCTACCGAGCCGACTTCCTGTCGTTCGGCGGCCCGACCTTGCTCGTGGTCGTCGTCGCGGTCTGGGTGTTCGGGCTGTTTCTCGGCGCGGCACTAGTCACGCACCCAAATCTGGGAAGGACGGTCACCGCCACGACCGGAGAGACGCCGACCGACTTCGCGACCGCGTTCTACGTTGCCGGCGACACGATGACAACGGTTGGCACCAGCGACCTGGCGCCGCGCACGTCGGCGTTTCGAACCTTTTACGTGCTCAACTCGCTGATCGGGCTCGTCGTGATCACACTGACGATTACATACCTGCTCGAGATTTACACCGCCCTCAATCGTCGAAACACGTTCACCCTGAAAGTTCATTTGGCCACCGACGAAACCGGCGACGCCGCCGAGCTGCTTGCAGGCCTCGGTCCACACGGCGAGTTTCAGGCCGGGTATTCGCACCTGGCGGAGATGTCTGCGGAGATGATCCAGCTCAAGGAGTCGCACCACTTCTATTCGGCGCTGATGTATTTCCGCTTTGCCGAGCCGCACTACGCGCTTTCACGCCTGGCGCTGATGACGCTGGACATGGTATCGCTGATCAAAAGCGCACTGGATGACGAGCGATACGCATGGCTGAAGGAATCGGCGGGCGTTGCGCAGCTTTGGCGCGCGACGATGCGCATGCTGACGATGCTGTCCGTCTCGTTCCTTCCGCAGGGAATGCCCGAGGGTCAGCCGGATCCGGAATCGGTCGAGCGTTGGCGACGGCGATATTTCGCGGCGGTCCGCCGGCTGCGTGAAGCGGGGATCGCGACCCTTCCGGACGAAAGTCGCGGGGCCGAGACGTACGTTGCGCTTCGCGCGCGTTGGGACCGCTACATCCGCGCGTTCGCAGAGCATATGCGGAACGACATGGACGCGATCGATCCCGTTGGAACAAATCCGGAAATCGCCGACGAGCGGCGGCAATTCCAGGCGCGACTGCGCTCGGCGGGCTAGGTGCGGTTAGAGCACTGCGTCCAGAAGCGCCGCGAGAACTCGTGACCCATCGAAGTAGCGTTCTGCAACGAAACGGGCCGCGCGAGCGTGAGATTCGTAGTCCGCGGAAATGCCAACCATCGCTTCGGCAGCTTCGTTTAGATTGCGAAATGCGAATAGCCCTTCTCCGCTGGGCAGCCAACGCTCAAACCCGCTCGATTGCGTCACGACCGGCCGGCCGGTCGCGAGATAACACGCGCTGCGGTCGCTGAACCAGCCGCTGGGAATCTGGGCATAAATCTGCTTGATGGCCGTCAGCTCACCGGCGGAGTTGGCAATGAAGTCTCGATAATCGGCGGGCGTCCGCGTGGCAGGTTCGGCGTCGAGGATTTCCCATCCATGGTTGCGGAACCGCTGCGCTTCGTCGATCGGCATCGATTCGGTTGCGATCGAGAGCGCAAATGGGCTCTTGGCCGGGAGATCGATCAGCTTTTGCCATTCGACGGATTTGCTGGAGAGATATGAGCGATTCTGGACTTCGACTGTTCGCGCTGTCGCGTGCTCCCACTTGCCGATCGTCGTGAACGGACGCTGCGCATCCGCTTTTTTCGCCGGCCAATGCCGCAGCGAAACGGGCTGATTCGTAGGGATCCAATCGAGGTCGTGCGTGGGAAGTTCGCAGTTCGCCGTACCGATGAGCCGGCCGAAGGTCGCGACGCGATCGAACGATCGCCAGTAATCGGCGAAGGCCGAATCGTGCGACATGCGCAACTGCGTGAAGACGGGATCGGTGTCGATCGCGAGCGTTCGCCGCGGTCGCGGACGGTCTGTGCGCATCGGGGTGACGCCGCTCACGCAGATCATCAGATCAGCGCGTCTCAGCAGTGAGTCAAGTTCGTCGCGCGCGAGTCCGTAATGCTGATCCTCAAATTGAGAGTAATAGCAATAGCGCCGCGGCAGGCCGAATGCTTCAAACGTGCGTTCCAGGTATGCGCGGCCGAACGAGCTGTCGGCAGCGCAGGTTCTGTTTTCCGGATTGTAAGGCAGCGAATATTCGCCGCTGTCTTCGAGGAACCAGACTTCATGGCCGAGTTCGTGGAGACCAAGCAGGTAATTCAGGTGATGCCACGTCATCCCACCCAACGGATAGCCGACGATGTATCCTCCGACGACGATTGTGAGGGGTTGCTGCATATGTGGCACGGGCTACCAGCCCATGCTAGGTGTTCCGCACGGGCTGGTAGTCCGTGCCACGAGGGGAGCAGATGTCATCGATCATTTTCGGTAACACGCGATCGGGCGCGAGGTACTCGCGGGCGATGTCATACGCGGCGGCCGAGTGCGCCTTCCAGTTGCCGTGAACTTCCTGTAACGCATCGAGCGTCTGCTCCATCGTATCAAACGCGATCACGCCGCGGCCGCTCGGAACATAGCGGCTCCACTTCGTGTCCTGCACAACGGCCGGTCGTCCGGCGGCGAGATAACACGCAGTTCGACAACTGAACCATCCGCTGTTCGTCGCGACGTACACGTTCTTCGCGACGCTCCATTCGCCGGCGCTCGTTTGCACGAATTTCAGATACTCCGTCGGCGTGAGCGTCGCTTTGTGCGCATCGATCACCTGCCAACCATCCTCGCGGATCTGTGCATACGGCGTCTTATGTCCACCAACGCAAAGCGCCAGCGGCACGTTCGTTTGCCGCGGGAGGTCGTGGAACTTCTCGTATTCCTTCACTTTCTGCTCGTACTCGACGCCCTTGAATTCGAGCTTGCCACCGTACCAGTTCCACGTCATCACCGTCGTGAACGGCGCATCCTTCGGAGGAGGCTGATCCTTTACTTTGTTCCACGGTGCCAGCGTCGCGACGCAGCGCGTCGGCCGCCAGTCGAAGTTCATGCGCGGGATCACGCAATCGTCGGCGTAAATGTTCTCCGCGTACGTGAGATGAACATCGTGATCTTCGACCTGCTTGCACCATCGATCGACGTACTGGCTCCACGCGAATCGCTCGTGAAGCATGATCTGGTTGTAGCCGGGATCCGTGTCGAGAAAGACCTTCTTGCAGTTCGGACTGAGATTGTCGGGAAAAAAACACGCGCCGCTGACGTTGAGAAACACATCGGCCGTGCGCGCGACCTCGTCGAAGGCTTCGCGCGTCATGCCGTGGCTCTTCTCATGAAGCAGCAGGTAATGCCACTTTTGCGATAGATGTGGCGCATACGTGTCGAAGAAGTCGCGGATGAAGTTGACGGTGTAATTCGAATCGTCGGTGGGAAAACCCTTGATCGGATCGAACGGCCAGACCCACGTGTCCTCGTGGTAAAACACGTCATGCCCAAGCTCGTGCAGGCCGAGGACGTAATGAAAGTAGTCCCACGCAACGCCGCCGAGCGGATACTGGCCGACCAGACCACCGACGATAATTCTCAGTTTGGTAGAAGACATGGAACCGCAGATTGCGCAGATTACGCAGATGAGGACGTGGAATGCGACCTTGTGCGATGCTGAGCGGAAAGAACGATTCGCTCATATTCCAGGCTTACCGCTCCAAAATTGATCAGCAATGCTCGTGAAAAGCCCGTGGCTTTTAGATAGTTAATGACTTGCGCGCGGTCAACCGCACTAAGTTGCTTGACAGCTTTGACCTCAACGATGACGTCTTCAAAGCACACGATGTCGGCTTTGTAAACGCAGTCGAGCTGCACTCGCTTGTAGAAGATGGGACAAGGGAGCTCGCGCCGTGCCGGTACACCTCGGCTGTTGAGCTCTACCATGAGCGCTTGCTTGTATGCGGCTTCAAGAAACCCGCAACCAAGCTCATTGAATACCTCGAACGATGCACCAATGATCGCGTAAGTTTCAGGATCCCGAGCTTCGACAGGCATCTGCGACATCAGTACCTCCCTCATCTGATCTGCGAAATCTGCGTAATCTGCGGTTCCTTCTCTTCCAGTTTCAACTGATGCTTCGCCATTCGCCAATACAGTCCGCGCTTTGACAAGAGCTCTTCATGAGTCCCCTGCTCGACGATACGACCTTCGTCCATCACGAAAATCTGATCGCAGTCGGCCACCGTGCTCAATCGATGGCTGACAATGATGATCGTTCGCCGCCCTTTCAGGTTTGAGAGCGTTTGCGTGATCATCTGCTCGTTCGTGGGATCGAGTGCGCTCGTCGGTTCATCAAGAACGAGGATCGGCGCTTCGGTCACCAGGGCCCGCGCGATCCCAATGCGCTGACGCTGACCACCCGACAGATTCTGGCCGGCCTCGGTGACTTCGGTTTCGTATTTCTGCGGCAGTTTTTCGATGAATGAGTCCGCGCCGGCGAGCCGCGCAGCTTCGGCGATCTGCGCATCGCTCGCATCCGGCCGGCCGTAGGCGATGTTCTCGGCGATTGATGTCGGCAGCACGACGCCTTCCTGAAGCACCAGGGCGATGTGTTTCCGCAGGTCGGCGAGCTTGACCTTGCGGATGTCCTGATCATCGAGCTTGAGCGCGCCGCGCGTCGGGTCGTAAAAGCGCGGCAGGAGATTCAGCAGGGTCGTCTTCCCGACGCCGCTGGAGCCGACAAAGGCAACCATCTGGCCGGACTCGATGCGTACGGAAACGTCACGAAGGACTGGCGCATCATCCAGATATTGAAACGAGACGTTCTCCAGCTCCAGCGCTCGCGGCTTGCGCGGCAACGGCTGTGCATCCGGCGAATCTTTGATTACGGGATCGCGATCGAGCACTTCGAACACGCGCTCGACCCCTGCGACGCCGCCCTGCAGGCTCGCGCCGCTGCCGCTGAGCGCCTTGAGCGGCTCGTACAACTTTTCCAGGTAGTACAGGAAGATCGTGAGCATTCCGACTTCGAGCACGCCGCGGTGCACGAGCAGCCCGCCGTAGCCGAAGATCGCGGCGGCACCGACGGCGAAGATCGTGCCGAGGATCAGCCAGTACATCACCTCGTCCCAGTGCAGCTTAAGCTTGACCGCGATGCTCCGGCCGACTGTGTGGAGGAAATTCGAGTATTCATCGTGCTCGCGGCCGAACGCCTGCACGAGTCCGATCGACGCAACCGAACGCTGGATCGCAGTGGTGAGTTGCGAATCGACCTCATAGCTCTGCGTGTACCGCTGCTTGAGGATCTTGTTGTACCGGCGCATCGTGAGAACCAGCAGCGGTATGATCGCCAGCGCGATCAGCGTCAGCCGCCAGTTGGTGCTGAACATGATCGCGGCCATGATGACGAGCGTGATCACGTTGACGAGCACGCCCTGGAGAACATTCAGGAGCGCCTGAAAACCGAGCGTGTCGTAACTGAGCCGATAGATCGCGTCGCCCTGCGGCTGCGCGCGGTGATACGCGAGGCTCAGCTCTTGGAGTTTTCGATACAGGTCGCAGCGGACGCGCATCAAGCCGTTGTAGCCGATGCGGATGCTGATCAGCGTTTGGATGAATCGCAGGATCTCGGCGCCCATGCGAAGTGCAAACATGATCAGCGCGAGCGCGATGATTTGCGTGCGCGGATCGTTCGTTGGCACGATCGCGAAGAACATTCGATACAGTGGATGATCGCTCGTTTTCCCGCCGAGCACGGAATCGATCAAAATCGCTAGCGGAAACGGCCAAAGGAGGCTGAGCAGCACCGATAACCCGATCAGCGCCAGGGACGCGATGATCTTACCGGCGTCCTGTCGGAAGTAGGAGATAGCGCGGCGGTAGGTACCCATTACGTGGCACGGGCTACCAGCCCGTGCGGATGATCTTCGCACGGGCTGGTAGCCCGTGCCACTGGAAATGATTCATGCGATAGACGCGTGTTCTTCAAACTCGTCCTCGCCCGCGAGGAGCGGCTGCGCTTTCGGTTTGACCTGAGCTTTGGGCAAAACTGGATAAAACTCCGCCGCTTCGGCGGCGTCGTCGATCAGGCTCAGCACCGGCCGGGCGACCACCCATCGATTGACGAGGAACATGGTCCACCACGTCACGGGAATCAGCAGCGCCGGCCTGCTGAACGGCCAGACATACATGAACAAGAGCGCCATCATGATCGCGCTGCCCGCCAGCAGGACGCGGCAGAACGTGCTCATTAAGAACTCGACCCGCACGCGCGTGAGCATGCCGTCGGCGTGCTTTTCCGTCGCTGTCGTCAGCCTCACCTTCACATAGCGGCTGCCGTAGATTTCCATGTCCCATCCGGCCCAACCGGAGTCGAGGCGCATGCGCCAGCCCGCGCGCGTCACCTCGTCCTTGATGACCTGCAACATCGTCAGGCGATCGTGAACTTTGCTCCAGTATCGCAGCGTCTGGGGATCGAGCGGATCGAACGGCAGCGCCTTGGCCGCCGGATCGCGACGCGCTTGCTTCTGCAAAACCTTTGCTTTGAGTCGAACGGAGTATCGCGCCCAACCGCGCGTGATCGGCTGCCGCCAGTGCAGGTATGCGATGAGCGGGCGCGTCAGCAAATGCTTGTGGCGCGGCATCGGCGCCTGCATAGATGCGATGCTCGCGAGGATCACGGGCACGGCGAACATCATCAGCGCGATCCAAAGCAACGGATAAAACGCCAGGCCCAGGAGCGCAACGAACGCGCTGAGCAGGTGCCACTCGACACTCATCATCATCGCCGCGACGAGCGAGGCGCGGCGGCGGTAGATCGTCTGAAACAACCCCGTGCCCCACATGCCGTGATAAATCACGTCGCGGCCGAGTCGCACGCCAAGTTGATCGCCGCCGTAGATTCGGCCGCGCCAGCTTGAGGCGCCGAGCGTGTTGAAATGATCGGGATGTTTGAATTTCAACAGCGCTTCGGCTTCGCCGTAACCGCGTTGCTGTCGCAGATACGCATCGACGGTATTTCGTCGATAATGCCACACCTGGGCCGCCGGCGCGAAGCCGATCGTGTAGCCCAGATGCTGGAGCCGCCAGATGAAATCGACATCGTCGCCGGCCTTGCGGAACTGCGAGTCGAAGCCGTTGATCAGCTTCGCCGCCCAGTTGTAGAAGGCCATGTTACAGCCGGGGACGTGCTCGGCCGTTCGATCGTCGATCATGACGTGGGTCGGCCCGCCGGGGGAAAGTCCCACGCAATCGGCAATCCATGAGCCCTCGTCAGGAATGAGGTTCGGCCCGCCCATGCCCACGTGTTTGCTGCGCACGAGCGCCAGCGCGATGTAATAAAGCCAATCCTCGTCGGCCTCGCAGTCGCTGTCGGTGTAAACGATGACCTCGCCCTTGGCCGCTTCCATGCCAACGTTTCGCGCGAAACTGAGTCCCATGTTGCGCTGCTTGATGTTGCGCACCCAGGGGAACTTCTTGAGGATCTTCTGCGTGCCGTCCGTGCTGCCGTCATCGACGAAGATCACCTCGAACTCGCCGGGATAGCGGATGCGCTCCATCGAGCGCAGGCAGGTTTCGACCGTGCTCGCGCCGTTATAGGAGCAGATGATCACGCTGATGCTCGGCAGCTTCACGTCGGCCACCTGCGGGGCCCGTGCGAACAGCTCCTTCACCGCCGCGAACGCGGGCTTGGGCGTGCGGTCGCGCCGCACCAGGCCAAACGCCCAGTCTTCGATCTGATAGCCATGCGTGTACCAGTCGTCGGTGAAGCTGAAGATGAACGTGCCGCCGCAACCTTCATCGAAGACGGCGCGAACGTGGTTTGCCAGAATCCTCGCCTGATTCTCTTCCGTGTGCTCGCGGAAGGTGTCGATGCCGTATTCGCCGAGCATCAGCGGCTTTTCGCCGGCGATGTTCTGCAGTCGCGCGAGGTAATTGCGGAAGACGTTCTCATCGTGCAAGTACACGTTGAAGCAGACGAAGTCGGTGTCGCGCGGCGCGAGGTATTCCGTCGTCGGAAAATTGGCGAACGTCACGAGACAGTCCGGCGCTTCCGATTTGGCCGTCGCGACCAGCGCATCGATGAACTGCTCGATCTTCTTCTGCCCGACAAAGCGGACGATGTCGGGCGGAATTTCGTTGACGACGGAGATCGCGAAGGTCGCCTCATGCCGGCCGCACTCGCGGGCGGCGGCGCGAACGGCGTCGTGCGCAAGCCGCTCGATTTCCGGATCATCCGTAAACGTCAGATTCTTCGGCCAGGCGACGTCAAGGAAGATTTTCAGTCCCAGCTCGACCGCCAGGTCGAGGAACCATTTTGGCGGGATGTGGTAGATGCGGATGCAGTTTCCGCCCAGATCCTTGATCTGCTGGAAATCCGCGCGGGCCTGTTTGGGGGACGGGAACGTGTCGCCGTCGAGGTTCGGCGCAAACGGGCCGTACGTGACACCCTTGACGAAAAACTTTTCATCACCGAGGCGGAAAAATTTGCCGTCCCGGCGAACGCGGTTGGTCGCAGGCGCGGCGCGACGCTGCCTTCCCGATGCCACGGCATCGGAAATCATCGCGGATGTCGTGGCTGCGGTGTCGGCCGAGCCGTGCGGTCGTTCTTCGACGGCGATTGTCATGGTCGGTGCAGCGTCCGCTGTGGCGTGGTGCGCGCGTTGGCGGTTCCCTAATCACTTCGCGACGTCAAACGTGGCAAAAGTATCCTATGTTCACGCGCGGAACGCATCTGCAAAATTCCGCCGGCGACAACTGATCTTGGGGCAGCCCGTTCATCCTTGTGAACAGACAAACTCGACCGCTCTCAGTTAGCGGCGATTATAGGACGGCAGGCACGGCTTCGCGCGTCACAATCCCCCTGTCGCCGCTTGTTCGTTTGCGGCATAATGTCGGCCACGCACCCATGCCTCCCTTCGACGCCGACCAAGTTGTAGAAACGTTCGGCGCGGCCGGCGACGAGAACAAGCTCAGCTCGCTCCGCAACGGGCAAACCGTTACGCTCCCATCGACCGGCGAAGTCTGGATGACGGGTGACATACACGACCATCGCACGAATTTCCGCAAGCTCATCGACGCGGTAAACCTCGGCGCCAACTCGCAGCGGCACCTCATCCTTCACGAATTGATCCACGGCGATCACTTCGATCCGAAGGGCGCCGAGGATTCTTGGCACATGCTGTACCAGGCCGCGGAGTTGAAGAGCAATTTTCCCCAGCAGGTGCACTTCCTGCTCGCGAACCACGACCTCGCGCAGATTCACGGTGAAGGGATCATGAAGGCCGGCCTCAGTGTCTGCGAAGCGTTCAATGCCGGCGTGAAGCGGGATTTCGGCGACCGCGCGACGCTCGTGACCGTCGCGATCACCGAGTTTCTCCTCACGCTTCCGCTCGCAATCCGCTGTCCCGCGAACGGTTTGTTTTTCTGTCACAGCCTGCCGACCGACGAGCAGATCAAGACCTTCGACTTCTCAGTCTTCGATCGCGAGCTTCAGCCGGCCGACTATCGGCGGCGCATCGGGCCGGTTTATCAACTCATCTGGGGCCGAAACGTCACGCCCGCCGGCGCGAACGCGTTTGCAGACCAGGTTCGTGCGAAATTGATCATCACCGGCCACCAGCCGCAGGACACCGGCTACATGATCAACGGCGACCGTCACCTGATCATCGCATCCGATCACAACCAGGGCGTGTTCATCCCCCTCGACCTTGCCGAGCAATACGACATGAATGGGGTCGTGCGAAGGATGAAGAAGTTCGTGGCGCTCAGCGGGCGGGACTAGTCACCCACCGACCGATAACCCGATTTCGTAGGCATCTCCGACCAGCGGCGACTTTGAATGGTAGGATGTAGATGAGATCTCCGTTCTTCTCGGGGTACGAACTTATGTATCGGAACGGGCTGATTTCCCCACGGGTCTTCTCGATCGATCCCCTTGAGCCGCGGAGGCTTCTGGCGTCGAGCCTCGTCGCCGACGCCGCGGGACTTTATCCCACCACCAGTCTGACGATCGGAGAAGTTTCCTACTTCTCCGCCGACGACGGCGTGCACGGTCGGGAGCTTTGGAAAAGCGATGGCACCGCCGGCGGCACGGTGATGATCAAAGACATCACCCGCGGCGGTGGAAGCACCAAGTTCCGGGCGATGATCGAATTTGACGGCGCGCTGTACTTCCTCATGCGCGACCGCAGCGATAACTTCGCGCTTTGGCGCAGCGATGGCACGGCTTAAGGAACTGTGCTCATCAAGGCATTTGACGCTGGCCTGTGGGTGTCGAGCCCCGCCACAGTGAACGGCCGGCTGGTGTTCGTCACGTCTCCCAGCGCAGGAGTCGTCGATTTGTGGTCGAGCGACGGCACCACTGCGGGTACGCAGCGGGTGATGCAGCTTTACAATGACGGACCCACATCGCTGCGACTGCCGGTCGATCCATTGTTCCATGCAGCTAGCGACCAGCGCCTCCTTTGGTGTGACGCCAACAGCGAGCTCTACTCCACCGACGGCACCGCCCAAGGAACGATCAACCTCACGCAATCTATCAGCTCAGACGGGCCCTGGCGGGTTTTCGGAATTACGCAATTCAAAGGACGCACGTTCTTCAACGGCTTCCGCGGAGGCGTTACCACACCAGGAGTCGTCGAACTCTGGAGCACCGACGGCACCGTCGCCGGATCGCACATGATCCATCACTTCGCTGGTGGAGCGAATGGACTGCTGAACGTCGCCGGGGACACGATGTTTTTCCTGCGTGCAAAGAGCGTTGGTGACGACCGCATCGTTCATCACATCATGCAGACTGATGGCACCGCAGCCGGCACGCGCCTCGTCACGACCATTGACGTGGATGGCGGGCCTTCGACCGGTCTGATTCCGATGCCCGATGGATCGGTCGTTTATTCAGTTCATTCACGACCGAACCGACTGGCTGATTACAGCGAGACGATCTGGCGCGCGGGCGGTCCATTTGCCGAACCGGTGCAGCTCAAGTCGCTTGAAACTGGCCTTTACTTTTCGGCGGCATCGCAAACGATCGGGAACATCACGTTCTTACTGGCTTTTGATGCAGGATCTTCCCCGGAGCGATGCGAATTGTGGCGGACGGATGGCAGCGGTGATGGAACCGTCATGGTTCAGGACGTTTCCGTTCCCGGCGCAACGCCTCTGAACGTCACGCTCACCGAAGTGGACGGCAAGCTCGTCGTCACCCGGCCGGGCGGCAGCACGCTCGTCTTCGATCCGGAAACGATGAAGGCGCCGCAAGGTCCAGCCCAGGGAACGCTCAAGCTCACCGATCGCGTGCTGCGCGTTCTCGGTACGAGCGGCGACGACTCGATCCGCATCTATCGCCACACGCGCGACCCGCTTCGGTTTGTCGTCAACATCAACGGGCTGGCCCGCTCGTTCGCGTTTGCGGATGTACGCAAGATTCTCATCCACGGCTACAGCGGCAACGACGACATCGCGACCAGCGAAGTGAACGGGCTTGTCGGATTGCGGACCGTCATCTGGGGTGGTGCCGGCAACGACACGCTATGCACCGGCGCCGGATGGGATACCGTCTGGGGCGAGGCGGGTGATGACCTGATCTCGACGAGTCGCGGCAACGACGTCGCCTCCGGGGGCACCGGCGCTGACACGATCCGCGCCAGCACGGGCGACGACACGATCAGCGGCAACGACGGCGACGACAGCCTCTGGGGCGGCGCCGGACGCGACCTGCTCGCCGGCGGAGATGGCGAAGACAAGATTGACGGCGGCATCGACGTGGACGTCCTCTTCGGCCAATCGGTGATCGACGTCTTCTTCTCGGACAATCAATCCGACGGCGATCCGCTCGATCCGGACGACATACTCACGTCCGCGTGAGTACTCGGCCGGGCGTCATCAACCATTGTGAATGTGCGCGCCCCGCGCGTGCGCGCGCGATCTTTGATGTCTACTCATCGGCCCGTTTCGGGTAGACCAGCTCCGCAGTCTTACCATCGATCTCGACGCTGACGACGCCATTCTTGATTCGTCCGGTCACGTTGATCGTCACGTCGCCGCGTCGCCCGACACCCGCGCCGGCGAGCGCGAACCCGCCGATGTCTACGATCGCATCGATCTCGCCCGTCCGCGGGTGATAGTTCCCGGAGAACGCGCCGTCCGTGCTGTTGCCGCCGAAGCCGACGGATTCGGGCAAACGCCACGGCATCGGGCTGATCAGGAACTTCACCTCGTGCGCGTGGGGAGCCTGGTGTGACTTGCTCGGGTCGAAATCGCCGCGCGCCGAATGGTACGCTTGGATTGCGCGAGTAACGATGTCCTTGACGTCCTGCTCCGCATCCGGCTCGATCCTGCGCCATTCAGCCATCGCCTTTCCTGGGCCGACGCGCCAAATGAAGAAGATCGTCGGCAGCGCAATCGCGACTACGGCCAGAAGGATCACGCCCCTGGAGACGTGTACGCGCGGCGCGCGCTCCGCGCTGCGCGGGCCCGCGGGCGCGCGCTTCGAGATCGGAATCGCGCCAACCGCTGTGCCCGACGCGGCCTTGCTCCTCGTCGTCGTCGCGTCGGCAGTAAACGTGTTCCCGCACCCAGGGCACTTCAGCCGTTTGCCCAGCAATTCGTCGCGTACGTTGAGTTGACGCCGGCACGTGGGGCACGATGCCGTGAGTGACATGATCGACC
>JADMIO010792827.1_pt1 | contig 18887 bp, 17 predicted proteins | sample 8958161 | NCBI WGS metagenome assembly JADMIO01 (sample SAMN16585339, study PRJNA669376) | soil metagenome | isolation source: Crop rotation soil | place: USA: Cullars Rotation, Alabama | collected 2011 | reverse complement strand
GCCGCGACTTCAAGTCACGTGAATTCCAAGCTTCGGATCCCACTGTGCTGGAAAGAGAGGGCTATCACATCGGCGAGGGCTTCTGGACGATCGTGCGGCCGCCGGGGACGCTCGGGTATGTCAGCTATTTCGCCAACTTCATGGTGTTTACGGCGTTCCTGGGGGCCGCTCTGTACGCTATCGAAGAGGGTCGCTGGTGGCGGGTCGCGGCATTCGCGACGGTGGCTCTCTCGGGTTTTGCAGTTGTGTTGAGCGGGACCCGCGCGGCGATGCTGGCGCTCGCGGTTGGGGGAATGTTCGTGTGGTTGTGGTTTCGCCGGCCCATGCGATTGCGCGGCATGGTGATTGTCGCAGGGGCGCTGGTGGGGCTTGCTCTTTTTGCGATTTCGCCTGCCGGTCACATGATGCGGACGCGGTTCCGGTGGTATCAGGAGGATGCGCAGGGCGGAGCGCGGCTACTGCTGTTTCGCGATTCGTTATCGCTGGCTGCCAGTCATCCGCTGTTGGGAATCGGACCGGAGACGTTTTCAGCAGAGTTCCCAAAAGCGCAGTCCATCGATCTGTCGCAGGCGTACCCGGATTTCTATCATGAGTCGCCGCATAACATTTTGATCGATGTGCTGACGGCGCAGGGCGCCTTCGGGCTGATTGCTTTTTGCGGGTTTATCGGGCTGGGGTTTTATGGAGCTTGGCGGGCCCGGGAAAGCGAGCCTGTGCTGGCCGGGATGCTGGGGGCATGTTTGGTGGCGGGTGTAGTGGCGCATCTGTTTACTGTTTTTACGGCTCCTACGGCTTTGTACTTTTACCTTGTGGTGGGGATGCTGACCGGGCTGCTTCGCTCGCCCGGGGGCGCGCAGGCTATCAGCCTGCGTTACGTGCCGGTATCGATTGCGCTGGTTTTTGTCGCGGGGCGGCTGTTTCTGGCGGATTGGGAACTGGCTAGCGTGAGAAGGGACCTCAATTCGGGAAATCGGGAAGCGGCGATCCAGCGTTACTATCGGGTGCGTCAGCTGGGGCTCTATGCGGATATCTGGTATTCGAACCAGATGGCGGCTCAGGCGATGAAGGAACTGGCCATGATCGAGAAGCTGAAATCGTGGCAGCAGGCGCTCGAATCCGGGAATCGCGCGGCGCAGACGGCCGACGATCCGCATAATGCCTGGTATAACCTCTCGGCGCTGTACGCGCGGGAGAACCAATTCAGGCTGACCGAGCGCGCCTTACGCCAGGCGATCGCGTGCTCGCCGCGGTGGTTCAAACCGCACTGGATGCTGGCCCAGATCCTGACGATCGGGGGGAGGCGCGACGAGGCGGAATCGGAAGCTCGGGTAGCGGTCGAATTGAACAACGGGAAGAATCCTGAGGTCGCCAAGACCCTCGCCGAGCTCCAGGCGAAAAATAAGTAAACAAATTGTTAACAAACGGGATAGGACGGACAAATTTGCCTGCCTTTCTGCCAAGATATGCGTATGCGATCCGGACTCGTTATTGTTTCCCTATTCGTGTCGGTTCTTTCCGCCCAGACCCCGGCTATCCGGTCCACCCAGGGTGTGATCAATGCGGCTGGGTACGGCAAGAGCGATAACATCTCGCCTGGCTCGTTGATCTCGATTTACGGGACCAACCTAGCTTCGACTCTTGCGCAGGCTGATTCGGCGACGCTCTCGACTTCGATGCTGGATGTGAATGCGGTCATGTTCGGCACGATCAAGGCGCCTTTGAAGTTCGTCTTCGGCAGCCAGATCAACGCACAGGTGCCGTGGGGCGTTCCTCCCGGGACTTCGAATGTTGTTGTGATCCGCAATGGCGTGTCGTCGGCTGCGTATCCGGCTTCGATTACGGCGTTCTCGCCGACGGTCTACGATTTCAATCCGCTCGAGCAGGCGATCGCGGTCAATTCGGATGGCACCATCGCGGGCCCCACGCCTAATATTCTGGGCGCGCTGGCATCCCACCCGGCGACGGCCGGCGACGGCATCTTCTTCTACGCTTCTGGTCTGGGCGGGCTCGATAAAGCGCCGCCTGCCGATGGCGTCAACTCTCTCGACACGCTGCGCAAGACCGCCAATGAACTGACTGTGCGAGTCGGCGGCGTGGCGGCCAAAGTGGATTTCGCGGGCCTTTCCCCCGAATTCACCGGCGTCTACCAGGTCAACATCGTAATCCCGCAGGGCGCGCCCACGGGAAATGCGGTACCGATCACGATGTCGATCGGCGGCGTCAACAGCGCCGACCCGGCCATGATCGCCCTGCGTTAAGGGCGGGGCCCATGGCTGACGTACTCTTAGCGCACTGCAACCATCTTCATTTTGATCGGAAGCAGGAGCGGAAGATGCAGCCTTATCCTCCGCTACAGACCTTACTCGCGGCAGCGTGTCTTCGCCGTGAAGGTTACAGCGTAGCGCTCTTCGATTGCACTCTCGAATACTCCGACGATGCGTTCCGCGCCGCGCTGGAAGAGCACCGGCCTCGCATGGTCGCGCTGTGTGAGGATAACTTCAACTTCCTCACGAAAATGTGCCTGACGCGGAATCGTGAGCTGGCATACTTCATGACTCAGGCGGCTAGGGAAAAGGGGCTTCCGGTGGTCGTGAACAGCTCGGATGCTACCGATCACATCACCGACTACCTCTGCCACGGGGTCAGCTTTGTCATCGTTGGTGAAGTGGAGCAGACGCTCACGGAAGTTTCCCGGCGTTTATTGAGTGACAGTGGCGCGCCTTTCGAATCGGTCGCCGGTCTTGCGTATCGCAATCCTTCGAGCGGAGCGCTTCAGATCAACCGGCCGCGTGAGCTGAACCGGGACTTGGACTCGCTACCGCTGCCGGCATGGGACCTTATCGACGCGGAGGCCTACAGGAAAGCGTGGGTGTCGGCGCACGGCTACTTTTCCCTGAACATGGTGTCGAGCCGCGGATGCCCGTTTCAATGCAATTGGTGCTCGAAGCCGATTCATGGGGATCGTTACGAATTCCGGTCAGCCCGCCGAGTGGCGGAAGAGATGCTTTTTCTGAAGCAGACTCACAGGCCCGATCATATCTGGTTCGCTGACGATATCTTTGCGCTGGGCGTGCCCTGGACTCTGGAGTTTGCCGATGCTGTCGACGAACTCGATGCGCGCATCCCCTTCAAGATGCAGTCGCGGTGCGACCTGATGACGCGGAACACCGTCGAGGCGCTGGCGCGCGCAGGTTGCGCGGAAGTCTGGATGGGCGCCGAGTCAGGATCACAGAAAGTTCTCGACGCGATGGACAAAGGGCTCCGCACGGAACAGATCGACGCGGCCTGTGAAAATCTGAGAGCGCACGGCATTCGCACAGGATTGTTTCTCCAGTTCGGATATCCCGGAGAAAGCTGGGAAGACATTCAGCGGACGATTGCGATGGTGCGGCGGACACGTCCCGACGATATCGGAGTGTCGGTATCTTATCCGCTTCCGGGAACGAAGTTCTACCGGCTAGTGGAAGCGCAGCTAGGCCAGAAGCAGAACTGGGAAGACAGCGACGATCTGGCCATGATGTTCCAGGGGGCGTATCGCACGGAATTCTACCGCGCGCTTCGTGACGCGCTGCACCGGGAAGTAAGCGGCGCGCAAGTCGAGGAATTGGACGGCTTGTGGCGGCGCGTGGAATCTCTCGAGAGGACCTGCGCCACGGCGAATCCGACCCCGCTATGGACCTTCTGCTAACGCACGGATATTTTCTTCACGAGGATCCTAAGGAGCTTCAAATCATGAAGCCCTATGCTCCTTTGGGGATTCTGTATCTGTCATCTCACCTGCGGTCCAAAGGCTTCGACGTTCAGGTCTACGATTCGACATTTGGATCGAAGGAAGAGTTATTGCGCATTCTTCACGACGGGCCGCCGTCTGTCATAGGTATTGGCGCCAATCTGATGACCCGGCGCAACGTGGTCGAAATTGCGGCAGCGGCGCGGGCGGCGGGATGGAAAGTGATTCTGGGCGGTCCTGAGCCAGCCAGTTACCCCGATGAATATTTGCGCGCCGGCGCCGATGTCATCGTGGACGGGGAAGCGGAGCTAACGGTGGAAGAATTGTTGCCCGCTCTGCATCATGGAAGTGTGGACCGCGTACCGGGCGTGATTTTCTGCCAGGCTGACGGCTCTATCGCCCGCACTCAGTCTCGTTCGCTGATTTCGAATCTAGACGCTCAGCCGTGGCCGGACCGTGACGCCGTCGACATTCCGAAATATCTGAAGGTCTGGCGCGAGCATCATGGATCGGGGTCGGTATCGGTGATTACGGCTCGCGGCTGTCCCTATCACTGCACCTGGTGCAGCCATTCAACGTTCGGGAAGACGCATCGCCGCCGATCTGCGGGCGCGGTGGTCGATGAAGTCGAGTGGATTCTCGGCCGGTACTCGCCCGACATGCTGTGGATGGCGGACGATGTCTTCACGATCCATCACGGCTGGATCCTCGAATATGCCGCCGAGATGAAACGGCGGGGTCTGCGAATCCCGTTCGAATGTATTACGCGCGCGGACCGGCTGGATTCACGGATGGCGGAGACGCTGGCGGAACTTGGCTGTTTTCGCGTGTGGATCGGCTCGGAGAGCGGGTCGCAGCGGATTCTCGATGCGATGGAGCGCGGCGTAACGGTAGAGCAAGTACAAAAATCGGTGGCGCTGTGCCGTGCGCGTGGCATCCAAACGGGTATGTTCCTCATGTTCGGCTACGAAGGCGAGGAACTCGAGGACATTGAGCAGACCGTAAAGCATGTGAAGGCCTGCCTGCCGGATGTTTTTTTCACGACGGTCTCTTATCCCATCAAGGGCACGCCTTATTACGAGCGAGTTTCCGGGCGGCTGGTCGGAATCGAGAACTGGACGCGGAGTTCGGACCGGGAGCTGAAGATCTCGGGGCGGCATTCCAAACGCTACTATCAGTACGCCGATCAACTCCTGAAGAGCGAAGTGGCTCATGTAAAGACGGGGCTGGGGGGCGATCAGATCGAATCGGCGCGGCGAGGACTTCGCGAAACATTTCACGAAGTGGAAGCATGAAGCTGATTTGTCCTGTCTGCAAGAATCTTGTGGAGGAACTCGACCGCGTTGGCGAGCTCGATTCTCCGTGCGGATCTTGCGGCTTCGTGTTCCGCAGAAAGAACGGTGTAGTCCAGGCGCTGGCTCCGGAACGCCGGACATTCTACGAGCGCTTCCTCGACGACTACGCCACCATCCGGAATGCGGAAGGCCGCGGGTCGGCGGATCGGGAATACTATCGCGCGCTGCCGTACAAGGATCTCAGCGGGAAGAATTCGGAGCAGTGGCGAATCCGTGGCTGCACCTATCGGTATTTCGAATCGAATCTGCTGGAGCGAAAGGGGCTCGATATTCTGGACCTGGGCGCGGGCAACGGCTGGATGTCGCACCGGCTTTCGCAGCGCGGCGACCGTCCGGTGGCGGTCGATATTTTCACTGATTCGCTCGACGGATTGGCGGCGACACAGCATTTTGGGACATTTCCGGCAGTCGAGGCGGAGTTCGATCATTTACCCTTCGCTGACGGGCAGTTCGATCTCGCCGTCTTTAATTCGTCGTTCCATTACTCGACGAACTATATTGCGACGTTGCGAGAGGCACGGCGCTGCCTCAAGCCATCGGGTGAGATTGTGATTCTCGACACGCCGTTGTACAAGCTGCGTGAGCATGGGGAGCGCATGCGGACGGAAAGACACGAGTACTTCCGCTCGAAATATGGATTCCCGTCGGACAGCGTGCCGAGTCTGGAATTCTTGTACGAGTCGCAGTTAAGCGAGCTTTCCCGTGAACTCCGACTGCGGTGGCAGATCTACCGGCCCTGGTATGGATGGAAGTGGCATGCCCGGCCGTGGAAGGCGCGGCTGCTGGGGAGCCGTCCGCCTTCTCGATTTTGTATCTTTAAAGCCAGCTTTCCGAACCCATGATCATTCTTCTCAATCCGCGCGCGACTAAGCCAAAGAACAGGCGCTATCCGCTCTCGCTGCTGGCGATCGGGGCGATGCTCGAAGGCAAGGAAGAATACACGATTGTCGATGGCAACGTCGATGACTTGGTCGGTGCGGAGCCATGGTCTTCGTTGCCGGGCGGTGAGACGCCGGAGATGCTGGCTGTCACGGTGATGCCGGGTCCGCAGATGGTCGCGGCGATCCCGCTGTGCAAGGCATTCAAAGCGAAATACCCGAAGGTCCCGATCGTGTGGGGAGGCTATTTCCCGTCTCTTTACTCGGATGCGTCACTCAATGCGAATTACGTAGATTATGTGGTCCGCGGGCAGGGCGAAGATACGTTCCTGGAACTGCTGGCGGCGCTGCGCGGCGGTGGCGACTTCTCCAAGATTCGCGGGCTGTCGTACAAAGACAGCTTCGGGCTTCACGTCAACAATCCGGAGCGGCCGCTTCAATCGCCGGGCGATTTTCCGTGGTTTCCCTACCACCGGCTCGATCCCGACAAGTATCTGCACCCTACGTTCCTGGGGTCGCGGACTACCGTGCATCAGGCGAGTATCGGCTGCCCTTTCCGGTGCAACTTCTGTGGTGTGGTTCCCGTTTTCGACCGGGAGAAGATCGAACCGCCTGAGCGGACGGCGGGGATCATGGCGCATTTGCAGCGCGAGTATGGCGTGAACGCCGTTCAGTTTTACGACAATAACTTCTTTCTTCGCGAGGAGCATACAAGCGAGCTGGCCGACCGTATGAAACCGCTCGGCATGAAATGGTGGTGCGAGGGGCGGATCGACACCGTCCTCAGCTACTCTGATCAGACGCTGCGGAAGCTGCGCGAATCTGGCTGCGTGATGATCTTCTTCGGTGTGGAATCGGGGTCGGACGAAATATTGAAGAGCATGCGGAAACAGCTCAAGTCGGAGCAGATTCTTGCGCTCGCCAAGCGTATCCGCGAATTCGACATAGTGCCTGAGTATTCGTTTATCTTCGGCAATCCTGAGGACGCGGTGCGCGACACGAGGGAGACGATCGCGTTCATCCGCAAGGTCAAAAAGATTAATCCGGATATCGAGATCGTGGTCCAGACTTACGTGCCCACGCCGCAGCGCGACGGGATGTACGGGAAGGTCGATGGCAAGGTCCAGTTCCCGACGTCGCCGGAAGAATGGGCGACCGACCGCTGGTACAACTTCACAGTGCGGACCGATCCACAGTTGCCGTGGCTGCCGAGGCCGCTCAAGCGACACATCGACGACTTTGAAACCGTGATGCGATCTCGGTGGCCCACGATCCAGGACATGAGGCTGCCGCCGTGGGGCCGTGTGCTGCTGCAGTCGATGAGCAGTTGGCGGTACGCGCTTGGGATTTACGATCATCCCGTGGAGCTGGAATGGCTCCAGAAGAGAGTCCGGCTCCGCCAGCCGCGGTATGAGAGTTTGTGAGCGGGATTGTTCAAGCAACGCCACGAAAAACGGACGGAGCCGCGACCGTCAGGGAGCGACAGAGCGATCTCCAATGTCTCCGTTTGAGCAGAACTGGACGCGTGGGGATATTGGTGACGGCTCTGTCGCTCCCTGACGGTCGCGGCTCTGTTAGGAGCTTCGGCGCGTGGGTTGATTTCCGATGCCTGTAACGCTGCCGCCGCAGGAAGCCTATCGCTTGTGGGCTCCTGCCTGGGAGACCGATCCGAGCGCCATTGTCGCGCTCGAATCGCGATTTCTCGCTCCCTGGCTTTCGGAGTTGAGCGGAAAGGTCGTGGCCGATCTGGGGTGTGGCACGGGCCGGTGGCTGTCATTCGCCCAATCACGCGGTGCACAGGTGTTCGGAGTGGATTTTTGCCTGGAGATGCTCGCGGTGGCGCAGAAAAAGGCAGGATTATCCGGGCGATTGGCGCAGGCAGATGTCGGTCTGTTGCCGCTTCGGGATAGCTGCGCCGATGTCGTCCTAAGCGCGTTGACTCTGGGACACGTGAGTTCGCTCGAAACCGCAGTCGCGGAGCTGGCTCGCCTGGTTCGGCCCGCTGGCAGGCTCCTGATCAGCGATTTCCATCCGGCGGCCGTCGAGCGGGGATGGAAACGAACCTTCAGGAGCAGCGGGGAGTCGTACGAGATCGAGTCGCGGCCGTACGCGAAGGATCAGTTGCTGAATAGCGCGGCGAAACACGGATTGGTTCTCGAAGAATGCATAGAACCGGGGTTCGGTGAGCCGGAGCGGTCCATCTTCGACCGGGCAGGGAAGCCAGAGTTATTCGACCAGGTGCGTGATGTGCCGGCGGTTCTGGTGGCGCGATGGTCTCGACCCTGATTCTTCGCGGGGGACAGTACGACGTCGAAATAGCCGGGCGGACCATCCGCCGAATTGGCCGCATAGCGAAAGCGCCGAAGGGTGCCGTTGTGTTCGACCTGGAAGGCCATCAGATCATGCCCGGAATGATCAACGCTCACGATCATCTGGAGTTCAATCTCTATCCGAGGCTCGGTCGTGGTCCGTATCCTAACGCGGGGGCCTGGGCGCGAGATATCTACCATCCTGACGAATCCCCCATTCGAGAACAACTTCGAATTCCCAAGGGCATTCGCTTGATTTGGGGCGGGTTAAAGAACCTGATCAGCGGCGTGACGACAGTTTGCCACCACAATCCCTTAAGTACCGCGTTCGATCGGAATTTCCCGGTGCGTGTCGTGAAACGATTTGGATGGGCGCATTCACTTGAATTTAGTCGCGATCTGGGAAAACTGTTTCGCGCGACGCCACCGGAGACACCGTTTATCGTTCACCTAGGGGAAGGGCGCGATGTTGTCGCCAAAGAGGAGATCTTCCGGCTCGAGGAACTCGGTGCGTTAGACTCGCGCACGGTTCTGGTGCACGCGGTTGGGTTGGATCGGGCCGGGCTGCGGGTCGCCAAGCTGCGAAAGGCATCCATCATCTGGTGTCCCAGCTCGAACCTTTTTCTCTTTGACCGAACTTTGCAGCGGAATGCCTTGGCTAGCGGGATTCCAATTGCGCTCGGCAGCGATTCGGCTTTGACTGCTCAGGGCGATCTGCTAGATGAGATTGCGGTGGCGCGCAAGGTTTCCGGATTATCGAACGAGGTGCTGCGGCGCATGGTAACGGTGGATGCGGCGCGGATCCTACGTCTACCCAAAGGCGCAGGTGAACTGGTGGAAGGTGGACCGGCGGACCTCATTGCGGTCAAAGATTCAAAGCAGGCCCCGGCGCTGGTCATCGTCGGCGGGCAAGTGAAGTTGATTTCACCATCACTTTGGCGGCGGACCACAAAGGACGGGCTGCATCCGATCGACGTGGAGGGACGCGGAACGTTTCTGGTAGACGCGGATGTTCCGCGGCTGCGCGAACAGGCACAGCGGTTTCTCGGGAAGGAACTGCGTCTGGCGGGGCGGCGGATCGTATGAGCCCGGAAATCGTCAAGCTTCCGATCCTGATTCTTTATCCCCACAATCGGTGCAACTGCCGCTGCGTGATGTGCGATATCTGGAAAACCAGCGACGCGCAGGAGATCGGTCTTGCCGACATTGAGCGTCACGCCGACGATATCGCGTCGCTGGGCGTCCGGTGGGTCATCTTCTCCGGCGGCGAGCCACTGATGCACTCGGACCTATTCGCGCTTTCCGGCCGACTACGGCAGCTGGGAGTCAAACTGACGGTCCTCAGCACCGGCCTTACAATCGCGGCTAATGCAGAGCGCCTTGTGGAGAATGTCGACGAAATCATCGTTTCGCTCGACGGGCCGCCGCGCGTCCATGATCGAATCCGGCGGGTGAACGGCGCATTCGGAGCTTTGGCGGCGGGAGTCGGGGCGGTGCTCCGGTTGCGGGACGATTTTCCGATCGCAGCGAGATGCACCGTGCAGAAGCAGAACTACTTGAATTTGTCGGATACGGTGGAAACAGCGCGGGATATGCGGTTGCAGTCGATATCGTTTCTTGCGGCTGACGTTACCTCTACAGCCTTCAACCGTCCGGAGATTTGGCCGATCGAGCGGCAGTCCGAGGTATCCCTTTCCGCCCACGAAGTTTCGCTCATGGAAGTGGCGATGGAGACGCTCATCGACTCGTATGCGCGCGAGATCGAGACGGGATTCATTCGGGAGGGACCGGACAAGCTACGGAGGATCGCGCGGCATTTCCGGGCTCAGCTTGGACATGTGGAACCTATCTCGCCAAAGTGCAACGCGCCTTGGGTGTCCGCTGTGGTGGAATCCGACGGAGCGGTGCGCCCGTGCTTCTTTCACGAACCGGTGGGGAACATACGGGATCAGGGATTGCGAGAGGCGGTTAATGGCGCGAAAGCACTGGCCTTCCGCGAATCGTTGGACGTGGCGGCGAATCCTACATGCAGGAGATGCGTGTGCTCGCTCCACTTGCCGGAATAATTTGAGCCAAAAGATCTAAGCTTTTCGCTTTGTATATGAGAGATCGAACGGCGACGCCTGTAAGTTATTGTTTCTATGAGATTCGCGGGCATCGCGATAGAATAGGTATATGCGGTATTTAGTAAAAGCGCGCGTAAAACCGGGGTGTGAGGAGACTCTCTTAAAGGCCATTGAAAACGGAACGCTTGGACAGGGATCGGTAGCGGAAGGCGAGTACCTGCGGAACATGAAGGACGCCAGGCTCGACAGCGAAGATGCAGTTCGCTGGGTGGAAGTCTGTTACTGCCCGACTCCTTTGCTGGAAGAACGGCCCTACTGGGAGAAGTTCTTTGACTTGACGCGGGTTCAGGACGCCCACGATCGCCGCAAATGCAAAGATGAGAACGGATCAGAGCCCTGGGCGTGCGGCGATTGCGACTGCACTGACCGTCTCGAACGGAAACTAGCGACCCGTGGCGAGTCTTTTTGGGATACGCTCCGGCAGAGTGGTAAAGCGGTCCACTCAGGCTAAACTGGGATGTTGCGGCTGCTCCGAACGATCTTAGCTTTCACCTGCATAGCGCTCCAATGCGCCCGTGCCGACACGGTTTTAGTGCTACCCTTTTTTAACGTGTCGAATTCAGCCAATTTGGACTGGATCGGCGAAAGTATAGCCGAGACCATCCGCGAATCCCTGACTGCGCACGGAATCCTTGCACTCGATCGGGAGGACCGCCAGGAAGGATTTCGCCGGCTCTCCATTCGTCCGTATGCGCTTTTGACCACCGCTTCGGTGGTGAAGCTGGCGGAGACTCTCGATGCCGGACAAGTCATGTTCGGCCAATTCTCGCTAACGCCGGCGACCGGGTCGAAAGGCTCACTCCAGATCACAAGCAAGATTCTGGATCTCAAGAAGATCAAGCAGGGACAGCAGTTTTCCGAGACCGGGGCGCTGGAAGATCTGGCCTCACTCGAAACGCATTTGGCCTGGCAGTCAGTGGTGGCGTTCGCTCCAAAGACCGCGCCCACCGAGGAAACGTTTCGCAAGTCTCGGCCGGCGCTTCGCGTGGACGCGATCGAGAGCTATGTTCGCGGTCTGCTCGCGGTATCGCCGGAGCAAAAGCACCGGTTTTTCACGCAGGCAGTTCGTCTCGACGAGCGGTTTTCGCAGCCCGCCTTTCAACTCGGGCGGATGTTGGCCGATAAGAAAGATTACCGCGTCGCGTTAGGCTGGCTCGAACGCGTCGACCGCACGGATTCTCATTATCTGGAAGCACAGTTCTTGCTGGGAATTTGCCGTTACTACACGAGCGATTTCGCCGGAGCGGAGGCCGCCTTCCGGCTTGTCTCACAATCGGCTCCACTCAACGAGGTTTTCAATAATCTCGCGGCGGCGCAGTCGCGGCAGAACGAAGCGGAAACGATCGACAATTTCGCGAAGGCGCTCGAAGGCGACAGCGCAGATCCGGACTACCACTTCAATCTCGGCTACGCCCTTTGGAAACGGGGTAAGATCGACGCCGCCGCGGACAGTTTTCGCGCGGCTCTCACCCGCAAACCTACCGATACGGAAGCCACGCTCATGTTGGGCCGTTGTCTCAACAAGAGCGCTCCGCGTCCAGGCGATCCCCGCAGTGAAGGTCTGGAACGGCTCAAATTCAATTTTGAAGAAACAGCGTACCGGCAGTTGAAGGCCGAGCTCGGAGTGAAAGAATGACGGAAGCCTACGGCCTGACCGATACCGGCTGCATTCGTACAAATAACGAGGACTGTTTCCGCATCGTCCCCGAACTTGGCCTGTATCTGCTGGCCGACGGGATGGGCGGCGCCAAGGCCGGAGAGAAAGCCTCCGAATTGGCCGTGGAAACGGTAGCGGCCGTGTTTCGGGAATCCCAGTTGCGGAATTCGCAGGTATTGTTGAAGGCGATCGAAACCGCGAACCGCAAGATCATCGAGATGGCTCGCAATGACACCCGGTTCGAGGGGATGGGGACGACGCTGGTGGCTGCGCTCGATATTGGTGACGAACTGTTGATCGCCAGTGTCGGCGACAGCCGCGCCTATCTGCTTGAGCACGGCTCTTTCCGTCCCATCACCGAGGATCAGAGCTGGGTGAACGAGGTTGGCCGGCCGCTCGGGCTGGATGAGGCGACATTGCGAGTGCATCCCATGCGGAACGTCCTGACCATGGCGATCGGCGCGAGTCCGAATCTGGTGGTGAACTGCTACTCGATTCCCTGGAACAAGGGCTCGGTGGCGCTCCTATCGAGCGACGGCTTGCATGGCGTCGTTCGTGGCGATGTCCTGGAGTCGATTGTGCAAGGCTCCGAACACCTGCTCGAAACGATGTGCCAGGAGTGCATCGATGCGGCTAAGCGGGCCGGAGCCCCGGATAACGTCACGGCCGTCATCCTGCGGCGTGTGAACTGATCAGTCCGATGGCTGCGGCCGGTAACCGTGAGCGGTTAAAACCAGCCGGGCTGCTTCCGCAGTCTCTTCCAATACATAAAAGAAAGCGCCGATTCGCTCGGACTGAAAGATGAACCCGCCCCGGTAGTGATCCGCTTCCACTCCGTAATCGACTCCCGCGTTTGTCAGGATCTGTTCCAGCTCCAGCGCGTCTTTCAGCTTCTTCGCGATGTAGAGGAGAACGGGATCCTTGCCCTCGAAGAAATCAGCCTCTTGCTTCATAAGGAAACAGTGTGCCGCGTCCGAGCAGCCAGTGCGGATCGAACCTTCTCTTGACTTGCTTCATGGCTTCGATCTGAGCGGTCGAGTATTGGAGATTGAGCAAGTGCGCCTTGCGCTTACCAAGCCCGTGTTCGGCGGAAACCGTGCCTCCCAGCGATACCGCGTGCTTGGCGAATTCGAGCATCAGGGATTGGCCTTGGGCGAACTCGGCTTGCGACGCCGGCAATATGTTGACGTGCAGATGCGCATCGCCGATGTGGCCGAAGATGACGTAGCGTCCGGGGAACTGCTGTTCCAAACCTCTCCGGTACTCCGCCAGCATGTCACGATTCCGGTTGATAGGAACGGCGTAATCGGACCCGAGCTTCATCATTCCATGCTGCCGCATCGTTGTGTTCACGAGCTCGGGCAGGGCATGGCGAAACGCGCGAAATCGCTCGCGGTCGGCTGGGGTCGTGGCGAACCATGACTCCTCAACCATGGCTTTGGCGGCTACCAGCCGGTCATGCCACTGTTCGATATCGGCGTTTTCCTCCTCGAATAGGATTGCAGCGCCGGCGGCCGGTGTTTCGGGAAAGCGGCTGCGCAACAGGTCGAGCGATGGACGGTCGAAATACTCGAGCATCCGGCATTGCGCTTGTACGCGCCAGGACTCCACCGCAGAAATCGCGGCATCGTCGTCGGGAAAGAAAACCACACCCGCCAGGAATTCTTTCGGATTTGGGAGCAGCCGTAGTTCGGCGGCGGTGACGATGCCCAGTGTTCCTTCGGATCCTACGAAGAGATCGATCCAATCCATGTCCGGTTGGAGGCGATATCCACCGGTATTCTTTGTGGTTTGCGGGAGTGGCAGGGCAGGGACAGGAAAGTCGACGCGATCGCCGCGGCGCACGTCGAGTACGCTGCCATCCATCAGGATGACGCGCAGGCGCAGCACATGACGGCGGGTATCGCCATAGCGGAAACTACGGGAGCCGCTCGCGTTGGTGGCGATCGTTCCGCCGACCGCCGCCGATGTTTCCGTCGGATCGGGCGGGTAAAACTGGCCGGACCGGTTGGCCGCGGCATGCAGATCGGCTAGAAGCGCTCCTGGGCCGACTGACGCATATCCTTGACTAATTTCAATCTGATTGAGCTTTTCGAGCGACAGAAGGGGGCCGCTCAGTGAAACGCCGCCGCCGGTGACGCCTGTCCTTGCGCCAGTGACAGTCACCGGAGTCAGGGAACTAGAGGCTTCCCGCAAAAAGGCGGCCACCTCCGCTTCGTTTGCCGGAGCGACGATCCGATCTGCCTCTCCGCGGAATCCGGAGGCGTCTTCGACCAGCACCGGACTAGACCTCGAGAATTACCGGCATGATCAGGGGACGGCGCGCGGTCTGTTTGGCGATGTAGCGCTTCAAATCGGCGCGGATCTTTTCCTTCATCACGCCCCAGTCCCCCATTTCTTCCGGCGACGACTGTTCGAGCGTTTTGCTCACAATCACGCGGCAAGACTGGATCAGTTCGGAACCATCCTCGGCTCCGGAAAATCCACGCGCCACTACTTCCGGGAGAGTTTCGCTCCGGCCAGTGTGTTTGTTGATAGCGACGATGGGTAGCACGATGCCGTCCTCGGAAAGATGGCGACGGTCGCGAATGACGACATCTTCCACAACCTCGTCGATGGTGCCCGAGTCGATGCAGATCCGGCCAACCGTGACTTTTCCCGCCTTCCTGGCCCCATGTTCGTCGATTTCAAGGGTTGAACCCGTTTCCAGTACGAAAGAATCTCGCAATCCCGAGTGTCGCAGATGCTCGGCGAGTCTCTGATGGCGGGCCATCTGGCGGTACTCGCCGTGAATCGGCACGAAATATTTGGGCCGCACGAGGTTCAGCATCAACGTCAGTTCTTCGGCGCTGGCGTGCCCGGACACGTGGAGGGGCGGATTCATGGAGCCATAACGAACGTCGGCGCCGCGCTTCGACATGTGGTCGATCATGCGGAAGATGGCTTTTTCGTTGCCCGGAATGATGCGGGAACTCATCACGACGGTGTCGCCAGGTTCGGCGGACAGGTTCTTGTGATTATCGACCGCTACTCGGGAGAGCGCCGACATCGGCTCGCCTTGAGTGCCGGAGATCAGCACGGTCAGCTTATGCGGCGGCGTCTGCATCGTGTCCTGAGGCCGCAGCAGGAGACCGTCGGGAATCGAGAGCAGGCCGAGCGAGTGGGCGATCTCGGTGGCGCTGTTCATGCTGCGCCCGATCAGAGCGACTTTGCGTCCGAACTCGGAGGAAAGTTCGAGCACGGTCTGCATTCTGTGGATCGACGAGCTGAAGCAGGAGACGATGACGCGCTTTTCGGCCCGATTAAAGATATCTTCGAGGCGCGGCCGGACGGCGCGTTCGGACTCGGTGTAGCCGGGCCGGTCCACGTTGGTGGAATCGGAAAGAAGCAGCAGAACGCCGCGCTTTCCGTAATCCGCCAGGGTATGCAGGTCGAACGGTTCATTGTCGAGCGGTGTCGGATCGATCTTGAAGTCGCCGGTATGAATCACTACACCGAGCGGCGTGGTGATCGCCAGCGCCACGCAATCGACCGTGGAGTGCGTTACGTGAATGAATTCGACGCGGAATGGGCCCGCTTCCACGATCTGCTTGGCTTTGATGGATCGCAGATTCGGCGGCTGTGGCAGCTCGTGCTCTTCGAGCCGACGATCGACCAGCGCCAGCGTGAAGGGCGTACCGTACACTGGCACGTCGAACTCCGCCAGAAAGTAAGGGACGGCGCCAATGTGGTCCTCGTGCGCATGAGTCAGGAACAACGCCCGGACATGCTCGCGGTTTTCGATCAGGTAGGTGAGGTCGGGGGTGACGATATCGACGCCGAGGAGCTCAGCCTCGGGGAACATCATGCCGCAGTCGATGACGATGATGTCATCGCCATAGCGAAGGGCCATGATGTTCATGCCAAATTCGCCTAGCCCGCCTAAGGGGACTACCTGCAATTTCCGGTCTGCCATAGTTTTTGTGAACGTGGACTGCGCCAACGCGCCTCACACCGGCGCCTGGTCTCGGGCAAGTAATCCTTATAGTAGCAAGCTACGGATGGGTCAGTTGCCGTTTGTGCGTAGCGACGTAGTTGTCGACGTACCTGGTAAAAGCGGCCTGCAACGGCTCCCGCGCTTTCCCTGTATTCTTGATGGGACGGTTTCCGATCGACGATACAGGAAGCAGGTCTCGTGTGGTGGAACTGATGAAGACTTCGTCCGCGCTTTCAAGATCTGCCGGCGTCAGGACTCGTTCGATCACCGGGGTTCCAGCCACCCGGACGTCCGTCAGGAGTAACTCCCGGGTAATTCCCGGCAGGCAGCCTGAGGAAAGGGGAGGCGTCCACACTTCGCCGTTCTTGGCTGCAAAGATGTTGGCGGAGGTACACTCGGCCACCTCGCCCCGCTCGTTTAGGAGCACTACCTCGTCGAAGCCCCTCGACTTGCCCTCCTCGAGCATAGTCAGGTTCATTCCCCAGGCCAGAACCTTCGTTCCGGCGAACGGAGAGGCAGCGTGGCGGGCCTGCTGGACGTAATCGAGTTTGACCGAGTCGCCCCAATTGGTGATATCCGCTGTGAAGGCCACCACGTCGCTCGGTCGCGAAATGTTCGGACCTTCGAAAATCCCGCCTTTGTTCCGAACCACGTTTACCCGCAGCGTGGCGTGAGGCGCGTTGTTCTTTTCGACCAGGCGGAGCAAATTATTTTCCAAGCGCTCGGAATCGATCGGAAGCGTAACGCGCACCAGCTTGGCGTCGCGCGACATGCGAGCCCAATGTCTAGGGTACGCAAACAGCACACCACCGATGACTTTGATGGTGGTGAACACCCCCCAACCGGCCAGCAGACCGACTTGGCCGGCCGCCAGCAGATTTTCAGAAGCTTCGTGAATCTCGTCGTTGTGGAGAATGAAGCGGTGCATGCGCGCTTTCATTCTACAATGTCAGTGATGGAGCCGGTATGACGACACTCTTCCGACGCGTGCTAGTACTGATTCTGATCGGCGTCCCGCTACGCGCGGAGTTCCTGCATGTCGAACTAACGATTGGCGGGTTGGAGTGTATCTCCTGCGCCCAATCGGTCGACCGGGTATTGAAAAGGATCAAAGGCGTTGAGGCGGCCAGTTTCCGAACCAAAGATTCGGTGGCGGTGGTCGACCTGCAGCCAGATAATACGGTCGTGCTGGCGGACCTTCGGGACGCGATGAAGGGGCTGGGGTATACGCCGAAATCGGCTGTCGTTACGGCCAAAGGGCAGGCCCGGCACGAGGGCGGCCGGTGGAGTCTTCTGGTGACCGGGGCGGGACTCGATCTGCCGCTCGATATATCCGGGGTGAGCGCTATCGATGGCGCCGTCGTGGTGGAAGGATCGATCGCCGAGCCGGCCGCGCCGCTCAAGGTCACGGCGATGCGACGAGAGTGAGCGAAACAGCGATTGTCGTCGGCGCCGGAATCATTGGCACATCGATCGCCTGGAGGCTGGCGCAACGAGGGCTCCGAGTCACACTGATCGACGCGGGCAAAGCGGGCGGGGAAGCCAGTTGGGCAGGCGCCGGCATGCTTGCGCCGGGCGGCGAAATCAATCAGTGGAACCAATGGGCTGAATTCACCCTTCATAGCCACAAACTGTATGCTTCGTTTGTAGATGAGTTGCGGTGGGAAAGCGGCTGTTCCATCGATTTCCAGCGTAATGGTGCGATCGAAGTGGCTGCGACCGAATCCGAATGGATCGTGTTGCAAGAGCGTGCAAAGCGTCAACAAGGCTGGGGCATTCCGTCCACGCCAATCAACTACAAGAATGCCGTCGGAGCCCTGTCATTCCCTGAAGACGCCATCGTGGACCCGCGCCATGTCATGCACGCGCTGCTGACCGCCTGCCGCTCGCGTGGCGTGACCCTGCACGAAGGGTTGCCCGCGACCGCCATCCATGCGGGATCATCGTCGATCATGGTCACGACCCCGAAAAGTACCTTGGTGGCAGACGCGGCGGTGCTGGCCGCCGGCGCCTGGAGCGGCGGGATTTCGCTCACAGTTGGGGCGGCGCGCCGGGACCTGCCGGGGTCGTTTCCGGTGCGTGGACACCTGGTTGGATACAGGGCGGAGCCGGGCCTGTGTCCTACAATCCTCCGGAACGGCGAGACCTATCTGTTGCAGCGCGCCAATGGATTCCTGATCGCAGGAACGTCGACCGAAAACGCCGGCTTCGACCGCAATATCGATCCTGGCATTGTGGCGGACATCGTGAGCCGCGCCGAAAGACTGCTACCCGCGCTGCGGGGAGCGGCCGCGCCGGAAGCCTGGCTTGGGTTTCGTCCCCGCTGCGACGCGCATCAGCCGCAGATCGGACGCTTTGAGAATGCCAATCTATGGCTCGCGTACGGACACTATCGAAACGGCATCACGCTGGCGCCGGCGACTGCTGAACGCATAGCGGACCGAATCACGTCCACGTAGGGAAGGGGTTTGACTTCGCCTTCCAGCAGTCGATGAGCAGGTCCCCCACCTTTTTTCGCCTTCGCAACAGTTTTTCGAGAAGTTTTTCGAAGGTGTCGCGATCGCCGTCCAGCCACTCTTGAGGGGTTTGCTTAAAGGCCTGGTCGACAACTTCCTCCGGGAAATGCGCAATCTGCTCGAGCCAGGGTTCAAAGTCGTTCAAGCCTCGAACGCCCTCGTAGACCAGTTTCCGCGAGTAGAGCCCTTGCAGAGGAGCGTCTGGGTAGTCCCAGTGCGGACCATTGAAAGCGAATCCATGGTCGATCATCAACGCGACGAAGCCCATCTTGAGCGGATGCGCGGGCTCTCCGCCAGACCACTCGCGCAGGCGAGCGCGGAAAAAGATCGACTGGGAAAG
>JADMIO011472273.1_pt1 | contig 18893 bp, 16 predicted proteins | sample 8958161 | NCBI WGS metagenome assembly JADMIO01 (sample SAMN16585339, study PRJNA669376) | soil metagenome | isolation source: Crop rotation soil | place: USA: Cullars Rotation, Alabama | collected 2011 | reverse complement strand
GACAACCGCCTGCGACCGGATCACGCCGCCGAAGCCGCGGGCCTCAACGGCCACGCAGAGCTTCATGATGAGAACGGCGACGAGTTCGTCGACGACTTCGATCTGTTCCTCGAGAAGTTCGATCAGAACAGCGACCACAAGGTGGTCTACAGCGACACGCTCGCCGCCGCCGCGGGGCTGGGCGCTTTGCCGGTGGAGTTCACCGCCATCGACGACCAGCTGGCGCGCCTGATCGACAACGCGCTGCCCGATCGCGACGGCGACGGCGACGTGGACTCACGCGACACCGAGCTTGGCTATCACGACGGCGTGATCGACGCCAACGACACCTACGCGAAGGTGCACGGCAGCCTCGCGTTCGCCGTCGCCCGCGCGCCGTGGGACGCCGCCAACGGCGCCAGCTATCAAACCATCGTTCGCGGCGCCGTCGAAGCCGATTCCGAGGACGAGGCGCCCGTGGCCTTCGAAGTCGGTGATGAGGATCTGCGCGAAATCACCACCGAGATGCTCGACTCCAGCCAGACCTGGTTCCACGATGCCGTGCAGTCCAGTACCGCGTTCCAGACGCAGGTTAACAACGCCATCGCGCAGGGCGGCACCTACACCGCGCCCAGCAACGCTACCTGGGAGAGCGTCCCCTACAACGCCGCCGGCGCGTACGACTTCTACCAGCGCGCGATCTATTCCAACATGACCTTCACCAACGTGAAGATCCCCAAGGGCAACAACGCCCTGTTCAACAACTGCAAATTCATCGGCGTGACGTTCGTCGACACGCAGACGGACTGCACCGACGTCGACTGGAACTATGCGGGCGCGCTGGACCGCACCGGCACCGCGCCCAACTACACCTACGTCCTGAAGTTCCCGCAGATCGTCGCGCAGGTCGGCAGCACGATCATCCCGGACACGCGCACGGAGTCGAACAACCTCCGATTCAACAACTGCACCTTCCTCGGGTCGATCTCCGGCGACAAGCCCACGCAGTACACGCACTGGCGCAACAAGATGCAGTTCACCGGCACGACGAGGTTCTTCGTCGATCCGAACGATCCGGATCTCGACAGTGAGCCGGACGCCGCCACGCTGCGCAGCGAGCTCAATGGCATCTCCGCGTCCAACCTCGCGGAGCTGCAGAAGAGCTCCATTCTTCTGCCGGGCTGGTCGGTTGACGTGGGCAACTTCACCAACGAGCAGAATGCCGACCCGACGCTCACCCCCAAGGTCAAGCTGCGCGGCACCATCGTCGCGGGCATCATCGACGTGCGCGGCACCGCGGATGTGCACGGCACGCTGCTGATGACCTACCGCCCGGTCGCCAGCCAGGGCCCGCTCAATTACGGCGGCCTGCCCGACGCCTTCAACACGACCATCGGCTACTTCGGCCCTGCCGACGGCGACAGCGAAGGCGTCGATCCCGCCAGCGCCTCTTTCACCGGCTTCGGTGAGATCAGCCTCCGCTACGACCCCGATGCCAAGCTTCCCGACGGAATCCCCTGGCCTGTGGGCATGGAACCACTCCCGCTGACTTACAACGAGGGAGGTGCGATGTGAACCGCATGACCGCCACCAATCCGAACTTCCCCCATCAAGCCGGGCCGAAGCGCAGCGCCGGCCCGGGTCGCCGCGCCTTCAACATCCCCGAACTGCTCATCGCCCTCGCGATCAACGCGATGCTGCTGCTCGCCACCCTCGTCGCGCTCAATGCGTCCTACAACGCCTATTCGCGCACGACCGAAGTCGCGTCCACGCACACCATCGGCCGACTCGTGATGAGCCGCATGCTCACCATGATCCGCACCGGCACGCAGTTCGGGCCGTACCCTTCAAGCCCCCTCACCACCACTGTGCACAGCGATTACATCGAGTTCGTCACGCCGGAGAATCAGCTGATGATTCTCGAATGGGTGCCGGATGAGAGCGCGCTGTACGTCGAGGTTCAGGATGTCGCCACAGGACAGGTGATCACCCACCAGAAGCTGCTGGAAGGCGTGGTCCCGCAGACCGACAGCGACGGGAACGACCTCCATCCCTTCACGCTCGAGTTCGTCAAGGGCGTGCACCTGTACCGCGCGACCGTCGATCTGACCATTCAGCCCGACGACAATCTGAGCACGGGCATCGACGGCGACAACGCGGCGCAGACCATCCGCCTCGTCGCCTCCGCCATGCCGCGCACGCAGGATTATTGAACGTCAAGTGGCAATGTGAATGGCAGGAATGCCACGCCGGGCCAAAGCGCAGCGCCGGCCCGGGTCGATTCCACGGCTTGACCTATTCAATCTCCGCTGCCGAATCGCGCGCCGCCTGCAGCGTCAGATTCATCAGTGCCTGATGCGTGCCGACCGCCTCGGGCGAATTCGGCGCCGCTGACGCATCCGGCGTGCGCAGCCGATATGTCCCGTCCGCCTGCATGTCCCAGGACTGCTTCTGGTCGCTCAAGCAGATTTGCAGAATCTGCCAGAGGCGCTGGCGATGCGCCCGGTCTTCGATCGGGCACGCCGCCTCCACGCGCGCGTGAAGGTTGCGATACATCCAGTCCGCGGAACCAATCAGGAACTCACCCGCCAGCGGATCGCTCTGCCCGCGCCGGAAATGGAAAATCCGGCTGTGCTCCAGAAAACGCCCGATGATCGAACTGACGCGAATGTTCTCGCTCAGCCCCGGCACGCCCGGCCGCAGCGTGCAGAACCCGCGCACGATCAGATCGACCTTCACCCCCGCGCTGCTCGCCCGGTACAGCGCGTCGATCACCTCGCGGTCCTGCAATTGATTCATCTTCGCGATGATTCGCCCGGGATTCTCCGGCCGATGGAGCGCGATCTCGGCCTCGATCAATTCCAGGAACCGCTGCTTCATCAGCACCGGCGCGACCAGCAGCTTGCGATAGTCCCGCTGCCGCGATCGGCCGGTGATGTAGTTGAACAGGCTGACCAGATCTTCCGTGACGGCGGGATTCGCGGTCAGCAGACCGACGTCTTCATACGTGCGCGCGGTCTTCGAGTGGTAATTCCCCGTGCCGATGTGGCCGTAGCAGACGATTCCGCCCGCTTCCTGCCGGACGACCAGCGCGATCTTCGTGTGCGTCTTGAGTCCCACCACGCCGTACGCCACGTGCACGCCCGCGTCTTCGAGCTTTCTGGCCCACAGAATGTTCCGCGCCTCATCAAACCGCGCCCGCACCTCCACCAGCACCGCCACCTGCTTGCCCGATTCCGCTGCGCGGATCAACTCGGGAATGAACGGGCTGTCATCGGACGTGCGGTACAGCGCCTGTTTAATGCACAGCACCTTCGGATCGGAGGCTGCTTCAATGATGAACCTCTCCACGCTCGCGTCAAACGATTCATACGGGTGATGTACCAGCACATCGCCCTTGCGAATCACGCTGAAGATGTCCTGCTCCTCATCGACCAGCCGCGCGGGCACGATCGGCGTCCACCGCGCATACCGATGCTCCGCCAGCGACAAGCTCGCAATCTCCTCCAGCGAGCGGTAATTCAGCAGTCCGTCGATCTCATAAATATCCTCCGGCAGAATCTCCATCTCCTCGCAGAGAAACTGCATCAACCGCTTGTTGGGCTTGCGCCCGATCTGCAGACGCACCACCGGCGCGAACCGCCGCTCGCGAAGCTGCTCCTGAATCTCCGCGAGCAGATCCTCCGCGTCCTCGTTGTCCTGATCGACGTCGGCGTTGCGCGTCACGCGGAACGGCATCACGCGCTCGATCTCCATCCCTGGGAAAAGATCGTCGAGGTTGTGCTCAATGATGTCCTGCAGCAGCACAAAACGCAGCCCGTCGCCCACGCGATACCACTGCGGCATCGTCTCCGGAACCTTCACCCGCGCGAACAGATGCTCCGCCTCGCCCGGCCGGCGCAGCATCACCCCCAGCGACACGCTCAAGTTCGAAATGAACGGAAAACGATGGCCCGGATCGACCGCCAGCGGGGTGAGAATCGGAAAAACATTCCGGCGATACCAGTCGTCCGCCTGCGCCCGCTCCGCCTTCGTCAGATCGGTGTAGTCCAGCAGGTGCACGCCGATGGCGCGAAGCTGCGGCAAGAGCTGCTCGCGATAGCATGCCGCCTTGCGCTTCATCAGCGGAATCACGCGCTCGCGGATATCCGCGAGCAATTTCGCCGGCCCCACGCCTTCATGCGCCACCAGCGGAACGCCTGCAGCAACCTGCCTGCGAAGTCCGCCCACGCGCTTCATGAAAAACTCGTCCTGGTTGTTCGCAAAGATCGCGAGGAACCGCACGCGCTCCAGCAGCGGCAGCGATTCGTCGCACGCCTGGTGCAGCACGCGATCGTTGAATGCCAGCCACTGAATCTCCCGCGCGAGAAAACGCGCGGGATCGTCACGCTGAACCATCTCGGGAACGGTCGGTGCAGCGGCGGGAGCCGGCGGCGGCGTCGGAGCCGGCGTCGCGGGAAGGGCTGCCTGCGAGGCAGCCGGAGGCGGCGCGGCACTGGGTTTGGACGTTGTCGTGCTCATGGTTTGTACGTCGCCGTGCACCCCGGCGCTTCCCGGACCGTCACGCTCACGAGCTGCGCTCCGAACGGCAGATGCAGCGCGACCTGCGTCCCGATGTGCTCCGCCACGCGCTCCGCGGTGGGATTGATCCTGTCAAACGGCTCGGTCGCATTCAGATCGTTGTTGTTGAATCGCGTAATCACTTCATCCAGCCGCCGCTCGAGCACGTGGAAGTCGCACAGCAATCCGTTGCTGTCGAGCTTCGGCCCTGCGACGGTCAGCGTAACCAGCCAGTTGTGCCCATGCACCGGCTCCCCCGCCCGCCGATCATGATGGCGTGCGCCGCACAGAATTCGCGCTGAACACTGAGTTCGAACATGGGGGGAAGATTGAGTATATCAGCGTTTAGTCGCTGAACTGTTCAGCTCGAAAACGCCTTGGCGCGACGCTAACACACCGATTTCGCGGCTTACAGGCACTTTCGCACGTTGAAGCCGCGGGATTGCAAGGGGACCCCAAACGCGATGCAACGCGTTTGGGGACCCCGATCCCGCGGCTTGAAATTGCGATAAAGCACACCATGCGGACAAGCGCACACCTTGCGCCCCTTCGAGTCGACATGTTGAGTTGTCGATTTGTCGCCATGTCCTCTACCCTTGCCGCATGTCCGACGACGCCCCATTGATGCTCTCGATCTCCGGCGCGCGCGGCATCGTCGGCAAGTCCATGACCCCCGCCGTCGCGCACGACTTCGCCGCGGCGTTCGGCTCGTACGTTCGCAGCTCGGCAAAACAGCCGCAGCCCACGCTCTGTCTTGGCCGCGACAGCCGCCCATCCGGCGAGGAGCTCGCCAGCTCCGCGATGAAGGGCCTCGCATCCGTCGGTTGCCGCGTGATCGACCTCGGCGTCGTCACCACCCCCACCGTCGCGGTCATGATCGGCAAGCACCACGCCTCCGGCGGTATGGTCATCACCGCCTCGCATAATCCGATTCAATGGAACGGCCTGAAGTGCCTGAACGAAGACGGCGTCGCCCCGCCACCCGAGCAATGCGGCGAGATTCTTGAGCGATTTCGTGCGAAGCGTTTTGAACTTGTCGATTCGAAAAAAACGCCCGCGAGCGCGACCGACACGTCGTCGCACGAAACGCACGTGCAGCGCGTTTTGAAAGCCATTGATCCAGCACCGACTCGCAAGGCGAAACTTCGCGTCGTGCTCGATTCCGTCAACGGCGCGGGCTGCGTGCCAGGCCGCATGCTGCTCGAATCGCTCGGCTGCGAAGTCGTCCATATCAACGGCGAGCCGACGGGACATTTCGCCCACACACCCGAGCCCCTCGAGAAGAATCTCGATCAGCTCATGCGCGCAACAGCAGCCGAACACGCCGCTTGCGGCTTCGCGCAAGACCCCGACGCCGACCGCCTCGTCGTCGTCGACGAAAACGGCAAGTGGATCGGCGAGGAATTCACGCTCGTGCTCGCGGTGCTGCGATGGCTCGAAATGAACATGACGACAAGTCAACAAGTCAACAAGTCATCGCAGCTGTCCGTCGCGACGAATTTGTCGACGAGCCGCATGATCGATGATGTGGCGGCGAAGTTCGGCGCGAAGGTGATTCGCACCGCCGTCGGCGAAGCCAACGTCGTCGCCGGCATGAAGTCCGCGGGCGCGATCATCGGCGGGGAAGGCAACGGCGGCGTGATCCTCCCCGATGTCTGCTGGGTCCGCGACAGTTTGACCGGAATGGCCTTGATTCTCGATCTGATCGTCAGCCGCAGCTCGGCTCTCTCTGCTTCAAGCCGGGGCATCGCCCCGGGTCCGCCCACCTCCAGCCCGCCGCTCAGCTCCATCATCAAAGAATTCCCCCATTACGTGATGCTCAAGCGCACCTTCGATCTGAAACCTTTAGGCGGCAGCGCCGCCATCTCCCCCGCCCTCCAGCGCGTCAAACAGAAATTCGCAGCTGCAAAACTGAACACCACCGACGGCGCGCGAATCGACTTCGAAGATGGTTGGGTGCATTTACGCCCCAGCAACACCGAACCCATCATTCGCCTGATCGCGGAGGCGAAGACGGAAGCACAGGCGATGAAACTGGCGGACGACATCGCAGCTGCAGCGAATCTATGAAATTCGCCCCCGGGATGACTAAGGGTCGGTAATCGCGATTGCATCTGCCGCGCGCAGCTGCCTGCCCACTGCTGTCGAAACGCCCGGATCCGTCATTGGCACCGCTTTGAGTCGATCCATGAATGGCCGCAGTTGTTCGGTGTCCATGAACGACAGTGATTCCGCCGCAGCCGTACGGATGACAGGTGACGGATCAGTCAATGCGTCGATAAGCGCGGAGAGACAGTTGGCCGGTGCGTCTGTTGAGTCAGAGATTGCCTCGAGCGCACCCGACCTTACATCTTCGTCATCGCTTCGGAGCATTGATTCAAAAATCTGCCACGCGCGCGGCTCGTGTGCGGTGAACCGCCGTACTGCCCAAGGGCACGATCGTCGGACGCGAGCATCGCTGTCGGCCACGCCTGCGGCCACGGCATCCAACAGGGTAGGCTCCGCACTCCCTCGTTCACCAAGAACACCCAAGGCGCCGATCGCCTGTTTGCGCACAATCCACGATTTGTCATTCAGTGCTTTGAGCAGCGCGGGTGCCGTTTGAGCCGATCTGTGCGAGAGAAGACGAAGGCCCAGCACCGCAAACTCACGGACTTGTTGATTTCGATCATCCAAGAGTGGCAACAACCGAGCAATTGCCGCTGTCGGTTCACCAAGATTGACGCCATAAAGAGCTGCGCCAGCTCTGACTTGCGGATCTGGATCATCCAGAAGTCGAGCAATTCGTTCGTAATAGGAACGGACGTCCTGAGGCGGGAACAATGTCGCGATGCTCGATAGGCTCCATATCGCGTTCACGCGCGTTAACGTTGGCCGGTCGCTCGTCATGACATCAACGCATGACTCCGCAAACATGCGCCACTGCCAGTCGTAAAGCATTCGGCGATTTGGCTCATCGGAACCCGGCCCCGCAAGCCACTTCGCCTCGAATCGTCGTTCGGTCTCATCAAATGCCCAATCCCATCCGCGTACATTCAGTGACAGAATCAGCACGCTGCGCGGCAGCAACGACGCCCACCCCTTCCGATGCGCTTGTGGTTGCGCAGCGAAAAAGCCGGCGGCCAGAAGCGGAATCACGGACACGAAAACTAACCGCCATCTGCGCCGTGGTTTGAATAGCTTCTTCTCGCGCTTCGCCTCGCGGCCGCACTCCGGGCAGCGCAGGCCGATGGTCGCGGACATGTCATACCAGCATTTCGGACATCGGCGCCGGCCGCGCGAGCGATCGCCAATCAGTGCCCAGGCCGCGAGCATCAGCCCGAGCAGGCCAATGATCGCGCCGCCACTCCAGAAGAACCAGTCGGGCATGAACCAATTGTAACGTCTTCCGCTCCAGAACGTCCGCGATGTTCTGCACGATTCATGTCGAAGCTCGGCATTGAGCCTCGCTTCGACTCCGCGTCGGCACGACGCGGCTCAGGTATCGTCTCTTCTTCTCCGCGGCCTCCGCGTCCTCAGCGGTGAATCCCCTCCTGCTTCTTCACCGACTCCGTCACCGTCCACACCATCGGCTGCACGGTGCAGTCGATGTGCACCATGAAGAACCCGCCGCGGTGCTCCTGCACCAGAGGCCACATGAACTTGCGATCCGTTTCCGGAATCTCGAGGTTGATCACTTCACTTAATTTGTGCCATTCGAGCCGGCCCTCATCGAAATCCGTCCAGCCGATTTCATCATGCGCCACCGGCCGCATGATCTCGAAAAGAAAAATAAGCCAGTGCGTCTGGCCCTCGTAGCCGCGCTCAGAGACGATGCCGGTCAGACGGACCAGTTCAGGATCGATATTGAGATCCGCTTCTTCGTGGATTTCGCGCACCGCGCACTCGTGCGGGCCTTCGCCTGTCGTCACGTCAAGCTTCCCGCCGATGGGCGAATACATCCCTGCGTTGGGGCTTTTCTTGCGGTGCAGCAGCAGCACGCGCCCGGCATCATCATAAAGATAGCACAGCACTGCGATCTTATATGGCAGATTGGCATCGCTTCCGTGGCCTGGCATTAGACCGCCACCGCTGCGCGAGAAAGTGAGCTGGCTGCGAGAAGCTTGTCGATCGCCTCGAGCGTCTGCTGACTCGCTGCCGCCAGCGGCAGCCTCACCGCCCCGCTGTCGCGCCCCAGCCGCATCATCGCCGCCTTCACGGGCACAGGATTCGTGTCGAGACTTAACAGCCCCCGCGCGAGCGCAAACAGTTCAAAATGAACCGCCCTCGCCGCGGTCCAATCATCATTATTAAAGGAGTGACACAGCGCCGCGACCTTGTCCGGCACAATATTCGACAACACCGACACCACGCCGACCGCCCCGACCGCTGCCATCGGCAGCGTCAGCGGATCATCGCCGCTCAGCACCGCCAGCGAGGTGCGCGAGCAGACTTCGCTGCACATCTCTACCGCGCCCGTCGCATCCTTGATCGCCTGGATATTCGGATGCGTCGCCAGCCGCTCAATCGTCTGAATCGACAAACTCACTGCCGTCCGGCCCGGAATGTTATAAAGCACGATCGGCAGATCGCACGAATCCGCAATCGTCATGAAGTGGCGATACAACCCCTCCTGCGAGGGCTTGTTGTAATAAGGATTCACCTGCAGCGACGCATCGGCTCCGAGCGACTTGGCGAGCTGATGCAGATGCGCCGCGTGCGCCGTGTTATTCGATCCTGCCCCCGCAAGCACCTGCAACCCGCGCGGCCTGGCGAGACGCACCGCCGCTTCGATGACGGAGATGTGCTCATCTTCAGTCAGCGTCGGCGATTCGCCTGTCGTCCCGCACGGCACGATCCCGCTCACGCCGCCTTCGATCTGGAACTGGATTTGTTCCGCGAGGCGCGGCAAATCGACGCGCGATCCGTCTTCCGTAAACGGCGTGATGATGGCGGTATAGGCGCCGCGGAATTGCCTCGCATTGATATTGGATTCCGCCGCAGCGGATCTGCGATTTGGATTTGGGATTTTGGATTGGGAATGCATGCCTGTTCGTCGCTGTTCTGCTGGGTTTGCGCCATCCGCGAGCAAGCTCGCACGCTAAACGTTCGCGATTACGATTCTCCTGATGCCGCCGCTTCGCGCATCAGCCGCTTCATCTCCGCCACCGCCTCGCGCATGCCGACGAACACGGACCTGCTGACAATCGCGTGACCGATGTGCAGCTCGCGCACCCCCTCCAGCCGGGCAATCGGCTGCACATTCACATAATTCAGCGCGTGTCCCGCGTTGAAGCGCATGCCTGCCTGTCGGATCATCTGACCCGCCTGCCGCACTTTTTCCAGCTCCGCCAGCACCGCCGGCCGCTGCGGATCGCGACCGGCCGTCCAGAACGCGTGCGCATATGGGCCGGTGTGAACTTCGCAGACCGCGAAGCCGCACGCGGCTGCCGTTTCGATTTGCGCCTTTTCCGCATCGATGAACGCGCTCACCATCAGCCCCGCATCGCGAAGCCTCTTGACCACCTCGCCGATTCGCTTCGCCTGCCCGCGCACATCCAATCCGCCTTCCGTCGTGATTTCCTGCCTTCCCTCCGGCACGAGCATCACCATCTGCGGCTTAATCGTCGCGGCGACCTTCACCATCTCGTCCGTCGCGGCCATCTCGAGGTTGAGCTTCACGTGCACCAGCTCGTGCAGCCGCCGCACATCATCATCCTGAATGTGCCTGCGGTCCTCGCGCAGATGCACGGTGATCCCATCCGCCCCGCCCAGGTGCGCTTCGATCGCCGCCCAGACCGGATCAGGCTCGTACGTTCGCCTGGCCTGGCGAATCGTGGCGACATGATCGATGTTCACGCCCAGCTCAATCATCGCCGCAAGCGTACGCATCGCTGACAAACCGCACAAGCAACGCTTGCCAACGCGCCGGCGTGTGGCATGCTCTATTGACGGCAAGTGTCGTCGGCTATACTGCCATGAGCTTCAATGAGGATCCTTTTGATATCACGCCCCGACCGGCCGCTGCCACATCCCAGGGGATTGGAGCGGTTCTGGGGGAGGACCTTGTGACGACACCCGCCTTTCAGAAAAAACTCGCCCAGCTCAAGAGCGATCTGGTCACGCAGGGCGACCGCATCGTCGAGACGGCCCTGCGGGCGGTCGAGTCGTACTTCGAGCTCGACAAGTCCAAGGCCGATGACGTCATCGAAGCGGATTCGACCATAGACAAGGTTGATGTCGAAATCGAGCGGGCGTCGATCCCGCTGCTCGCGATGGGCGTCACGGATGAGCACGAAATCCGCTCCGTTCTCACGATCGTCAAGATCAACAACGAGCTGGAGCGGATCGCGGATTGTGCGGTCAGCATCGCGGAGGTCGTGCGCGACTACCCGCACCTCACCGAGCACATTCCCGACACCTTCCGCGTCATGGCCAACAGCGTGGTGGGAATTCTGCGCGACGCCAACCGTTCGCTGCGCGAACTGGACATCAAGCTCGCCGAGAAGGTGCTCGCGTTCGACGACACGGTCGAGCGCTTCAAGCGCGAGATCCTGCTGGATGCGCAAGAGAAGGTCGCGCGTGGCAAGCTCAGCGTGCAGTTTGCGTTCAGGTTGATGTCGGTCGCGAAGCTGCTCGAGCGGATCACCGATCACGCCACCAACATCTGCGAGCAGCTGATCTACCTGGAAAGCGGCCGGATCGTCCGCCACCTCCCCGAAGGCTGGACGAAGCCCGAAGTTCCCGTGCTCTAGGCACATGTTTCCGATGTCGACTTGTTGACTTGTCGATTTGTCGCCATGTCTCCCCTGCTATCATCCGAGGCGGACTGGGAGCATCGTGATGGCGACGCGGCAGCGGCAAGCAGTTGATTCCGATGAAGTGGCGGAGGTTCGTGCGCAGCTTGAAGCGCGCGGCCAGCAGCACACCCTGCGTTTCTATGACGAGCTTGCGCCCGCGCAGCGCGATCATCTGCTGGAGCAGATCAGAGCGATCAACTTCGATGCGCTCGACGATCTGATCAAGCATTATGTGCTGGACAAGCCGCAGCCGAATCTGCCGCGGGAAATCCGCCCGGCGCCGTATTACGCGAATGATCCCGATGATCACTACGACGCGGCGCACTATCGCGATGTTGGAATCGATCTTGTGAAGGCGGGCAAGGTCGCCGCCTTCACCGTCGCGGGCGGACAAGGCACGCGCCTGGGATGGCGCGGGCCCAAGGGAACCTATCCCGCCACCGTCGTGACTGGCAAGCCGCTGTTCCGCGTGTTCGCGGAGCAGATTCTTGCGAATCAGAAGAAATATAACGTCACGATTCCGTGGTACATCATGACGAGCCCGATCAACGACGCCGAAACACGCGCGTTCATTGCGGATAATAATTTCTTCGGCCTCAGTCGCCGCAATATCTTTACGTTCCCGCAGGGCGTGCTTCCTTCATTCGAGCTGGGCACCGGAAAATTGCTTCTCGCGGCGAAGGACGAGATCGCGGTGAATCCCGACGGCCACGGCGGATCGATCAAGGCGCTCGCTGACAGCGGCGCGATCGAGGACATGGTCGCGCGCGGCATCGAGCATATCAGCTATTTCCAGGTTGATAATCCCCTGGTCAAGGTGATCGATCCGCTGTTTCTTGGCTTGCATGCCGCCGCGCCCGACAGCTCGCGCGAAATGTCGAGCAAGATGGTCGCGAAGGCATACCCGGAGGAGAAAGTCGGCGTGTTCTGCCGCGTCGGGACCGAGCCGGGCAAGACGATCGTGATTGAATACTCCGATCTGCCCGCGGATCTTGCGAACGCACTCGATGACAAAGGCAGGCTGCGCTTCATCGCCGGGTCGATTGCGATTCATATCATCGGCGTTTCATTCGTGCGCAAGATCACCGCGAACAAACATAAATTTGGTTTGCCATACCATCGCGCCGAGAAGAAGGTCCCGCATATCGATCTTGACAGCGGCAAGCTCGTCGAGCCTGCGAATCCCAACGCGGTGAAGCTCGAGACCTTTGTCTTTGACGCGCTGGAGATTGCTCAGTCGTCGATCGTGTACGAGACCAGCCGCGTGGAGGAATTCGCGCCGATCAAGAACGCCGACGGCGTGGACTCGCCCGCGACCTCGCATCAGCTTCAGTCCGATCGCGCGGGAAACTGGCTTGAGCAGCGCGGCGTGAAGGTGCCGCGCGACAAGGATGGACATGTCGATGCGAAGATCGAGATCAACCCGCTGACCGCGCTGGAGCCTGCAGACCTCGATCCCGCCGAGCTGCCCAAGTCGATCGCGCGCGGGCAGGAAATCGTCACTTAGCGACCGAGGATTGTTCCGGCGAAGCGAAATCCAGTGACCGTGTGATTTGCGGAAACCCATCGCACCGGTCGGTTTCGCTGCGCTCTACCCACCCTACAGCAGCTTCATCCGCCGATCGAAATGAGAATTCGGGCAATATCGCATGGCTCCCGCCGTTGCACTTGACGCCAAGCAAAGACTGCCTATGCTTGTTGCATAGACAGCCTTTGTATGGAGCCTCGGCCATGGATTCGCGTCTTCTCACCGGCACCGTCGACATGCTCATCATGGACGTCCTCGCGCGCGGGGACAGCTACGGTTACCACATCGCCCAGACCGTCATGGGCCAGTCCGACGGATACTTCGAGCTCAAGGAAGGCAGCCTCTATCCCGCGCTGCACCGGCTCGAAAGACAAAACCTTCTCCGCGCGTACTGGGTCGACAGCGAAGAGGGTCGGCGAAGAAAGTATTACCGCCTCACACCCAAGGGCCGCACCGCGCTTCAGAAAAAGCGCGACGAGTGGCAGAAGTTCGCAGCCGGCGTGAGCGGCGTGCTCGGCCATCGTCTTCAGCTCGCGTAGCTCGTGTGTCGTAGGGTGGGTAGAGCGTACTCGCGTCACCGAAGGTAGCACCAACCCACCACTTAGGAAGCAACATGCCCTGGCAGGATGACATCAGCGCGAATCTTCCCCCGCCCAACGAAGGCGAACCGGCAAACCTGCGCCAGGACATTCTCGACGAGCTTGCGGATCATCTGTCGTGCGCGATGCAGCGCGAGCTGCGCCGGACGGATGATCCGAATGCGGCCCGCCACGCCGTGCTCAAACGATTCGGCAGACCTGAAACGATCGCGCGCACACTCTGGCTCGACGCGATGAAGGAGCAGCTTATGAATCAGCGAATGATGCTCGTGACGCAGCTGGCAATGATCGCCGCCATTGCCGTGCTCTCCGTGGTCGTGATCGTCAGCCTGCGGCAGAACGCGCGGATGCAGGAGTCACTTCTCTCAAGATTGGAATCAGCCAATCTCCAGCCGTCGCAGAGCGATGCGGGGCTGTCGGCAACCTATGACTGGCCGAGCCTGCAACTGCGGTTTACAACGATTGATGGTTCGCGCCCCGTCGAGAATGTGGATCTAAGTCTCTCAGGCGATCCGTATGGTCGCAATGAGGTACTGATGTTGAAAACGAATTCGGACGGCGCTGCCGTGTACGGCCCGATGCAGCCAGGGGCCTACAAACTGACGGCAACTGGGCCGGACAACATTAAGTACCAACGTCAGATTATTGTGCCACCTGGTCCACGCACGGAGATTTCAATCCCTTGGCCGAAGCTTCAGCCGCAGCCTATGCCGGTAAAGCTTGGCGTTCAGCTCCCAACGATTCTCTCGGATTGGCCAACGCTGACGGTGGTTTCGCTTCAACCTCAACCGCTGGAAGCAACAACGCGCGACGGAGTCTGGTCCCTTCCGGAAATAAGTATCGTCGTCGATCATCGCGGTCGCGTTTCAGCGGTTCCTCCCGGCTTTCCATCGGATCCTTTGTCGAGCCGCTCGGCGCCAAAGTATCAGCCGAGAAGTGCCGAATTCAACTGGCGCGAAGAATTTGAGTTGGATGCGTCGCTTCGATATGTGCCGAAAGACATGGCCTTGTGGGTTGCTTGGCCGTTTCCGGATGAGGATCGAGAATATACGCTGGTGAATTCCGGAAACCGCTCGTGGAAGCTCGGCCCGGTATTCGCTTCGATAAAACCTCACGAGCAACTCACGCTGATGCCAGAGGGGGACTTTACAACTCTTGAGCAGGCCATGAAGGAGAACAGGGCACGTCTCGAAACCCAGCCAAGCAACTAGCGCTCTCCATTCAATTCGCTCGTATGTCGAATCAGCTCAAGAGTTGCTGCCGAAACCAGTTCAGCCGGCTCGCTCAGTGCGCGCTCACGTCCATAACGATCCTCAAGACTCAGGACATCCCGCAGCAGCCCCCACCGCGTCTCCCCGACGCATCGCTCCGCGCCCGGCCCGGTCGAGCCGACGATCGCGAATGTCGGCACGCCGCGCATCGACGCCGCCCGCGCCACGCCAAGACACGCCTTGCCGCTGAGCGACTGTTCATCGAGCCGGCCCTCGCCGGTCAGCACCAGCGCTGCACCCCGCACTCGATCATCGAATCGAATGGCGCTGAGTACGACATCAATCCCGCGCTCCAGCGTCGCGCCGCACAGCGCCATCAGTCCATACGCAGCCCCGCCCGCCGCGCCGGCGCCGGGCACGTTGGGCTCAACGCCGCAGAGCGCCGCAAACTGCGTCAGCGCATGATCCAGCTCGCGCACCTGCTGCGGCGAGGCGCCTTTCTGCGGCCCATACACCGCCGCCGCTCCGTCTGACCCGCACAGCGGATTCGTCACATCGCACGCCACGCGAATGCGCGCCCGCCCTTCGCGCGATCGATTTTCCTTCCACAGCGAGGAAATATCCGGCTTCTGAATCCGCGCCACGTCGCGCAGCGATCCGCCCGTCATCGGCATCGCCATTTCATTCCCCGCCTGATCGAAAAACTTCGCGCCCAGCGCCTGCGCCAAGCCCGCCCCGCCATCAACAGTGGCGCTCCCGCCGACGCCCACGATGATTGACTCGCAGCCGCGCTCAATGGCGGCGCGAATGAGCTCGCCCACGCCGTACGTCGTCGTTCGCATCGGATCGCGCTCTTCCGCCGGCACGAGCATGAGCCCCGCGGCCTGCGCCAGCTCGACGATGCCCAGGCTCCCCGCGACGGCGAACCTCGCGCGAATGATCTGGCCCAGCGGACCATGCACATCCATGTCGTGAAATGTCGCGCCGAGCGCGGACGCGAGCGCATCGAGCGTTCCCTCCCCGCCGTCCGCGATCGGGCACACATCCGCATCCAGCGGCAGTCCGCTCTTCTGGATTCCCGCCGCCATCGCCGCCGCCACTTCCGCGGCGCTCAGCGTGCCCTTGAAGCTCGCCGGCGCGCAGAGAATCACGCGCCGCGGCGAATCGCCCTCGCCCGCGGCTGAGCCTTCATCGCGCCCGAGCACGTGTTTCCGCTCGCTCATGATCGATTTCGCCCGCCCTCGCCTTGAGCCCGATCTTCAGAATACACTGTCCTGACTCCTCGCTGCAGGAACCCCGGCGCGCCATCCGCTCATGACACATCTGTTCCTCATCAGTGAGCATCAGTTCATCATCAACGAGCTGAGCACCTACGGGCCATGGGCGGTGTTCATCCTCCTGCTCATCCCGCTCTTCGGCGAGGACATGATCATCATCCCCGCCGGCATCGTGCTCGGCCACGATCCGGATGGCATGACGTCCCAAATGATCTGCTCATACGCCGCCGCCTCATACGCGGGCGTGCTCGTCTCGGATTTTCTCTGGTACTGGATCGGCTATCACTACGGAACGCCCGTGCTACACAAGCGCTGGTTCAAGCGCCTCGCTCACCCGCGCAGGCTGCTCGAAGCGAAGCATCACATCGAGCGCAAGGGCGCGTGGGTGATCGTCGTGGCGCGCTTCATCCCCGGCAGCCGCACCACCGCCATCACGATGGCCGGCATGCTGCACATGCCGTTCTGGAAATTCACGCTCGCGGAAATCTGCTGCGTGATCTTCACCGTGCCGCTGCAATTGGGAGTGGGGATCCTGCTCGGCCGCGGCTTCGGCGGCCGCGACACGATCGATCTGGTCTGGGCGCTCATCGGCGGAATCATGGTCGTTGTCGCGGTCATGGCGGGCATCGGCTGGTGGCGCAAGCATCGCAAGATGACCGTTCGCCCGCGCGCCAAGGCGATCTGGCTGCGGCGATTCCGCGTCCCGCACATCCGACCGCCTCGCAAGCCGACGAAGGCGTAAGAGGATGAACCACAGAGCACACAGAGATCACAGAGGAAAGAAAGTCAGAGAGATCGCAAACGGTCGATTGGCGTGATTCTCTTCGCACCGTCTGTGTCCTTCCGTGGTTATCCATATTCCACTTCTTCCTCTTCTCTGTGTGCTCTGTGTGCTCTGTGGTTCATTCCTCCTACCTGTATACTGACCATCCATGCGCGCGATCGTGACCGGCCAGATAGGCATGAACAAGAAGCCGTACCTCGATGCGGTCGCGGAGCTTGCCGGCCAGCGCGGCAGCCGCATCGAAATGTTTCACCTGGGCGACCGCATGTATCGCGAAGGGCGCGACGTCCGGCCGGGACGGATTCTCGATCTTCCGCTGAGTCGCCTGAATTCCCTCCGCCGCGCTGCGTTCAAGGACATCATCGCGGAGACGTCGCCGTTTGTGGATCATCCGAATGTCGTGGTCAATACGCACGCGACATTTCGCTGGCGCCACGGACTGTTCAGCGCGTTCGATTTCGACCAGATGAAGAAATTCGGGCCGGACATGTTCATCTGCCTGGTGGACAACATCGAAATCGTCCACGACCGTATGCACGCCGAGCACGATATCGACGCGACGCTGAAGGATTGCATGGTGTGGCGCGAAGAGGAGATTCTCGCCACCGAGCTGCTCGCGCAGGCGATGGACTGTGCGAATCAGTTCTATATTCTTAGCCGCGGCCGGCAAAGCGAAACGCTCGAGACGGCCCTGCGTCTCATCACGCGCCCCGATATTCGCAAGGTGTATCCGAGTTTTCCGATGAGCCACGTCGTCGACATGCCGGATGTGCTCGCGGAGATCGATCATTTCCGAGCGGAGCTCGCGAAGCATTTCATTGCGTTCGATCCGGGCGATGTGGATGAGAAGCTGCTGCTCGATCGCGCGATCGCGGCGGCGAAGTCGGGGCAGGATTGGGTCGAGATCAAGCCGCACACCTTCGGCGGCGCGAAGCACGCCAACGGGCTGACGCGCGTGCCTGTGCGGCAGGTGCTCGACATCGCCGGCGACATCGACGGGCAGATCTACATGCGCGATTTCAAGCTCATCGATCAGTCCGACATGATCTGCTCGCTCGTGCCGGAGCTGCCGGGCGGAATACCGGGATTATCCAGCGGCGTGGAGCGCGAGCTGCAGCACGCCTTCGAGCACACCAAAGAGGTGTACGTCGTCTGGAAGCCGCGCCGGAATCCATCGCCGTTCATCACCGAAACCGCGACGAAGATTTTCGCGACGGTCGATGAGGCGCTGACATATTTCGAACAGCGCGGTATGTTCGCAGAGCGCGATTTGTTCGGGCACTGATCCCTTTCTTAAAACCACGGCGTGGCCCGCTTCAGCGGGCCGCGAGTATATTTACCATCCATGCCCCGTTACAAGCTCACCGTCGCCTACGACGGCACCAACTTTCACGGCTGGCAGAAGCAGCAATCGTCCACCGTCTCCGACGAGCCCGTTGCTGCTGAACCCACGCCCGAGATCCGCACCGTGCAGGGTGTTCTCGAGCAGGCGATCCGCGAGACCGTGCGCGAGCCGGTGCGGATTCTCGGCGCCTCCCGCACCGATGCGCGCGTGCATGCTCTGGGCCAGGTCGCGGCGTTTACCACCACGCGCGAGATTCCCGTCGACCGTTTGCCGCAGGCCATCAGCTCGCGCCTGCCGGAGGATGTGCAGGTCCGCGCCGCCGAGATCGTCAGCGAATCCTTCAGCCCGATCAGCGACTGCATTGCCAAGGGATATCGATATCGAATCGCTCATGATGTCCTGCAGCGCCGGCAGCAGCCGCTGTTCGATCGCCATTTCACGTTTTGGACGCCGTACGAGCTTGACGTGGTGACGATGAACGATGCGGCGCGGCGTCTGATCGGCGAGCACGATTTCGCGAGCTTCACGCGCGTCGCGCACGGGCGCGACAGCACGATTCGCACCGTATTCAATTGTCAGGTCGAGCAACAGAAAGCGGGCCATTGTTATATCGATATCTCCGGCAATGGCTTCTTATATAACATGGTGCGCATCATCGCGGGCACACTGGTGGACGTGGGTCGGGGGCAGATCGAGCCGGAGCGGATCGCCGAGATACTTAATGCAAACGACCGCGCCGCGGCGGGCCCCACGCTCCCGCCCGAGGGATTGTGCCTTCGGTGGATCAAATATCGAACGTAGACCCAACGCCCTCCCGGCGTGGCCCGCTTA
>JADMIO011411922.1_pt1 | contig 18893 bp, 18 predicted proteins | sample 8958161 | NCBI WGS metagenome assembly JADMIO01 (sample SAMN16585339, study PRJNA669376) | soil metagenome | isolation source: Crop rotation soil | place: USA: Cullars Rotation, Alabama | collected 2011 | reverse complement strand
AAGGTGAGCCAGTGTGATTACATTTGCGGCCTAACTGTGGCCAGTCCAGTTACGCTGGAGTCACTAGTATTTAGGTGACACTATAGAAGCGGCCGCGACAACTTGTCCACGTGGAATTCTAAGCTTAGGATCCCAATGTGCTGGAAAGGAGGGGACTTGCCACTCCTCGTAGCGAGCCACATTCCTACGGCTCCTGCCGTTAAAACGCAGGTGGAGCAAGTCGATCCAGGGATCGAGCGCCCATTTGATTGCGTCTGGTGCATCCTGATCGTAGCCCAACCGCAAAGTGTCAGCTTCGAAGTTGAATGTTCGATGAGCCTGATACGTATCGCTTAAGAAGACTCTTCGTTCTCTGCCTTCCCACATTATCGGAACTCGAATACCAAAGTAGCCCGAGTCATTCAGAACGAGGTCGAAATCTCGCTCTTCGAGAAGCTGAATCAGCGTGTCGAAGAATTGCCGCGAACGGTCTGAGCTCGCTGTGTCGAGCCACTGGTACTTGGAAATCGGTGTTGTCATCGAAGCATTCCTCCGCTCCAATAATCGACGGGAGTGCTACCTGTTGAAGGCGAACCTGATTTGCGGCAACCCCTTAACAAACTTCGATTGACGCCCGAACACGCCGCGCCTAAGCTTCGCGACGATTCAAAAGGAGGACGCCCGTGAGTGAGGCGAAGGCCCCGACGCCCAAAGCGATTCCGCACCCCAACATCGAGACGCAGTTCTACTGGGACAAAGCCCAGGAAGGCGAGCTGTGGCTCCAGTTCTGCAACGACTGCCAGAAGTTCTACTTCTACCCTCGCTTCTTCTGCCCCACCTGCCTCGGCAAGAACGTCGAGTGGAAGCAGGCATCCGGCAAAGGCAAGCTTTACACCTACATGATCAACCACCGTCCCGCCCCCGGCTTCGAGGACGAGGCGCCCTACGCCATCGCGGTCGTTGAGCTGGATGAAGGCGTTCGCATGATGTCGAACATCCACGGCATCGAGAACACGCCTGAGAACCTGGTCATCGACATGCCCCTGAAGGTCAGGTTCGAAGAGATCAACGCGGGCAGCGGCATCAAGGTGCCGTATTGGATCCCGGCGTAACGAGCGTCCGGCCGAGGCTGGAAAGCCTCGGCGACGTCTAGTGAGAATCGACTCGAAGGAACAATCATATGAGCGTTAGATATCAGGTTGCTGTCGTCGGCGCTTCCGAGACGACGGACCTCGGGCGCATCCCCGACATGTCGTCGATGATGCTCGCGGCCGACGCGGCGATGAACGCGATCAAAGACTGCGGCATCGACAAGAACCAGATCGACGGCGTCCTTTCGACCCACAACCCGGTGCAGTTGGCCCACTACCTCGGCATCAAGACGCCGCGCTATGTGGACGGCACCGCGGTCGGCGGAACTTCGTTCGTTATCCACCTGCGACACGCCGCGGCGGCGCTGGCGGCGGGCTATTGCAACTACGCCCTAATCACGATGGGCGAGAGCGGCTACAGCCGCGCCGACAACATCGGCATGCGCTCGCGACAGCCCGTGCCCGCGAACAACCTACAAGCGTCGCAGTTCGAAGCGCCCTACGGCGTCTACGGCCCCACGACGCAGTTCGGCATGGGCGTCCTGCGCTACATGAAAGAGACCGGCATGACGCACGAGCAGCTGGCCTCCGTCGCGGTGGCCCAGCGCAAGTGGTCGCACGAGGTGCCGCGGGCCATGTACCGCGACCTGATCACGACCGAAGACGTGTTCAACAGCCGCATGATCTGCTACCCCTTCCACATCCTCGAGTGCTGCCTCGTCACCGACGGTGGCGGCGCCATCATCCTCACGACCGCCGACCGCGCCAAGGACTTCCCGACGAAGCCCGTCTACATCCTCGGCACCGGCGAGTCCGTCGAGACGGCGATGGTCAGCCAGATGGACGACCTCACCCGCTCGAAGGGCTTCGAAGTCTCGAGCAAGAAGGCGCTGGACGAGGCACAGGTAACGGTCAAGGACATCGACCACCTCATGGTGTACGACGCCTTCGCCCACCTGCCGATCTACGCCATGGAAGCGATCGGCTTCGTCGGTCGCGGCGAGGCGGGCGCCTTCATCGAGGAAGGCCGCACCTCCCCCGGCGGCGAGCTTCCCTTGAATACCAACGGCGGCGGCCTCTCCTACACCCACAGCGGCATGTACGGCATGTACCTGCTGCAGGAGGCGATCCGTCAGGTGCGCGGCACCGCGTCGCACCAGGTGCCGAACCTCAAGACGTCGTTCGTCCAGGGCGTCGGCGGCATGTTTGGCGCCATGGGCTCTGCCGTCCTGACGAATATCCCGCCCACCAACGGCTGACCGTTCGACCTCGCGTCGAATACACCAAGGCCGCTCGTCATACTGATGAGCGGCCTTTCGGGTTCTAAGCGGCCATGGTCGCCGTAGTGATACGCGTTTGTTTGAGCTGGTTGTAGAGCGCAGTGATAGCGCACAGGTGATACACGAACGCGAAGGCCAGTGCAGGGATGCGCAGGAGGATGATGACCGGAAAGCTGAGGTCGGTCGTGATCTGCAGGGCGAAGACGATGCAGATCGGCAGGAGCGCGACGGCCCAGATCACGAGCAGCCAGCGGTAGGTCGGCCACCAGCGACCGTCGAGCAGCGATGAGCTGTAGTCCAGCGCCGCGCTGCCCTTGTAGCCCTCGAAGACCGCGTGCGCCTGGAAGAACCAGCGCACGAGGAGGTTCGCCGCCCGGGGCAGCCCGACAATCGTGACCGCCGCACGCAGCTCGGCGAGGCCGGCGCGGAAGTTGACTCGATTCACCGCTTCGACGTTAGTGAACGCCATACGCAGGCAATCGACGAAGCTCGGCGGGCGTCCATCAGCCTTGACCGTCATCGCCGCGAGGCCCGTCAGGAACAACGTCATGACCCAGGACACCTGGATGATGGCCAACACCAGCCAGGGAACGAAATCCCGGCTCGGGGTGAACACGCCATAGACGCCGCAGAGCACGGCGTAGGCCAGCCCGGCCGCGCTGAGGGCTATCGGGTTCCAGCGAAACAGTGCGGCGGCAGAGGCGCTCTCGAGCGGCCTCGGCCTGGCGGGGGTAACGCGCTGCAAGGTGGATCTACTTTAGCCCGAGTTTGCCTCAGTGTTACAGCACGCGCTCGATCCAGGCTCTAGTCCGGATCGACGGGAGTGTGGCCGGCCTCGTGCGCTTCGTTTAGCTCGACGAGGTTCGAGTAGACGAGCGTGGTTCCGGTTGCCCACCACGTCAGCGCGATGCCGCTGAAGACTAACCCCAACACGATGTGCGCCAAACCTTCTTCGGCGTGCAAAGACACGGTGATCCACGTGGCCAGCAGAGTTGGTGGCACGTAGGCAAGCGCCAACTCGAGCATTGTGGGCAGCCATCGTCCCTTCACCAGCCCCGCCACGCGGTCGACGGCCGCCTGCACACTCAGCCCGTTGAGGACAATCTCGTCCGGCGCCAGGATCCACTGCGGAAAAACTTCGAGCGTGACAAGAAGAATGCCCAGAAGGACAGCCGTCTCGAGCCCGAAGGCAAGAAGACCGCCCTGGAAGAAACTGTCTAGCAAATAGACGACGACGCCGAAACAGGCAAAAGGCCAAACAACGTGAGCAAGCCACACCATGATGGCCGGCGCTCTAGAGGCCGTCATTGCCAGGCAGAGGAAGAGGTCCGGCTTTCGATTCGCCTCGGCCTCGCCCATGACCGCGACTTCCGCGGCGCCGGTCGTGAAGACACCGAGTGCAACAAGGGCTGCCTCGAAAAGATGCGCCAGGGACCAGTGCGCCTCCTCATTCGATTCTCTGAGGAGGTCTCCAACGGTCTCGAAGGCGCCGGCGATCAGGCCGAGTACGAGCAGAGACGGCCACGCGAGCTTGTAGAGCTCGAACGCGCGCTTCAGGCGCCGGGAGATAGGGGAAGGCGCTGGTGATTGGCCAGCGCCTTCGTTTGTCGTCATTCGCCGATTTTACCTATGCGCTGGGCGGCGGCGCGATAGCAGGCCGGCCGGGGATGTCCAGGTCGGGTGCGGGCGGCGCCGGGTTGCGGATGTCGCGCATCAGGCCGGACGGCACGTAGGTCGCCAGCTCGTCGATGGTCCACATCTCGTTCTTCGCGATCGTGGCGTAGGGCGTCTCCTCCATCGCCAGGCCGATGCTGCCACCGGCGACGTGGAAGATCTTGCCGTTGACGTTCCAGGCGGCGTCCGTGCACAGCCACACCGTCATCGGCGCGACGTACTCGGGCTCCCGCAGCGGCTCGAGCTCCGGCCTGCGGATCTCGACCGGTCCGGCGGCAGCGGCACCTCCGCCCTGCGCGATGCCAGCGCGGGCACGCAGCTCACGGGCGCGGTCCGGCACGCTCGCCGTCATACGAGTCTGGGCGCCGGGTGCGATCACGTTACAGGTGACGCCGTAGCGGCCGAGGTCGCGCGCGACGACGCGCGTCAGACCGGCGATACCGGCCTTCGCGCTGCCGTAGTTGGCCTGGCCGGCGCCGCCCTGCAGCCCCGAGATAGACGAGAAGTTGACGATGCGGCCGAAGCGCTGCTGGCGCATGAGCACGGATGCGGGCTTGATCGTGTTGAACTGGCCGTGGAGGTGGACCGCGATGACAGCGTCCCACTCTTCCTCGGACATGTTGAAGATCATGCGGTCGCGCAGGATGCCCGCGACGTTGATCAGGACGTCGAGGCGGCCCCACGTGTCGAGGGCCTGCTTGATCATGTTCTCGCCGCCCTCGGTCGTGGCGACCGAGTCGGTGTTGGCGACAGCTGAGCCGCCCTTCGCCTTGATTTCGTTGACGACTTCCTGGGCCGGCCCTTCATCGGTGCCGGAGCCATCGAGGTTCACGCCCGGGTCGTTAACGACTACGTTGGCGCCCTCAGCGGCGAGCAGCATCGCCACGCCCCGGCCGATACCTCGACCCGAGCCCGTGACGACAGCGGTGCGTCCTTCCAGTCTTCCTGCCATCGTTTAGTCTCCTATTCCTGTACGGGCTCGGCAATGGCGGCGGGCCTGCCGGGAATCTCGAGGTCTGCCGGAGGCGGCGCCGGGTTGGCCGTGCCGTTGGTGAGAGCAGCCGGCACCATCTGGTCGAGCTCATCCAGCGTCCACATGCCCTGCTTCGTGATCGTCTTGTAGGCGAGCGGGTGGTTGAGTACCGACACGCTCCCGCCCGCGACGGCGAAGATCTGGCCGTTGATGTTCCACGCGAAGTCCGTCGCGAGAAAGGCACACATCGGCGCGACCATCTCCGGATCCCGCAGCGACGTGGCCGGCGATGCCGACTGGCCCTCGCTGCTGCCGCCGGCCAGCGCACCACCACCAGCGCTCTGGATGCCCGCGCGTGCTCGAAGCGCTCGTGCCTGGTCGGAGACGCTCTGGGTCATGCGCGTCGCGGCACTGGGGGCGATCGCGTTGCAGGTGACACCGTAGCGGCCGAGGTCTCGTGCCACCACGCGCGTCATACCGGCGATACCGGCCTTCGCGGCGCCGTAATTCGCCTGGCCCGCGTTGCCGGTGAGGCCGGAGCTAGAGCTGAAGTTGATGATCCGGCCCCAGCGCTGCTGTCGCATGAGGACAGAAGCGGGCTGGATCAGGCTGAAGTGGCCCTTGAGGTGCGTCTGGATCACGGCGTGCCACTCTTCGGGCGACATGTTGAAGATCATGCGGTCGCGCAGGATGCCTGCGACGTTCACGATGATGTCGACGCGGTTGTAGGCGTCCAGGGTCTGCTGGATGATGCGCTCGCCGGCCGCCATGGTGCCGACGAACTCGGCAATCGCCATTCCCTCGCCGCCGCGGTCCTTGATCCCGCTGATCACCTCGTCCGCAGGGCCCTTGTCGTTGCCGGAGCCGTCGAGGTTCGCACCGGGGTCGACGATGACGACCTTTGCGCCTTCATGTCCCATGAGCTCGGCGACGCCGCGGCCGATGCCGCGCCCGCCGCCCGTTACTATCGCTACTTTGCCTTCGAGCCATCCTCCAGGCATAGCCAATCCTCCTTAGAGATAAGGACGCGCTAGCCCCGCCACCGCGTCCGTCCTGGCGACCGCGTGTCGCCGAATCGAGTGTTGTTTAGCTGCGCGACGGCAGGACGACGATGGCGGTGCCGGGCGTCGTCTTCTGACCGACGGGGTTTTTCGGCCGGCCGTCGTCATCCGCGGCGCCGGTCTCGGTCCAGATGTCGAGCTCGACGATGTGGTCGGCGCCATCGACATGCTTCTTGGTCACGGTGCCTTTGCAGAGGATCTCCTGGCCCGTGAAGTCCATGCCGCGGTATGACGCCGAGAAGCGCCGCACCTTGCCCGCATCACCAGCGAACTCGTGCACTAGCTGGCCTAGGAAGGCGCCCTTCAGCGCACCGTGGACGATGATGTCCTGCAGCCGGTTGTTCTTGGCGAAACGCTCGTCGTAGTGGATCTGGTAGAAGTCGCCGGAGCCGGCCGCCCACATGACGAGCTGCTGCGGCGTGCACTTCTTCACGATCTCGGGGATTGAATCACCCTCGTTGATGTCTTCGAAGTAGATCTGGTCAGCCATAGTTCTCTCCTCGAGAGCTTACTTCTTCAGCTCGAACGTCATCAGGTCTTCGCCGACCGTCAGCTTGCCGTTGTACGTCGGGGCAATATCCTCGACCATCTCGCCCACGGGCCCGCCGCCTGCTATGAGGTGGCTGAGCACGAGGTGGCGCGCATTGGACCGCGTCGCGACGTCGCCGAGCTGGTCGGACGGCGTGTGGTAGCCCTGCACGAAGCCGAGACGCTGCTTGCGCGCCGCCGGTGTGTTGGGGTCGCTCAGCATCCGTTTAAACGCCGGCGCCGAGAACACCTCGTGCACCAGCAGATCTGTCTCATGGGAGTGCCTAACGAGGTTCTCCGACACCTTCGTATCACCCGAGATCACGACCGAGCCGTCGCTGCTGTCGATGCGGTAGCCGAAAGCCTGGTCGACCGGCTCGTGCTCGACTCGGAACGCCGTGATACGCACGTCGTTGCCTTCGACGGTCCAATCCTCGCCGACTTCCTCAATCCGCGGCATCAGCCCACTGACATCGAGGCCTTCGTCGTCCTTCGTGCGGACGTGGATGTCGTAGGAGTAAGCGTCAATCAGCTTCGCGACGAAGTCGATCGTGCCGGGTGGGCCGTAGATCGAGAGCGGCACGTCCCACAGGCGCTGGATCCAGCCGGCCCACAAGATGTCGGCGAGACCGGTGCAGTGGTCGGAGTGCAGATGGGTAAAAACGATGCGCTTCAGTCTCGGGCCGCTACCCGCGACGCCGAGCTGGCCACGCAGGTAGCCCGCTTCGACCATGCGATGCAGCATGCTGGCGCCCGCATCGATCAGCGTCAGCTCATCGCCAATTTCGACGACCTGGCCTGCACCGCGACGCATAACGTCGGGCGAGGGGGTGCCGGTGCCGAGCAGCGTGAGCTTCATGCGAACCCGCTAGTACTGCAGGCCGGTGCCGTAAGAGCGCGCGACGACCTCGCCATTCTGGTTCGTGTAGGTCGTCTCGCGGCGGGTGATCATCATCATGCCGAGGCTGCTCTGGCGCTCGGAGATGTCGACCGTCTTTGTCACGGACGTCAGCACGTCGCCGGCGCAGATGTCGATGCCGTAGTACTCGTACTCGCTACCGCCGTTGAGCACGCGCGCCTGGCGGCCGTTGCGGTCGAGCTGCGTGCCGGCACCGGAGGGAGCCGCGTTCGGGTTAAAAATCGGCGTGCCGAAGTAGCCCTCGGGCGCCACGAGGCTGCGGTGGCCTTTGCTCTTGGCGTAAGCCTCGTCGTAGAAGATGAGGTCCTTCTGGCCGACGGCGCGCGCGAACATGCGGATGCCCGTCTTATCGAGCTCGAGGGTCGTCGGCGGACCCTCCTTGCCGATGGATGCGCGCATTTCGTCGGTAATCATGGACTCAGCTTTTTCCTGAGTCATGCCGGCTGCTCCTCTCGTGTCGTTAACGCTCTGTACGGTTATGGACGAAGCCGGACTCGCCGGCACCGCAGGATAGTCTTGCCTCTCCGGCGTAGTCAAACGAAGGTCGTCCGCCATCACCGCCGGCCGGACGCGCCCCGCCTTGAGCTCGGCGATGAGGTCTTCGAGGCTCGTTACTCGGCCGAGGAACTCCGTGGCGCACCGGCCGATGTCCTTCACCGCGTGCGAGTCCGAGTTCGCCACTCCGGGCATTCCCAGCTCGTCGACGATGTGGTTGGCGAAGGCGTTCTCAGCCTGCGCCCCGCGCCCGTTGAACCGCTCGATTGCCGCACAGGCTTTGAGGTACGGGTTAGCGACGATCTTCGCGAGCGCCTCGGCATACTCGTCTGCTCGGTCGGGGTGCCACGGCATGCGTCGCCGGTAAGGGTGCGCCGCGACCATGACACCGCCCGCCGCCTGCACGTGCGTCGCGAGCTCGTGCGACCGGTGCATGCCGTAGACGTACTTCTCAAGGCCGAAGCAGAGCACATGGCCATCGTCCGTATTGATCTCGATGCCGGGGATGACGAGGAAGTTGTGCTTCTTGCCCAGCTCGATAGCCGCGTCGTAGTCCCAGAAGTAGTCGTGCTCTGTGAGGCAGATGCCGTCGAGACCGTGCTTCTTCGCTTCATCGATGAGCTGGTCAGGCGTCAGGTCGGAGTCCCAGGAGAGGCCTCGCGTATGGGTATGCAGGTCGATGAGCATGAAGCCTCCGGGACTCGTGTTGCGTACGGCGGGCGCGACCCTAGAATACGGCGGTAGCCATCGCTAGCAACAGCGAACGGCTCGACCGGAAATGGCGCCGGTTGTCAGGGCAAATCAGATCTCGTCCAATGCAAGTCGCGTTGGATGCGAACCGGGGAGCAACGTGGGCTTTCTGGACGGCATTCGAGTATTAGACATAACTAGGGGGCGCGCCGGCCCGATGGCGTCGCAGGTGCTTGTCGACTTCGGCGCGGACATCGTGCGTGTCGACCGGCCCGGTGCCACGCGTACGCCCGGCGAGCTCGTACGCCTGCGCGGCCGCCGCAGCATCGCCGTCGACCTCGACCGTGACGAGAGCGCTGTCCTGCTCGACCGTCTCTTGCAGGGGACGGACGTCCTGATCACGGAGCCGGGGCTCGATGGCATCGAGCCGCTGATGGCCGCTTACGACGAGCTTGCCGCGAAATACCCGCGCCTGATCTGGTGCCGCATCAACGGCTACGGCGACGATGGCCCGCTCGCCGGCGCCTGGACGCACGACCACCTCATCGCCGCCCGCTACGGCGTCTACGACCAGCCTGGTTTTCGCGAAGGACCCACCTTCGTCACCGGCCAGATGCCGAGCATGGGCGCAGGACTGCTGGCGGCACAGGCGATCGGTTCGGCGCTTTATCAGCGTGAGAAGACGGGCCTCGGCCAGGAGCTCATGGTTTCGCTGCTCGCGGGGGCGCTCACGTTCCTGCCCACGATCATCAGCGCCAGCATCGACCCGCCCGGCGGCAACCCGCCCGCGCCAGCACGACGTCCGGCCGGCGCCGCGCCCTTCTACAGCATCTACGAGTGCGCCGACGGCCGTTACCTCCACTTCGGCTGCCTCACGGTGCAGTTTCGCAAGAACGCCACGGCCGCCATCGACCGCGGCGAGGCGATAGGCGCCCTTGGCCTCGATACGCCGGCGGGGCGCGCCAACAGCGACGCAATCACCGACGTGGTAGCAGAGCGAATGAAGCAACGCACCTTCGACGAGTGGGCGGCCACCTTCGAGGCGCAGGACGTGCCCTACGCCGAATCGACGTGGACCGAGGACCTCCTCGACAACGAGCAGGTGGCGCACGAAGGCCTCGCCGTCACGGTCGAAGATCCGACGGCCGGCCCGATGCTCCAGATGGGGCCGATCGCTGTCGTCGAGGGCTACGAGTGGCGTACGCCCCTGCCTGCGCCGCTGGCCGGCGAGCACACGGCCGCCATCTGCAGTGAGTTGGGCTACTCAGACGCCGAAATCGCCGATCTGCGCCGCAACGAGGTGGTGGCGTGACCGAGCACCAGGGTCCTCTCACGGGCATCAAGCTCGTCGACCTCTCGCAGGTGATCGCGGGGCCTTACGGACCTTCGCTGCTCGCCGATACAGGCGCCGACGTGATAAAGGTCGAGACGCTGCAGGGCGAGATCGCGCGTGGCCTTGCCTCGAGCTACCTCAGCCTCAACCGAGGCAAACGCGGCATCTCGCTCGACCTGCAGCAGACAGCGGGCAAGGACGTACTTTACCGTCTCGCCGGATGGGCCGATGTGCTGGTCGAGAACTTTCGTCCGGGCGTTGTGAATCGACTCAAGGTCGACTACGAGACGCTGAGGGCGATCAACCCGCGCCTCATCTACCTCAGCGTCTCAGCTTTCGGCGCGACCGGCCCCTACGCGCATCGACCCGGCTTCGACCCGCTGCTGCAGGCGATGACCGGCACCGAGCGCGCCCAGGGCGGCCGCCACAACCCGCCGGTGTTCCTCCGCATCGCCATCACGGACTACGTCACGGCGATGACGGCCGCCGCAGCGATCACCTTCGCCCTCTACCAGCGCGAGAAGACACGGCACGGCGAGCACCTTCACACCTCGCTCCTGCGCAACGGCCTCTTCATCAACGCCGAGGCTTTCACCCGCTATCCCGGCCGTCCAGAGCGCGTCTTGCCCGACGCCGGTCAGTACGGCCTCGGCCCGCTCGACCGCATGTATCAGACGCTCGATGGCTGGCTCTTCATCTACGTCGAAGGCGCGCCATCCCACTTCGAGGCGCTGCGCAGCGTCACCGGCATCGGCTCCGAGCTCGGCATCGATGAGCCGGACGCCCTCGCCGACGCGCTGTCGGCAGTCTTCGCCACTCGCACGACCGAGGCATGGCTGGAGGCACTCGAGGCTGCTGGCGTGCCCGCTGCGCCCGTGGTGGAGCACTACGACGGCACCTTCTTCGAGGACATCCAGCCCATCGTCAACGGATACGTCGTCACCTACGAGCATGCCAATCGAGGCCACATCGAACATCCGGGCAACTTCATCCGTTTCGGCGGGGCGCCGACGAGCCAGACCGCTGCCCATCCGGCGCCGCTCCTCGGGCAGGACACGGACGCGATTCTCATGGAGCTGGGCTATGGCGAGGCTGAGATCGCCGCGATGCGCTCGGCATCCGTCATCCTCTAGCGGACGCCGCGTCGTTCCTTAACACCCAGAGTTCGGCGTCAGCGTAAGATCGAAGCCGGAATGCGGCCGCCCGACGAAACCCTGTCTGATTACATCGTGGCGATGGGAGGCAAAAAAGCCGCCATCGTCGTCGCCGTGGTTATCGCTGCGCTCTCGCTGGGCGCGCTGGTCTGGATTCGCTCTCAACCCGAAGACCTGACGAAATCGCTCGCCAATCAGAGGGCAGAGAATCCCTTCTACATCGAGGGCACGGTCACCGTCCTGGCGCCCGCTGACTCGCCGACGGCACCCCGCCCCGAGCAATCGAAGAGCTCGCTGCAGTGGTGGTACGAAGGACCCGGCCTCTGGCACTGGCAGATCGATACGACTTCGAACGACGAGGTGGTCACGACCATGAGCGTGGCGGACGGCCATTTCGCCTATGTCTACAGCAGCGACTCGAACACCTACACGCGCGTGGCGGTGAAGAAGTACGTCGCGGAAGACCCGCCGGTCGATTTCATCCTCGGCGCCGTCGACGTCAACCAGCTCGTGGCGAATTGGGAAGCCCAAAACACGACCGTGCGCAACGGCGGCAACTCGCCCTACATGGGTCGCGATGCCCAGGTTCTCGAGTACTCACCGACGTGGCGCTCGACGGGCGCGGGCGGCGACAAGCAGGGCGGCATTGGGCGGATCTGGGTCGATAGCGAGACGGATATAGTGCTGCGAAACCTCGTCGATGGCGGGCCGACGAGCACCTACACGGACGCTCGGGTGACCACGTTGCAGCTCAATCCGCGCTACGACGCTGCCGTCTTCCGCTTCGACCCGCCCAACGGCGCCACGCTCGTTAAGTAACCCTATCGGCGCCTAGTCTGTGTCGTCGTCTTCGTGGTCATGCGACGAGCCCGAGAAGATCGAATCGAGCGCAAACATGCCCGGCCCGTAGAGCCAGATTGCCAGCGCGTTCAGAGTCAGCATGCCGGGGAACTCGTAGCCGCCCTCGCCGAAGTATCCGTTTTTCAGGTGCACCTTCTTGATCGCGTACATCAGGTTGGCGGCCACCGCGAGCGCTGACATCCGCGTATGGTACCCGAAGACCAGCCCGAGTCCACCGCCAAATTCCGCAATGCCGGATGCGTAAGCCGCCACCCGAGGGTCCGGCACGTCCAGGTCGCGAAGCTTCTCGGTGAACACCTCGGGTCCCGTCTCCTCGACGGCCTTTTCGAAGTTCGGGCCGAGGATCTTTTGTGCCCGCTCGGGCGCCGAAGTGCCCGGGCCCCCGAAGAGCTTTGTGTAACCGTGAGCGGCAATCGTAGCGCCGGTGCCGACTCGGAGCAGGAAGAGCGCAAAGTCTTTCATCTCAATCACCCCAGTGCATTCAGGCTAGGCAGCGCCGCGACTCATGCGGATGGGTCAAACACGTGCCGAACTTTCAGATGCGTATAGACGTCATAAGAGTCTTGCGACGCGTGTACGCAGGCGCTAGATTTGCGCCTCTCGATATATTCGTGGCTGAGGAGTGCATATATGCCTAGCGTCACCGTCAAGCTACCGACCGGGCCCCAGGCCATGGACGTCGATGAGTACGTTAAGAACGTCGTGCCGGCCGAAATGCCGTCCAGCTGGCACATGGAGGCACTGAAAGCGCAGGCCGTCGCGGCGAAGAGCTACGCCGTTTCCGAAGGCACCGTCGAGATCACTGACCACTCGCAGGTCTACGATCCATCGAAGCGCGCAGCATCGTCGGACGCCGCTGTAGAGGCCGTACGCGACGTTTATATGGCGTTCGGCGGCCGCATTGTCACCACGTTCTTCTTTGCGAGCTGTACCGGGCGGACTCGCACGCCGTCGCAGGCCAGCTGGAACCCCGTTGCCGACCGCCCGTTTCTCCAACCGGTGAGCTGTACCTGCCGCCGGCAAACATACGATGGTCCGGGCATCGGTCTGTGCCAGAACGGTGCGCAGGCCATGGCTTTGGCCGGTGCCACCTTCGACCAGATCCTGCGCCACTACTACACGGGCATCCAGCTGGTCCACGCCGACGGTACACCAGTCGCTGGTCTGTCCAGCGCCGACGTGACGCCACCGGCAACGCCCGCAGCTTCAACGGCGACGACGACGGCCCTGCAGCCTTACACCGTGCAGTCGGGGGATACCCTGGGCTCGATCGCGCATCGATTCAACATCGAGTGGGCCGCTATCTTTCAGGCCAACACCAACCTGATCACCGACCCCAACCGCATCGAGCTGGGCTGGGTGCTCCAGATCCCTGTGCCTGTCGTCACCTACGTCGTCGTTTCGGGCGACACGCTGGGCCGTATAGCCGGGCTGTGGAATTGCACCGTCGACGCGATCTGCGCCCTCAACGGCATCGCGGACCCGAACCGCATCGAGGTGGGGCAGGTGCTCAAGCGCCCGTAGCGCTGTGCATCGTGCGGCTGCGATATGATGTGGTCGTGAGAACCTACATGAAAACCGACGAGGCGATTGCTTTGGTGCGGGAGATTCTTGCTCCCGAGCCGCTCATTAGCCGAGTCGAAGCCAGTTTCTTGACGATTCGGGACGAGACCAACGGCATCGACCTCCACGTCTACTTTGATGGCGAGCGCATGGCTGCTCATCGCAAAATCGTTCCGCTCCTGATCGATTACATGGAGCGTGTGGCTGACGTCCCGGTTGAGTTCATGACCTTGCCGTCCTGCGACGTCGATGCCAAAAGCAGTCTCGTTACCGTTTATAGTCGCGACTAGAACGAGATTTCGATCTGGACAACGCGGCTCATTTCACAAAACTAGATCGAAATTGGTCTGTTCTTCTGAGGCTCGACCCCCTGGATATCGGGGAGAGTGAGTGGGCTGTCGTCGTTTCCTTCTACGCGACTCTCCATATGGTTGATGCCTTTCTCCACGCTTGCGGTGAAGACCACGGCACCACACATGGAGAACGTCGGCTCGCGCTGATCCGGCTACGTCAACGTCGTCTACTGTCTGTCGAAGTAATCGATCGGTACCTCAACCTTGAGTTGCAGGCTCGAGCCGTTCGCTACGACCGTCCTTCGAGTGAGGCACAGGACTTACGTCTGTTGTTCGATGAGTTCGTGCGTCCTCTCGAAGCTGCGCTCCTCCCGCGCCTCACCGGCCGCGCTCGACTCGCGCCTCTCCCTTTCGAACCCAGCTGAGCCCGCTTGCAAACAACAAAGAAGGAGGCCCCGAGGATTCTCGAGGCCTCCTTCGTGTATGCGACGAGCGGCAGCGTTAGGCGGCCGACTCGGCGGTCTTCTTGCCGAGGAAGGGAATCTTGAAATCACCTTCTTCCCACGACACGAGCAGCTGGCTGGCCACGAAAATCGAGCTGTAGGTACCCGACACGAGGCCGATGAGCATGATGATCAGGAAGTCCCGGATCGTCTCGCCGCCGAGCAGGATCAGGGCCAGCAGGGTGAGCACGACGGTGATCGACGTGTTCAGCGAGCGGCCCAGCGTCTGGTTCAGACTCGCGTTCACGGCGTCGGTCAGGCGTACACGGACACCCGCGGTCTCGGCGCGCTTGACGTTCTCGCGCACGCGGTCGAACACCACGATCGAGTCGTGCACGGAGAAGCCGACGATGGTCAACATCGCGGTTATGAACAGGGTGTCGATCTCGAAGTCGAACAGCCGACCCAGGATCGACGCGGCGCCGAGGACGACGAGCACGTCGTGGGCCAGGGCGAAGATCGCGCAGGCGCCGTAGCGTATCGGGCTGGGCACCGAGATGAACGTAATGCTGATGTAGGCGAGGATCGCGAGCGACGCGACCAGAATCGCCAGCGCCGCGTTCTTGCCAATGTCGGACGACACCGACGGCGAAACGGACGAGAACTCCAGGAATCGACCCGAGGAGTTGCCATCGCTGTCGAGCATGGGCCCGAACTTGGCGACCAGCGCCGATTCGAGCTCCTCACGCTGTGATGGTGGGGCAGGACCGAACGGCGGCGCCTCCGTGGAGCCTTCGATCAGGTTCGTTCGCACCAGCATGCGGCCGGCGAGCGTCTTCTGAACCCGAGAGTCGGGGTGGCCAAGCTCCGCGAGGGCGGCACGCATGTCCGGCTCGGTAGGCGGGTTTTGGAAGTTCACCGTGAAGGTCGTGCCGCTGCTGAACTCAATACCCCTGCGCAGTCCGTTGGGCAGAAGGAGCGAAATCAGCCCGGGAATGATCAGCGCGATCGAGAACAGGTAGAACAACATGCGTTTGTTGACGAAATCGATCATGCCTGGTTACTCCCCACTGGCCTGGAATGTCGGCGCCACGGTGGCGTGGCGGGCTTCTTCGACATCGCTGCCGAAGAGCCACAGATGTCGCATAACGGACGTGCCGACCAGCGCGTGCAGGAAGGTACGGGTCACCGTAATCGCGGAGAACATACTCACGAGCACACCAAGGGCCAGCGTCAGGGCGAATCCCTTGACGAGGCTGGCGGCGAACTGGTCGCCGAACCAGTAGAGGATCATGCAGGTGATCAGCGTTGCCACGTTCGAGTCGCGAATCGAAGTCCATGCTCGACTGAAGCCCGCGTCGATTGCGCCGACGAGGCTCCTGCCGATACGCAGCTCCTCTTTCATGCGCTCGAAGATGAGGATGTTGGCGTCCACCGCCATACCAACGGATAAGACGAAAGCCGCCATACCCGCCGACGTGATCGTCACCGGCCACAGCTTGAACACCGCCATGGTCAGCGAGACGTAGACGGTGAGGGCCATCGCCGCCAGGAGGCCCGGCAGGCGGTAGTACATGATCATGAACGCCATCACGACGAGGATGGCGATGAGGCCCGCCTCGACCGAGTTGACGACGGCCTTGTCACCCAGCGTGGCGTCCACGTCCTCCTGCTGCACGACTCGCAGCGGGACGGGGAAGGCGCCTGTGCGAAGCAGCGTCGATAGCGTGCTGGCGTCGGCGCCGGTCAGGCCGGTGATCTCGCCCTGGTCTCTGATCTGCGACTGCACCAGCGGCGCCACGATGCGGCCGTCGGCGCCCGTAATCGGCTTGCCGTCGAGGAAGAAGGCCATCGGTTGCGGCGGATTCGAGAGCCTTGAGGTCGCCTGACCCAGCAGGTTTGCCCCGTCGGAGTTCATGCCGAACTGGAGCGTCGGCAGACCGGCAGCATTGGGGCGGATGAAGATCTTGCTGCGATCCAGGAAGCCGCCGTTGATTTCGCGCTTCACGCCATCCTTGTCGGTGGCCGTGACGGGCGTGAACTGGGCTTGCTGGATAATGCGAGGGTCGGAAAGCACCTGCTGCAACGGCCGCGTTACCTGCGTGCCGTCCGGCTGGTTGATTACCACATCGCCCTGGGCGTTTGTCGCCATCTCCATGAACTGGAGCTGAGCTGTACGGCCGATCTTGTTGATCGCCTCGTCGCTGGAGATGCCCGGCAGCTGCACCGCGATTCGGTTCGAGCCAACGCGCTCAGTGATCGACTCGGCGACACCGAAGGCGTTGACACGGCGTTCCACCACGTCGACCGCGGTGTTCAGCGCGTCGTTCAGGTTGATGTCGGGCTGTTGCGAAACGTCGGCTTCGAGGACGAGTCGGGTACCGCCCTTGAGGTCGAGGCCGAGGCGCATCTCGCGTCGCTGGAAGCCGTGGCCAAGTCCGAAGCCGTGGCCGATGCAGATCGGGCCCACGCAGGTCGGCTTGGGCCATGGGATCGCGTTCGGCAAATACCGATCCGGGTCCGAGGGCCAGGAGATGAATACGGCGAATGTAGTCAGCAAGACCACAAACGCCAGCAATAGCCGGGTCGATTTCTCTCTCATGCGGAGCTCCGTCCTGAGTCTGTAGTGGGAGATGCTTTCGACGCCTCGCCGGCGCCCTCGGGACCTGTTTCAAGCTTGCGATAGATCGCGTTCGGCCACGCCGTGACCACCACGCCCTCCGCCAATTCCAGCGCGATACGGGTTTGTCCGTCGGCGCCGACCTGGATGTCTTTAATCTTGGCAACAATGTGTGATGTGGTCAGCACCTCATCGCCCGGGCGCAGGTTACGCATTTGCCGTTTGTGGCGCTCCTGCTCTTTCTGCACCGGCCGCATAAACAGCACGTAGAAGCCGATGATCACGCCGACGAACAGGAAGGACAGCAGCTCAGCGTCGTTCATAACCCCGAAGCTCCGTTGTTGGATTCGCTCGCCATTTGTCTCACTAACGCGAGCGCTTCTTCCCGGGACTCGATCTGCCCGGTAGCGTGCGCTTCTTCGACGGCAGCCAGTAGCGGCCCGAAGCTTGGCCCGGGCTCTAGGTGCAGTTCTCGTATCAGGTCGTTGCCGGTGAGCAGGCGCGGCGCAACCTCGACGACCTCGCGCTGCGATAGCCCGCTATCGAGCACAAAGCTGAGGTACGCGATCTGATTGCGCCAGCGCTCCGGCTGCAACCGAGGGCCCACGGCGGCCGATGCGTCGGCCAGCGCGAGGATGAGGACGCCGGGCGTTGCTTCGCCGGCGTCGCGGAAGAAACGGAAGATGGCGCGTTCGCTGGGGATGGCGTGGTTCGACAGCTGGAAGGGACGCAGATGCTCCTCGACCAGCGTCGAGACGAACTCGATCTCCTTGCCGCCGAAGCGTAGGCGCCGGCAGATGTTCGAGGCTTTCACCGCCCCGAGCTCTGGATGGCCCAGGAAGCGCGTCTTCCCATTGGCCTCGACCGTCTTCGTCTCCGGCTTTGAGACATCGTGCAGCAGCCCCGAGAGCTTGATCAGCGCCCCCCGGCTTGTGTTGCCGACCTCAGCGTCAAGGTAGTCATCGAGGGCGTTCCATCGCAGCTCGCGGCGGAACGTCGGCGCGAACCACGATGGGCGTACTGCCTCGTCGCGCGCGAACAGGCTCGTGAACCACGATGCGCTCTTCGCCGCCTGCCGGGCGTGCTTCGGCACATCCGGCGCTGTGAGCATCACGTCGAGCGAGCTCAACGTCTCGATGAGGTGGTTGAACACGTTGTAGAAGTGATGCGACGGCGGCTGGTCGCAGTCGCGGGACGGGTCGAGCTCGGGCAGCATCTCATGCAGCAGACCGAGCTCGTCCATCAGGCGCACGCCCTCGGCCGCCCGAGGCGTCTCGAGGATGCGTAGAAGCTCATCGCGCTGACGCTCTGCCGCCGCCTGGTTCAGCGTCGGCGCGAGGTCAGCAATGGCGTCTGCAGTCTCCCGCTCGATGGTTAAACCGAGCTCGACCGAGAGCCGGACAGCTCGGAGCATGCGCAGCGCGTCATCGACGAGGCCTTCGCGGCTCACCATGCGGATGCGTCGGGCCTCGAGGTCTCGTTGGCCTCCGGTGGGGTCGAGCAGGGCGCCGAGCGTGCCGTCCGCCTCGATCTGCGCTGCCATGGCGTCGACCGTGAAGTCACGCCGGCGCAAATCCGCGTCGAGGCTTTCGCTGATCGTGGAGACGTCGATTTCACCGAAGGCGCCTTCGCCATCGAGGACGACTCGCCACGCGCCGCGCTCTGCGTCCAGCGCGAACGCGTTAGCCTCCAGCCGCTCTGCAAGCTTCTGCGCAACGACGCGCGCGTCAGCCGTAGTCACGACGTCGAGGTCGTGGGGCTCGCGCCCGTCGAGAAGATCGCGGACCGCACCGCCGACGAGATGCGCGTCGGTCGCGACAGCGTGAATCGCGGCGAGGTGCTGACGCAGGTCTGCCGTGAGGCGAGATGCGGGGATCGGCATGGCAGTAGAAATCATAAGGGACGGCGGGGCTGAGGCGCTTTGGCGGTTGCCGGG
>JADMIO010970582.1_pt1 | contig 18896 bp, 15 predicted proteins | sample 8958161 | NCBI WGS metagenome assembly JADMIO01 (sample SAMN16585339, study PRJNA669376) | soil metagenome | isolation source: Crop rotation soil | place: USA: Cullars Rotation, Alabama | collected 2011 | reverse complement strand
CGGGAAGAGAAGCTAAAGTAGAAAGCTCGCCGTATAAGTACCCATGGAGTCCTTCAACTAGTAGCGTCGGCCAGTAGTTGCGGCTATCTGCAATCTACGTAAAATGTTAAGCAGAACGCTACGGTAAGTACGTAGAAGACCCTAAGTAGAAACTGGTATTTATCAAAGGTGATGTAGTATTAATTTGCCGAATTGGTAAGTAGGTGCTTAGCTTCATCCTATCTTAAAACAAACTCATCCACATTTCCACCTATCTCCTCCTGTCCCGATGGCAACCGCTCCTACTAACCCAGCCGCTACCAGCGACTCTAAACGCCCCCTGCGCCCCGCCAATCGCATTGGTGAAAAAAGCCGCCGTGGCTTCGCCGCCATGTCGCCCGAGCAGCAGCGCCGCATCGCCAGCGAAGGCGGTCGGGCCTCGCACCAAAGCGGCCGCGGCCACCGCTTCTCGCCCGAGGAAGCCCGCGAAGCCGGCCGCAAAGGCGGTCAGATTAGCCGCCGTGGCAAAAAGAAAACCGACACGCCTTCTTAGGCTCAGCCACCTTCTGAAAACGCGACTTTAAACTGGTCGGGCGGCGTTGCTGCCCGACCGTTTGCGTTTTTATACCCCTTGTAACGCCCATCTTTGCCCCATGCTGACTCTTTCTTACCAGCGGCGGGCGCTGCGTTTTAACTTCCCGGCTCGCACCTCGCGCGGGGCGCTCACCGAGCACGTGGCCTACTACCTCGAGCTGCGCGACCAGCGCAACTCGTCTGTGGTAGGGTGGGGTGAGGCTGCGCCGCTGGCGGGCCTCAGCCCCGACTACGGCCCTGGTTTTGAGGCCCAAGTGCAGCAATTATGCCGCACCCTGAACAAGCAGCACTACGCTTTTCGGGAAGACATTCAGCCGGCCGACCTGGTGGGCCCCGAGCTGCCGGCCTTGCGTTTTGCCCTCGAAACGGCGGTGCTCGACCTGGCCGGTGGCGGCCAACACCAGCTTTACGCTAATGCCTTCAGCCAGGGCCAGGCAGCCTTGCCTATCAACGGCCTGGTGTGGATGGGCGACGCGCCCTTCATGCGCGAGCAAATTCGGCAGAAGCTGGCGGCGGGCTATTCTTGTTTGAAATTAAAAATCGGTAGCCTCGATTTTGCTACCGAACTGGCTTTGCTGGCCGAAATACGGGCCGAAGCGAGCCCCGCCGAGCTGACTTTGCGCGTGGATGCCAACGGCGCATTTAGCTCCGCCGAGGCGCTGGGCAAGCTCGACCAGCTGGCGCGCTTCGGGGTGCACTCCATCGAGCAGCCCCTGGCGGCGGGGCAGTGGGCGGCGCTGGCCGAGGTGTGCCGCCACTCGCCGGTGCCGGTGGCGCTCGATGAGGAGCTAATCGGCCTCACCGACCCGGCCCGGCAGGCAGCGCTGTTGGCCGAGGTAAAACCAGCCTACGTGGTGCTGAAGCCTACGCTGCTGGGCGGCCACGCGGCCACCCGCCGCTGGATAGAGCTAGCCCAAACCCACAACCTGGGCTGGTGGATAACCTCGGCGCTGGAGTCGAACGTCGGCCTCAATGCCGTGGCCCAGCTCACGGGCGAGTACAACGTGGCGGGCTTTGCCCAGGGCCTGGGCACGGGCCAGCTTTACCACAACAACGTGGCCGCCCCACTTCGCATCGAGCAGGGCGGCCTGCACTACGACCCAGCCGGCCGCTGGGGGGCGCTCGCACCCGCATAAGCAGGGGCAAAGCGCGGCTGGCCATGGGTGCACAAAAGAGCAGTTGGGGGCTCCGAAAGGCCCACGGCAAGCCGTGGGTACTTGGCATTGGCGTTAGCCTGGGCGCTTGGCCTCGGTTAGCCGTAGCACTAATTATCTGGCAGTTGTAGCTTTAAGCGGCCTTGTGGCAAAGGGCAGATGCTATGACTGGTTTGGTACAGCTATTGGTAAGAAGAACGGCCTCATTTAGCGCCGCTGGCTGGCGCGTAGCCGGGGTGCTGCTGGGGCTGCTGCTAAGCCAAGTGGCCTGGGCGCAGGGCAGCCCCACGTTTATGTTTGCCTGCCCCAAGGCCCGGTACGCCACCTTCAAATTTGACACGCATCGCAACCTGATAATAGTGGCCGCCCGCCTCAATGGCAAGGGGCCGTACCACTTTCTGCTTGATACGGGTGTGAGCACCAGCCTGCTTACCAATACTGCCCTGGGCGACTCGCTGCACCTGGAGCGGGGCGAAGAATTTCGGGTGGTAGGGTCGGGGGGGCAAGACACGCCGCTGCGCGCCTACCGCACCAGTGAGGTGCGCGTGGAGCTACCCGGCGTGGTGGCCCCGCGCATGCGCTGGCTGCTGCTCTCCGAAGATGCCCTCAACCTCTCGGCCTACGCTGGCACCCGCATCGACGGCATTTTGGGGGGCGAGCTGTTTCGCTCGCTGGTGGTCAGCATCTGGCCGATGCGCGGCGAGCTGGTGTGCCACGCGCCCGAGCACTACCGGGCCCCGCGCCGCTGGGCTAGCCTGCCGCTTTACCTCGACCAAGGCAAGGCCTACGTAGAAGCCACCGTTGGGCAGCAGCCTTTGGCTGGCGGCAAGGCTGCTGCGCCGCTGCCGCTGCGGCTAGTGCTCGATACCGGAGCCGGCCACGCGCTCAGCCTCGAAACCAGCGCCGACCCGCGCCTGCACCTGCCACCCGCGCACCTGCGGGCCAACCTAGGCCACGGCCTCAGCGGCCTCATAGAAGGCTACCTGGGGCGGGTGGCCACGGTGCAGCTGGGGCGCTACCAGCTACAGCAGGTGCTCACGTCATTTCCCGATTCGGGGCAGGTGCACCAGCGCCTGCGCCCCCAAGATGCCGCGCGGCAGGGCAACCTCGGCTACGAGCTGCTCAAGCGCTTTAACGTGGTTATCGACTACCCGCACCAGCGCCTGCTGCTGCGCGCCAATGCCCAAAACCAGCTGCCTTTCGAGCACGACATGAGCGGCCTCATCTTGGTAGCCGCCGGCCCAAACTACCGCTACTGCTTGGTAACGGAGGTGCTGGCAGGCTCGCCAGCTGAGGAGGCCGGCATTGTGCCCGACGAAGAGTTGCTGGCAATCAATATGCTGCCCGTGCCCGTGCTGCCGCTGTCAGAGATTTTTCGGCTGCTGCGGTCGCAGAATGGCCAGCGCCTGCTGCTGGTGCTGCGCCGTCCCGATGGCGAGCTGCACTCCGTGAGCCTGACGCTGCGCCGGCGGATTTAGCCCTGCGTTTTTTGCTGGTAGGCTGGCGGCGCTCTGCCGCGTGGGCGAGCTTACCTGGCGCCCGGGCTTGGCCTGGCCACGCCGCAGGCACAACATTCTGTACCTCAATTGCTCGCCCTGCTCAGTATCTTGCTGGCCCGCTTTCCTCCCCGCCCATGCCCGCCGCCCCTTTGGCCGCTGCACCGCCGCCGCCCGCCGTGCAAGCCAACCAGCACATTTACAGCGACTACTTCGACGAGGATTTTACGCGGGCCATCGACCAGAACATTCTGCAGCTGCTTGACCAGGTGTGGTTTCGGTCGAAGCTGGTGGGGTTCGACCCCTTTCCGCAGCGCAACAACCCCGACCGGCCGCTGATTTTTGCGTCGAACCACTCGGGCATGGCTTTTCCTTGGGACGCCATTGTGGTGCTGGCGCACTTGTTTCGGACGCTGCCCACCCACTACCACACCATGCCGCGGCCCATGTCGGCCCCGCTGCTGTCGAAAACGGTGCTGATGAACCCCTACCTGGTGCAGCATTTCTGGAAAAAATGCGGCTGCGTGGAAGCTACGATGCTCAATTTTGAAACCATGATGTACAACCCGAGCCACAACCTCATGGTGTACCCCGAGGGCGTGCCGGGCATTGGCAAGGGCTTCAACCGCAAGTACCAGCTGCAGCGCCTGGCCACCAGTATGCTGCGCATGAGCCTGGAGCACGGCACCGACATCATGCCCTTCTACACGATTAATGCGGAATACCTGAACCCGTACGCGTACAGCTTTGAGCCGATAAACCGCCTCACCAAAAAAATCGGGATTCCGTTTTTGCCCCTCACGTTGCTGCTGCTGCTGGTGCTGGTGCAGCCCTGGGCGTTTTACCTGGCCCTGCCCGCCCAGCTCACCTACGTGATGGGCACTCGCATCAGGCCCAGCGAACTCACCAGCAAAAAGCACGATGAGCTAACCCGTGACGAGTACCTGGCCCTGAGCGAGCAAGTGCGCCAGCGCATGCAAACTGAGCTGGATGCCGCCGTGCAGGCCCACGGCCAGCAGCCCTACCGCTGGCGCGAGCTGTGGCAGCGCATGAAAGCCAACCGCCGCTACTTTCCGTTCTTCCTGCCCTTTGCCTGGCCGCTGGCGTTCAGCGAGTTTGAGCGGCGCTTTGTGAAAAACGGCGAGCGCAATTTTGAGCTGCCGCTCGATAAGCCCGGCGCATTCTGGAAAATGCTGTGGCGCAACCCGCTGGTGGTGGCCTATTTTATCCCGCTGCTGGGCTGGATACCGCTGGCTATCAAGGGCTATCGGGGCCACCGGCTGGGCGAGCGGGCGTAGCTGCCCGATGAATTACCAGTGCGTTAGTAGCTTTGCCAAGTAGTTGGTTCTCAAGTCGCTTCTTTGTTCACTCTTCACCCCATACTTTTTATGGACGACCTGTTTAAGAAAGTCATTAATACTGGCGTAGGCTTGCTGGCCCAAGGCAACAAGCGCGTGCAAACCGCCCTCGATAAGCTGGTGCAGGAAAGCAAGCTTTCGGAGCAGGAAGGCCAGAAAATAATGGACGACCTGCGCAAAAGCGGCGAAACCAAGCGCAAGCAGTTCGAAAAGCAGGTGCAAGACTTGGCCGGTAGCCTGCGCGAGCGCGTAGGCCTGGGCAGCGAGGAAAAAGAAGCTACCCCCAAAGCCAAGACCGCCCCGAAGCCCACCGCTAAGAAGCCTGCCAGCAGCCCCACCGCCAAAGCCGCCGGGGCCGCGAAAAAAGCCGCCGACAACGTGAGCGATGCCGCCGCCAAAACCCAGCGCTCGGCCGCGGCGAAGGCTGGCGCGGCTAAAAAGAAAGCAGCTGGCACCACTGCCGAAGACAAAAGCTAATGAATACAGTCGTCATGCAGAGCGCAGCGAAGCATCTCGCGTGGTGTAGTAATCTCTTGCGTATTGATTACTACACCACGCGAGATGCTTCGCTGCGCTCTGCATGACGACTGTACTCGATGGCAATAGAAAAAGCCCGCTAATTAGCGGGCTTTTTTTATTGCCATAAATCAGCAGCTTACGCCGCTGAGTACGTCACTTCCTTCACAGCTTTCACCACGCGGGCCACGTTGGGCAGCGAGGCTTCGATGAGGGTGGGGGCGTAGGGCAGGGGCACGTCGGCGCAGGTGATGCGGATAACCGGGGCGTCGAGGTAGTCGAAGGCGCGGCGCTGCACGATGTAAGCCAGTTCGCCCGAGATGCTGGCCAGCGGCCAGGCTTCTTCTACTACTACCATGCGGTTGGTTTTCTTCACCGAAGCCACGAGCGTGTCATAGTCGATGGGCCGCACCGAGCGCAAGTCAATTACCTCGGCCTGAATGCCTTCCTTAGCCAGTTCGTCGGCCGCCGCAAAGGCAACTTTCATCATTTTACCGAAGCTTACGAGGGTTACGTCTTTGCCTTCGCGGGCCACATTGGCCTTGCCAATTTCGAGGATGTATTCTTCCTCGGGCACCTCGCCTTTGTCGCCGTACATCAGCTCCGACTCCATGAAAATAACGGGGTCAGGGTCGCGAATAGAAGCTTTTAGCAAGCCCTTGGCGTCGTAGGGGTTCGAAGGAACCACCACTTTGAGGCCGGGCGTATTGGCAAACCAGTTCTCGAAGTTCTGCGAGTGCTGGCTGCTCAGCATCCCGGCGTTGCCGGTAGGGCCGCGAAACACGATGGGACACGAATACTGCCCACCCGACATCGAGTAGATTTTAGCGGCCGAGTTGATTATCTGGTCGATGGCCACCAACGAGAAGTTGAAGGTCATAAACTCGATAATCGGCTTCAGCCCGTTGGCCGCCGCGCCCACGCCGATGCCGGCAAAGCCCAGCTCGGCAATTGGCGTATCAATCACGCGCTCAGCCCCAAACTCGTCGAGCATGCCCTGGCTTACTTTGTAGGCCCCGTTGTATTCGGCTACTTCCTCGCCCATCAGGAAGATGGACGGGTCGCGGCGCATTTCTTCGCTCATGGCCTCGCGCAGGGCCTCGCGGAATTGAATAGTACGCATCTGGTTGAATAAATTACGGGGTAAAGTTAAGGCAAAGTCACGCGGACTTTGCGAGGCGGCGGGTAGTTTGAAACGCAAACCGCGCTAAAGCAAAAGCAGATTGAAACGGGCGGGTAGGTTTTGCAAAACTTCTCTACCTTTGTGCGCGTTCAAGCAAAAGAAAGGGAGCCAAGCCCTTGGCCCGGCTCCCAATCCCAACTACCTGAGGTAATGAGCGATTAGGTAAAGACCCAAGCCTTTAGCTACTCCTTTCAAAACCTCTGGAAAAACTGGTTTCCACCAATCTTTCAGTAGTTTCTTCGCGCTGTCCTTTTTCATTGCCTAGAAGTAAAGGGTTACGCAGAAACCCCCACACTTCTCGAAGCCCTGGCTGCTCCAACAGCCGGGGCTTCTCTTTTTAACAAGAGTAGCCGTGGGCTGGGGGACGTACCTAACGCGAGTGCGCCAAAGGTAAAAAGCAAATGAGGTTGTGAATGATGCGTAGGCACCTTTCACAACCTCATTTGCTTTTTATAGCTTACTTCAGTGCCTCCCGAAAGGCCGTGCCCTGCGCGTACTGCGCAAATTCCAAGTCCTCCACGGCCTGCGTGGCCAGCTTGCGGTCGAGCTGCACGGCGCGGGTGAGCTCCTGGGCCATGGTGTTTTCGTCGTGGCGGCGGGCGGCGGCCACGGCCAGGCCGTAGTGCGGGGCGGCGGCCTGGGGGCGCAGGTCGAGGGCGAGGGTGTACTGGGCGGCGGCCGCGTCGTAGCCGCCACGCTGCACCAGCATCAGGGCCTGGTTCATGTGGTTTTGGTAGCTGGGGCCGGCCAGGCGCAGGCTGGTTACGGCTTGCTCGGGCTGGCCAATCTGGATTTCGAGCGCCGCCCGGTCCGAGAATATTTTGCGCAGCATGGGCCGCGAGCCGCCCAGCTTGATGGCATAGTCATAGTCCTGCAAGGCCTCCAGGGTTTCCTGGGCGCGGTGGTGCATGGCGGCGGCGCGGTAAAACAGCTCGGCCGTGGGGTGGCGGTGGGCCGCCAGCGTGAAATTGACGGCCGCCCGGTGGTAAAAACTGCGCTGCACGCGCTCGGTGGGCTCTTTTTCGGCGCGCATCGCCAGCACGGTTCCCAGGTTATAAAAGGCTTCCCAGCTGGCGGTGCTGGCTCCGGCCAGTTCGTAGATGCGCTGCTTTTCGGCCAATAGGGGCGTGAGAGTGGCCGAGTAGCGCAGCTCCTCGGGCGTGAGGGCTTCGATGTCGGCCTGCTTTTCGACCATTTTCTTACTCAGAATATACACCTCCGAGTCGTAGCGCTTGGGCGCGGTGTAGGTTACGGCCACGGTGCCCCAGCGCAGCACCGGGTAAATGTATTCTTCGAGATAATCGAAGTAGCTGAGTTGGTGCAGCGCCTTTTCCTTCTGGGCGAAAGTGCCCCGCGTGTCGTTGATGATGGAGATAACCGAATCCTGCTGCGCGGGCTTGAGCACCGAGTTTTGCACCTGGTTCAGAAACAGCTCCCAACTGCGGCGATAGGCAATGGTGTCGAACTTGATTTTTTCGACGCTATTGAGGTACGAAAAGCCTTTCACCCGCTCTTTATAATAATAGAGCAGCATTTTCACGCGCTTGCTGGCCAGGGCGGGCTGGTGGGCATCGGTAGAGTCGGGCGAGTGGCCGGCCGCGATGAGCACCCGCTGCGTGCGCTGGTTGGCGTCAATCAGGTCTTCGAGGGCGGCGATGTTGGTGCCCAGGTGCGAGCGAATAAACCACTTGCCCTGGTCGAAGTACAGCGGCAGCAGGCGGGTGCCGCTCATCACGTTGCTGGCGTGCTCGGGCAGCAAGGCCAGGGCCGAGTCTTCGAGCACCACGCGGCGGGCGGGGTCCGAGATGCCGCGGGCCACCAGCGTTTCGGTGGTGGCGCGCAGTATTTTGCCGTGGGGCTTGGTTTCGCGCACCTGGCCGCGGGCCATGAGCTGACCCGGCGAGTGGCGGGGCGTGTTGCGCAGGGTAAACCGGTCGCGGCTCACCAGGCGGCCCTTCACCGAGTCGTCGTAAGTATACTCGCCGTGGGCAAAGGAAATGCGGCCCACCGTGTCGAGGCGCAGGTCGTGGTCGTAGCGGTAGGTGAGCACCACCTCGTACACGGCCCCTTTGTGCAGGTGGTCGGCGTTGGCTTTGGCAGTGGCTTCGAAGGGCACGGCGTCGCCCACGGCCGTGAGGGGCGTGGGCGATACCCGCACCCGCCGGCCGGCTTCGGCCTGCTTCAGCATCTTGGGCAGGGGCGAGCAGGCCGTGGCTGCCAGCAGCAGCCAAACCCAAGCCCAACGGTAGGGGCTGCCGGCCAAGGGGCTAGCTAAAAATAAATCAGTATTTTGTTGCAAAGGAGTCATCATTAACGGCGGCTTAAACGTAGAAAGCAGCCGGAGTAGCCAACGTCAGCTAGTACCTAACTCGGTAATATCCCGATAATAAACACGATAAAGATTGGCTGGCGGCAGCTGGCCGTTGTATCTTGGCCTGGCAAAGTTGCATTACCCTTCCTAAACTCCCCTATGAAACGCCTAACCGACTTTATCGAAACACAGTCGTTCGGGCTGTGCTCGGCGCTGGGGCAGCGTTGGGGCTTTAGCACGCGCAGCGTCCGGCTTTCGTTTGTGTACGCCTCGTTTTTCACGTTTGGCTCGCCCGTGGTGTTGTATTTCGCCGGTGTGTTTTGGCTTAATATCCGCCAGGCCATGCGCGAGCAGCGCCGCACCGTTTGGGATTTGTAGGCAATGCGTAAGTGGCCGCTTGCCTTAGGTTTGGCACTTACGGCAATAGGCAGCGTGACAGGCTATTTCGCGTTGCAGATTCTCGTGGCTTTCGCTGCCTTTTTCATGTATGGCAGCGGTAATATGGGTGCTTCTAAGTGGATGAATGTTGGGGCGCTATTCGTAGCTGCGCAACTGCTACTTGTCAGCTATTTGTTTTATCACAGAAAGTGGTTGACGAGAGTACCCACTTTATTGCTGGCATTGCTTATTCCGGTGGGACTGTTTATAGTTTTGGAATATCCGCGGCTGCTACCTGATAAATAATTGCGCAAAGCGCTTCTTGCCCTGTCCAAAATACGCCCACACTATACTGCCTTGGTAAGTGCCAGCGCGCTGCCGGGCCAGTAGCCGAGGCCGCGCCAGCTTGCGCCGCCGTCGCCAGTAACCCAGCCGCAATACAAAGTGCCAGTGCGCCCGGCCCACCGCTTGCGCCTCGGGCCAGTTGCCAGCCGCCAAAAACCGCAAACCTGCCACCCAATCGAGCAGCACCCGGAGAATAAAAAAGCTTGCTAACTCGCCCGGCGCGGCATTTTTGAAGAGCAGCGCCAGCCCGTTGCGGAAGTTGAGGTACGTTTTGCGCGGGTTGGACTTGGGCAGCGTGCCGCCGCCTACGTGGTGCACCGTGCCGCCGCCGTGGTACCAGATTTCGTGGCCTGCGTTTTGCGCTCGCCAGCAAAAATCTATTTCCTCCATGTGGGCAAAAAAAGCGGGTTCGAAGCCGCCCACTTCGCGCCACGCCGAGGCGCGTACCAGGCAGCACGCGCCGCTGGCCCAGGCTACGGGGCGCGGGTCGTTGTACTGGCTTGCGTCGGTTTCGAGGGTGTCGAAGAGGCGGCCCCGGCAGAAGGGGTAGCCCAGCTCATCGAGGTAGCCGCCGCCTGCCCCGGCGTGCTCAAACAGCGTAGGGTTGTCGTAGGCCAGTATTTTGGGCTGGGCAGCGGCAATGCGGGGGTTGGCTTGCAGGAGCTCGTAGAGCGGGGGCAGCCAGTTGGGCTGCACTTCCACATCGGAGTTTAGCAGCACGAAAAAGGGGCTGTTCAGCCGCGCTAGCGCCTGGTTGTAGCCTTCGCAAAAGCCCAGGTTTTCGGTGAAAAGCAGCAGCTCTACCTGTGGAAACGCCTGGTACAGCAGCTGCCGCGAGTCGTCGGTCGAGGCATTGTCGGCCACTACCACCCGCGCCCCGGCCGCGTGGGCCACTACGCCCGGCAGAAATTTTCGTAGAAAGTGCGCGCCATTGTAATTGAGAATTACAATGGCCACGTCACGCAGGGGGGCATCCGAAAGCTTATCCGCCAAAGCTGCTCAGGTCGAAGCCGGGGATATTGGGGAGCAGGCCGCTGGTTTGGCGCTGCATTTCTTGCTTGGCTTGCTCGGCGGCGGCCTCCAAAGCTTTGTTGGCGGCGGCGATGAGCAGGTCGGGCAGCATGTCGCGGTCCTCGGGGGTGAGGAGGGAGGGGTCGATGTCGAGCTTCACGAGCTGGCGGTGGCCATTGGCGGTAGCCTTTACCAGGCCGCCGCCGGCCTCGCCAACGGCGGTAATGTGCTGGAGCTGCGATTGGGCCTGCTGCATTTTGTCTTGCAGCTCTTTTACCTTGCCCATCATGCCCATCATGTCAAAACTCATAGTAAATAAGGCGTTTGCAACGCGTGTAAGCAATGTTTAAAAGCAGTTAGTTCAGGACTCTTGCAGAGTAGCAAGGGCGGAAGCCTGTGAGTACCGCGACCCACAGTAAGCGGGCTTAGCCGTCATTACTCATGGCAAAACCAAAGTTCGACTTGGGCCTCCGTTTAAGGCGTCCGCCGAGTAGTCGATTGCCATCTGGCTGAGTCACAAAGGTAGCAACCTCGCCAGGGCGGCCGGAGTTTCGCTGGGTCCCTATTTCCTCTGGTACGAGTACGGCAAGGTTACGCGAGAAGGCTATTTAATGCTTCGGGTTGGCAGGCGGATACAGTGTAAATGCTAGCAGGCGTAACTGGCCAAGCACCCCTTTGCGAAGCACCCAGTCCGCCCTCCTGAATTCGGGGCGAGGTTCTCTTTTTCAACTGCTCGCCGGTATTCACAATAAGGATAACTAACAGTAATAAATATACGTAAAGTAATATACATTTGTATAGAATGCATCCCAGCTTTTCAGGCCTATACCTCTGTTTTTATTTCATTGTAACCCACTCTTGCACTGTTTAGTGAAACATCTATTCTCTCTTTAGTTGCGGCTCGGCACCTTGCTGGCGGCACTCTGCTTGCTGCTGGTCGCCGGGCGGCCCGTGCGCGCCCAGCAGACGGAAGCCACCCGGCAAGCTACCCGGCAGGCGCTGCAAACCCGCACGCAGTGGGCTGGGGCCGACATTCCGGCCGCCAATTTTCGCATTGCCAGCGCCCACACCGAGCCATCGGGGCTGCTGTATGCCTATCCGCAGCAGCTGCAAGCAGGCATTCCGGTGTATAACCGGGTGGTTACGCTGGTTTTTAAAGACGGAAAGCTGCGCCACCACGCCGGCGAGTTTTTACCAGCTAAGGCGTTTGCTGGCCAGCCGGCTACGCCTACCGTAGCGGCTGCTACGGCCGTGGTCAACGCCCTGGCCACCACCAAGGCAAGAGCCAGCGAGCAGCCCACTGCCACCAGCCCCGCTAGCGGCCCCAAGCAGCAGCAAACCTTTGCGCCGGCCGGGGTAGCCCACCGCCCCATCGAAGTGCGCTTGGTGTGGGCCACCGACAAGGGCACTCCCCGCCTGGCCTGGAATGTGAACGTGGAATTGCTCGCTACGCCCGACTGGCTCAACATCCGGGTGGATGCAAACACTGGCCGGGTACTGGGTCAGGACAACTGGACGGTGTATGAAAAGGCCACCCGCCCCGCCAGTGCGCCAGCCGCAAGTGGCTGGGGCTAGTTCAACCCGTGCACCGCAGGCGCTGCGGCACCCAAGCGGAGCAAAAAGCACGCTGGCCGTGACGCCGGCCAGCTACCTGGTAGTGCCGTTTCCGGGCGAGCGGCCCGATGTGACCACGCCGCGCGTGGATACCAACCCCTGGCTGCGGGCCGGGGCCGGCAACCCGGCTACTACCTACGGCTGGCATTTTAATGGCACTACCAACTACACCGATACCCGCGGCAACAACGTGTGGGCCTACAACGATAGCCTGAAACAGAATGCCCCCGGCCGCTTTACGGCTTCTACGGGTACTAGCAGCTCGTTGGTTTTCAATGATGTGCCCGACTTTACCAAGACGCCGACCCTGGGCAGAAACCGGCGGGCGGCTACGACCAACCTGTTATTACTGGAACAACCTGATGCACGACGTGATGTATCAGTACGGGTTTACGGAAGCTAATGCCAACTTTCAGACCGACAACCAGGGCCGGGGCGGCATCGGCAGCGACCACGTGCGCGCCGAAGCCCAGGACGGCCTCGGCACCAACAACGCCAACTTTGCTACCCCGCCCGACGGCCTCAGCGGCCGCATGCAGATGTACCTGTTTACCGACATCACCCCGACTTACACCATAAACGTGACGGCCCCGGCCGCCGTGGCTGGCAATTATGTGGCCGTAGAGAGCAGCTTTAGCACCAATAACAAGCTGGTTACTCTTGGCCCCATTGCGGGCCAGCTGGCTTTGTATGCCGATGCGAACACCAACCCCACTACTTACCTGGCCTGCGGCGCATACGGCGGCACTACGCCGCTCACTGGCAAAATAGCGCTGCTCTACCGCGGCACTTGCGGCTTTGTAGATAAAGTGAGAAATGCCCAGTCGGCCGGGGCCGTGGCGGCCATTGTAATCAACAACGCGGCCGGCGCGCCCAGCGTGATGGGCGGCACCGACAACACGATTACCATTCCGGCCGTGATGATATCGCAGGCCGATGGGGCCACCCTGGTAGCCCAACTAGCGAATGGGGTGCAGGCAACGCTGCCTAAGCCCACGCCCACTGGCCCACAGCTCGATGGCGACTACGACAGCGGCGTTATGTCGCACGAATATGGCCACGGCATCAGCAACCGCCTCACCGGCGGCGGCATCAACACAAGCTGCCTCTACAATGCCGAGCAGGCCGGTGAGGGCTGGAGCGATTATTTGGGCCTCATGATGACTACCGACTGGGCCACGGCCCTCACTACCGATGGCACAAAGGCCCGGCCGGTGGGCGCGTATGTCTCTGGCCAGGCTGCCACGGGGGCAGGCATCCGGCGCTACCCCTACAGCACCAGCCTGAGCGTGAACCCGCTCACCTACGCCAACATGGCTACCAGCACGAAGGTGCACAACATTGGCGAAATCTGGTGCGCCACGCTCTGGGATATGACCTGGAATATCATTCAGATGCAGGGGGCCATCGAGCCCAACCTGTATAACAGCGCCAGCACCGGCGGCAACGCCGTGGCCCTGAACCTAGTGATGCAGGGCCTGAAGCTGCAACCCTGCCAGCCCGGCTTTCTCGATAGCCGCGACGCCATCTTGGCTGCCGACTCGCTGCTGTATGGCGGGCAGTACCACTGCGCCATTTGGGGGGCGTTTGCGCGCCGGGGCATGGGCTTTAGCGCCCGCGAGGGGGCCTCGACCAGCGCCATCGACCAAACGGTGGCCTACGACCTACCCGGCGTGACGTTGCGCAAGTACACGACCCCTTTGGTTGGTAATCAGTTCACCATCACGCTATCGGCTTCCTGCGATTGCCAGCCCCCGGCTCCGGTTTCCATCACCGACCAACTGCCCGCGGGCTTGCAATCCATTAGTAGCACAGGCGGCACGCTCAGTGGCAATACCGTTACGTTCGCTGGCCTAAGCTTTGCCAAGGGCCAGCAGCGCACCTTCCAGATTCAGGCCCAAGTAGCCGCTGGGGCGGGCTGCGCCATTGCCCTGCCCGTAAACGATGACAGAGAAACGAACACCCTCGGCGGCTTTACGCCGGCCGTGGTAACGGCTGGCGGCAACCCCTGGGCACCCACCACCACCCGCGCATACAGCGGCACCACCGCGTGGGCCACCGGCGACCCCTCCGCTACGTCGGACGTAACCCTCACGTCGGCCGCTTTCACGCCAACGGGCTTTTCGCTACTGTCGTTCTACCACTATTTCAACACCGAATCCGTCTACGATGGGGGCATGGTGGCCATCTCCGTAAATAATGGGGCTTGGCAGGACGCCGCGGCCTACTTCCTGCAAAACGGGTACAACTCGGCCTTCGGCGCGGGCACAGCATCGGTGGGCAAGCCATGCTTTTCCGGGTTATCGTCGGAACTGAGCGGCGCAGCGGCCTTCCAGCAATCGATACTCAACCTGACTTCGTTTAGCGGGCAATCCATCCGAGTGCGCTTCCAGTTTCAGTCCGACAACGTAAATGACTACGGCGCTCTGCCGGGCTGGTTTATCGACGATATTCTGGTGCAGAACGGTTGCGGTGGCTTGCAGCAAGTGCAGCTACTCAACAGCGCCAACGCGGTGACGGCCAGCTACGCCCAGGCCACGCTCCTGACCGCGGCCGCCACGGCTACTTCCTGGACGGGCACCGTCAGCACCGACTGGTTTACGGCGGCCAACTGGTCGGCGGGCGTGCCCACCAGCACCCTGGATGCCACTATCCCTAGCTCGGCCCCCTTCATGCCGCTTATTAGCGCTGGCACGGCCACGGCCACTGCCAAGAGCCTGACCATCAACAGCGGCGCTACGCTGCGTATGAGTGGCAACACGTTTGATGAGCAGGGCACCTGGACCAACAACGGCACCTTTACCGCCACCGGCGGCACGGTGCAGCTGGGGGCCACGGCGGGCGCGCAGATTGTGGGCAGCAGCGCCACGCGCTTCTGGAACCTTACCACCAGCGGCAACGACGTAAACCTGAGCACCACGGCCGGGATGAGCCTGCAGCGCCTGCTGCTGACCAATACCAACCTGAATACCAACGGCAACCCCGTGGTGCTGGAATCGAACGCCACGGGCACGGCCATGCTAGCCGGCCCCACCGGCGGCATTTCTCTCATCGGTACCAGCGTGACGGTGCAGCGCTACATCACCCCCGACCTAAACTCGGGTGCAGGCTACCGCCACCTGTCGTCGCCGACGCTCAGCACCTCCAGCACGCAGGGCGCTATGTTCAGCGACCTGGCCACGGCCAGCTACGCCCCCGTTGTCAATGCGAACTACAATACGTCGGCCACGCCTTTGGCCGAAACACCCTTCCCGAACATTTTTGCCTACAACCAGGCCCGGCTAGCATCGGCGGCCAATAACCTTGGGGCTTTCGACAAGGGCTGGCTGTCGCCGACCGCCCTGAGCGACCGCATGAGCACCGCCTTTGGCTACACGGTCAATGCCGCCGCTGGCCAAACGGTAGCTTTCAAAGGCCAGCCGACTTATGGGGACTTTTTGCGAATCCTGCCACGCGCCGCGGCAAGCTCGGCCAATGCCACCGATGCGGGCTGGTATCTGGTGGGCAACCCGTATCCCTCGCCCTACGACTACTCGGTGCAAGACGCCAACGACCGCTCGAACCTGGACGCGGCCATCTATATTTTTGAAAGCACCAGCCAGTACGGCGGCAACTACCGCGCCTACACCAATGGCGTGGGCGGCGGCAACCCGATTCTGGCAATGGGCCAGGCGTTTTTCACCCGCGTAAGCTCGGGCCAAACTAGCGGCACGCTCACGTTCCGCAATGCAAACCGGGTAACGTCCTACTCCAACCCGGTTTTCCACCGCCCGGTTGAAACCCGGCCCTTGGTGCAGCTTACCCTTGCCGGGGCGGGCGGCAGCCTAGCCGACGATGCCTACGTGTACTTCGAGCAAAATGCCACCGACGGGTTCGACCCGCAATACGACGCCGAGAAGCTACCCAACTCAACCGGCCTGAACCTCTCGACCAGCCTGGCTGGCAGCCAGCTGGCCATCGATGGCCGCCCCTTGCTGGGCACGAGCCAGAAGGTGGTGCCCCTGGCCGTGGGCGTGCCCGCTGCGGGCAGCTACACCTTCACGGCCACCCAGCTCCTCAACCTGAGCACCGTGCCCGTGTATCTGCACGACCTGCAAAGCGGAGCCCTCATCGACTTGCGCCAACAGCCCACTTACCAGTTCACGGTGAGCAATGCCTCGGCTCTGCTCACCAACCGCTTCGAGCTGGTGTTCTCGCCGCAGCAGCCGCTGGCCACCGTGCCCGCCGCCCTAGCCCAGCAGGTGGGCGTGTACCCCAGCCCGGCTACCACGGCCGTGACCATTGAACTACCACTGAGCTTGAGCCGCCAGCCGGTGGCGGCCACGTTGGTCGACGCCCTGGGCCGCACGGTGCGGCAGCAGGTACTGCCCGCCAACTTGGCCACCCACCAACTGCCGCTACAGCAGGTAGCCCCCGGCATGTATTCCCTGCGCCTGACCACCGAGCTGGGCGTTGTGGTTAAGAAGCTCGTAGTCGAGTAACAGGTAGTTTCGCTACCTAACAGTAGGCCGTGCAGCGAGCTTCTTCGGAAGCCCGTTGCACGGCCTACTGTTTTAGTGTTTTGCGATAATTATATCAGTCTAGGACTTACGCAAAAGTCATCTGTCATTGCGAGCGCAGCGAAGCAATCGCATCACAACGAGCCGCTTAGGAGCGATTGCTTCGCTACGCTCGCAATGACAGATGACCTTTACGTAAGTCATACATCAGTAGCTGCTTAGGTTTTTTTGAATTTGTTCGCGAAAGCCGCCAGGCGTAACAGCGCTTACTTAAACAGCAAGGGCGCAAACAGATACAAGTCGTGCCGCCACACTGGCCAGGTGTGCCCGCCGGGGTATTCGCTGTAGGCGTACTTGATGCCCAGCTCATCAAATTTGGCGCGCATCACCTTGTTGTTGGCATAGGCAATGTCCTCCGGCCCGCCCATCGACAGCCACAGTTGCTTCAGGTTCTGGTTGATGGTGCCCGCATTGGTTTGCAGGTAGCTGTACTGCGGGTCGGACAGCTTGGGGTTGTTGGCAAACCAGCCCGAACTGAACACGCCCAAGTAGGCGAACATATCCGTGTTGCGCGCCCCCGCATACAGTGTTTGCAGGCCGCCCAGCGACAGGCCCGCCAAGGCCCGGTTGTTGGCCCCGGGCGCTACCCGAAAATTACTTTCCACGAACGGAATGACAGTCTGCTTCAGCTCTTTTTCAAAGGTTTGGAGCGTGTTTTCCGAGAAGCCCGCCAAGCCGCCGGGGCCGCCCATGTTGCCGTCCAGCATCACCACCAGCATGGGCTTGGCTTTTTTTTCGGCCAGCAGGTTGTCCAGTATCAAATCCGTTTTGCCTTGCTTGGCCCAGCCGCTTTCGTCCTCGCCGCCGCCGTGCAGCAAATACAGCACCGGGTACGTGGCGGCGGGGCTGGCCTCGTAGCCGGGCGGCGCGTAGATGTAGGCCTGCCGCCACGAATTGGTTATGTTCGAGTAGAAGCGTTTCACCCGAATGTCGCCGTGCGGCTCGTCTTTCAGCGCGTAAAAACCACCACCTCGGTTGGGTATTTCGATGCCGCTGGCCATGCGGCCCATGCCGTAAAAGGTGTCGCTGGCGGGGTCGGCCACGGCCAGCCCGTCTAGCAGCAAAGAGTAGTAATGCAGGCCCCGGCTGATGGTGTCCGTCGTGACGGTCCAAAAGCCGCTGCTGTCTTTCGCCAGGTCGTACTTCCGGCCCAGGTCTACCTGCACTTGCTGGGCGGCGGGGGCTTTCAGGCGGAAAACCACCCGGTTATCGGGCAAAATTTGGGGATATTTGGCATTGCGCACATTGGTGGCGGCCGGCGTGCCCAGCACGGTGTAGGTTGGCAGCGCCGCCGCATCGACCGGCTTAAACAGGAATTGCGAGAACATGTACAGCCCGTTTTTCCAGACCTTAAAGTCGTGGCCGCCCGCTTCGAGGTAGTACACGTGCGGCACGTTGTGCTCGTACAAATAGTCGTGCGTGCGCTGGCTGATGGGCAGCAGGCCGTCGTTGTCGCCGCACGAAATCCAGAGCAGCTTGAGTTGCTTGCGGGCTTTTTCCGGGTCGGGCACCAGCAGCTCAGGCTTTTTGGTGTTGGGGGCCGAAGAAAACCCGCCCACCCAGGCAAACTTATCGAGGTTGCCCAGGCCAAAATCTAGCGACTGCCCGCCGCCCATCGAAAGCCCCGCAATGGCGCGGTTCTCACGGGTAGTCAAGGGCTTGTACGTCTTTTCGATAAACGGAATAAGGTCGTTCAGCAGGTCTTGCTCGAAGTTGGCGAAGGCCGCTACTTTTTCCGGGCTGTAGATATTGCCCACGGCCCGGTCATCCTTCATGGCCCGGCCATTGGGCATCACGACCAGCATCGGCTTCAACTTGCCCTCGGCGTATAAGTTATCCAGAATGACTTGCGGCCGGCCGCCCTTTAGCCACTCCTTTTCGTCGCCCCCGATGCCGTGCAGTAGGTAAAGCACCGGATATTTCTTCTTTTTGGAGAAGCCCGGCGGCGTGTACACCAGCGCCTTGCGCACCGTGCCCACCGTTTTGGAGGGGTAGCTGATGCTGTCAATTTTGCCAGCCGCCACACCCGCACGCAGTTGGTCAAAGCCTTTCGGGGCCTCTTTGGCTATCGTCTGCGCCAGCGCTGGGCTTGCCTGTAGCAAAACCAGGCCCAGGGCTACGGAGAAGAAGCGCATCGCTCTGCAAGAAATCAAATTGCTCATCACGAGATAATAGATTTTAAAGGAAAATTTCAGGATTTTAAAAAGGCGCTACGGCTGCTCATAAACTGGAAAAACCGGTTTTCCCGCCTGGCTTATTCAAAGCGTACCCAGTCCACGGCCACCGCGGCGGAGCCTTTGGGGGCCACGTAGAGTGCGTGCGTGCCGGGCCGAAACGCCGCCACTTTCCAGCACAGTGGGATCCGAAGCTTGGAATTCACGTGACTTGAAGTCGCGGC
>JADMIO011153644.1_pt1 | contig 18897 bp, 17 predicted proteins | sample 8958161 | NCBI WGS metagenome assembly JADMIO01 (sample SAMN16585339, study PRJNA669376) | soil metagenome | isolation source: Crop rotation soil | place: USA: Cullars Rotation, Alabama | collected 2011 | reverse complement strand
CCGGACGGCGACCGTCGGCGGCCGCAAGGTTCTGGCCGCGCGCCGGGCGCGGGGCCGCAAGACCTTGTCGGCGTAGCCGGCAACCGCCTGAGCTCCCTCACCCGCAGAGCCGATTTCCTGGCCGCCAATCGCGGCCGCCGAGCCCCCATGCCCGGCTTCGTGCTTCTGGTCCGGCCGCGCGGCGACGGCGATCCGGCGATCCGGCTCGGAATCACGGTCACCCGGAAGATCGGCGGCGCTGTGGTGCGCAACCGAATGAAACGCCGCTTCCGGAGCCTCGCCCGGGACATTTTGCCCGAGAGCGGAATCCCGGGCGCCGACCATGTGCTGATCGGCCGCCAGGGCGGTCTCGAACGGGATTTCGCGCTCCTCAAGTCCGAGCTGCAGAGCGCGCTCGCCAAGCTTCGGCGATGATCGCGAAGCTCTTCATCCTGATCGCTCGCGGCTGGCAGCTGGGCCCGTCGCGCCTGCTTCCGCCGAGCTGTCGCTACCAGCCGAGCTGCTCGGCCTATGCAATCACCGCGCTCCAGCGCTATGGGGCGCTGCGCGGCTCCTGGCTGGCCGCCAGACGCCTGCTCAGATGCCACCCCTGGGGGGGCTCCGGCCCTGATCCGGTACCGTGAGAGGGAATGAAGGTTGAACGATAACCGCAACATGATCCTGGCGGTCGTCCTGTCGGCGATCGTTCTGATCGGCTGGACCTTCCTCAGCGAGCGCTTCTTTCCCACCGCGCGCCCGCCCGCGACCAAGGTCGTCGACGGCAAGACCGTGCCGCTGCCCCAGCCCAAGGCGGACCCGGCGGCGGACACGCCCGTCGCCGTCCGCGACCGAAGGCAGGTGCTGGGTGAGACTCCGCGGATCCGGATCGAGACTCCGCGTCTGGCCGGGTCGATCAACCTCAAGGGAGCCCGCCTCGACGACCTCGTCCTCACCACCCACCGCGAAGGTGTGGCGAAGAACTCGCCGCCGATCCGCCTGCTCTCGCCCGAGGGAAGCCCGGGCTCCTATTTCGCTGGTCTGGGATGGATCGGCCGGGCCGGACTCGTCCCCGGACCGGAGACTCTGTGGACGTCGACGGCGACGCGCCTGGCCCCGGGCAGCCCGGTCACGCTCAACTGGGACAATGGTCAAGGTCAGCTGTTCCAGATCAACCTCGCCGTGGACGATTCCTATCTGTTCTCCGTCGAGCAGAAAGTGATCAATCGCGGCGCAGGCGATTTCGCCGCACGTCCCTATTCCGTCCTCAGCCGGAGCGGCGTTTCCAAGGACCCGGATTCGTGGACGACCCATGTCGGACCGATGGGCGTCTTCAATGGAGCGGCCGATTACGGCAACAATTACAGCGACGTCGCGGAAGCGGGCGAACGTCCCTTCAACAGCAAGGGCGGGTGGATCGGCTTCACCGACCACTTCTGGCTGACGGCGGCGATTCCGGACCAGGCGAGATCGGTCGACGCCACCTTCCGCCACAAAAAGTCCGGCGACAGCTATCAGGCCGATTTGATCGCCGAGCCGATCATCACTCCGCGCGGGACCCAGTCCCGCTACACCTCCCACCTCTTCGCCGGGGCCAAGGAGATCCAGCTGCTCGACCGCTATACCGCCGAGCTCGGCACCCCGCTCGAGCGGGCGATCGACTGGGGCTGGTTCCGCTGGTTCATGAAGCCGATCTTCTCGCTCCTCAATTGGCTCTACGCCGTGCTCGGCAATTTCGGGCTCGCCATCATCTGCCTGACCCTGATCGTTCGCACCCTGATGTTCCCGATCGCCCAGAAGCAGTTCAAATCGATGGCGGCGATGCGGGTCCTGCAGCCGAAGATGAAGGCGCTCCAGGACCGCCACAAGGACGACAAGCCCAAGCTCCAGCAGGAGATGCTCAAGCTCTACCAGGAGGAGAAGGTCAACCCGATGGCGGGCTGCCTGCCCATCCTCATCCAGATCCCGATCTTCTACGCGCTCTACAAGGTGCTGATGGTCAGCGTGGAGATGCGCCACAAGCCGTTCGTATTGTGGATCAAGGACCTCTCGGCGCCGGACCCGCTGACTCCGGTCAATCTGTTCGGCTACCTCAACTTCACGCCGCCGCATTTCCTCGCGCTCGGAGTGCTTCCGATCCTGCTCGGAATCTCGATGTGGCTCCAGTTCAAGCTCAACCCGCCGGCCACCGACCCGGTGCAGCGGCAGATGTTCGCGATCATGCCCTGGGTGCTGATGTTCGTGATGGCGCCGTTCGCGGCGGGCCTGCAGCTCTACTGGACCGTCAACAACGTCCTCACCATCCTCCAGCAGAAATGGCTGTACAGCCGCTATCCGGGGATGCGGGCGGCCGCCGACGCTCCGGCGCCGGCCAAATGAGCGAAGCCGAGGCCGGCCTCGACGAGACGGCCCGGAAGCTCTTCTCCGGGCCGATCGCCTTCCTGAAATCGGCGCCGGGGCTCAAGTTCCTGCCCGAGCCGGCCGTGCCCGAAGTGGCGTTCGCCGGCCGCTCGAACGTCGGCAAATCCTCGCTTCTCAACGCTCTTACCAACCGCAACGGCCTCGCCCGCACCTCGAACACGCCGGGGCGGACCCAGGAACTGAACTTCTTCGACGTCGGCAGCCCGCTTCGCTTCCGGCTCGTCGACATGCCGGGCTACGGCTTCGCCAGGGCGCCGAGGGAGGTGGCCCGGAAATGGCGCCACCTGGTCAACGACTATCTGCGCGGCCGCCAGGTCCTGAAGCGCGCCCTCCTCCTCGTCGACTCCCGCCACGGCCTCAAGGAGATCGACCTCGAGGTGATGAAGATGCTCGACGACGCGGCGGTCAGCTACCACCTCGTCCTCACCAAGACGGACAAGGTGAAGGCGAGCGCGCTCGCCGAGGTGCAGGCGGCCACGGCCGAGGAGTCGCGAAAGCATCCGGCGGCTCACCCCGAGATCATCGCCACCTCCGCCGAGATGGGGATGGGGATCGAGCGGCTGCGGACGGCGGTGCTCGAAGCGGTGCTGTAAGCAAGGACAGGAGGCGATTGCCGGGAACGGCGCTTTTTCCTACCCCTGCAACGTGAAAATCGCCCTCTGCATCCCGATCTACGACGGCGCCAGGCCGCTCTTCACCCAATGCCTCGCGAGGATGATCTCGCAGACCTACATGGCCGATATTTCCGGCCCCGCCGGAAAGGTCGAGCCGGTCATCGAGACCTTCGTCCGAAGCACTCCGAGCATCGCCTACAGCCGGCGAAGCCTGGCCCGCGACGCTCTCGAATGGCAAGCGGACTGGGTCCTGTGGCTTGACTGCGACATGACCTTCCCGCCCAGCGCGCTGCTCAGGCTGCTCAGCCACGGCAAGCCGATCGTCGCGGCCAATTATCGCAGCCGCCACTCGGCCGGGCCCTTGTCCACGGCAGCGAAGGGAGACGGCGACCCGAAGCCGATCGAGCCGCGCCGCGAGGGGCTCGAGGAGGTCGATTATTGCGGCCTCGGGCTGTGCGTCACCGCCGCTCCGGTGCTCCGCGCGGTGCCTCTGCCGATGTTCCTGGAAGGGGTCGGCCCGGACGGCTTCACGCCGACCGGCGAGGATTGCTATTTCTTCGCCGCGGCGAGGGCGGCCGGCTTCCCCGCCTTGGTCGATCACGGCCTCTCGGCCGAGGTCGGCCACGTCTCGGAGACCGTGCTTCGCTTCTGAGCAGCCCTAATAGCCCATCAGCGCCAGCACCTCGCGGCGGCTGCGCTGGTCCTCGCGGAACACGCCCATCATCCGGCTGGTGGTCATCATCACGCCGGGCGTGTGCACTCCGCGGGCGGTCATGCAGGCGTGGCTCGCCTCGATGACGACGGCGACGCCCTGCGGCTGGAGACGCTCCCAGATGCAGTCGGCGACCTCCGCGGTCAGCCGCTCCTGCACCTGCAGCCGCCGGGCGAAGCCGTGGAGGACCCGGGCGAGCTTGGAGATTCCGACCACCCGGTCGGCCGGCAGATAGGCGATCGACGCCTTGCCGATGATCGGCGCGAGATGATGCTCGCAATGCGACTGGAACGGTATGTCCCTCAGAAGCACGATCTCGTCATAGCCGCCCACCTCCTCGAAGGTCCGGCTGAGATGGGCGGCGGGGTCCTCGGCATAGCCGCGGGCATATTCCTTCCAGGCCCGGGCGACCCGCGCCGGAGTGTCGAGCAGCCCCTCGCGGTCGGGATCGTCGCCGGCCCAGCGGATCAGGGTCCGCACCGCCTCGGCGACCTCGGCCGGGACCTTGACCTTCGGGGTCGGGCGGACGAGGTCGCCGTCGGCGCTGTCGCTCTCGTGATTCATGCTTTCTGCTCCGGACGCGCCGTCAGTGGAGGGCGGCGGTGGTGACCCCGACAGGATTCGAACCTGTGGCCCTCAGATTAGGAATCTGATGCTCTATCCTGCTGAGCTACGGGGCCGAGCCGCCTTCGCCGGGACCTAGGGCGCGGGGCGCTTCGGGTCAATTCTCCTCGCCGGGCGGGATGACCGGAAATGGCAAAGGGGCGATCTCGATTCCGTCCTCGATCAGGCTCCCGGCCTCGGCGGGAGTCGCCCGGCCGTGGATCGGGCGGGGGTCGGATTCGCCGAGATGGATCGCCCTCGCCTCCTCGGCGAAGCGGTCGCCGACCGATTCCGAGCCCTCGAGGAGGCGCTTCTGGAGCTCGGCGGCGGCGGCGAGCATCGCCTTGGCGCCGGCCGGGAATGGTGACGAAGGTGGCGCGCAGCGCGGTCCGAGGCCCGGCGCCATCGGCGCCTTCGAGATTTCGGCCGAGCCGCACAGCGGGCAGGCGACGAGACCCCTCGCCTGCTGCTCCTCGAAGGCGGCCGACGAGGCAAACCAAGCTTCGAAAACATGGCCTTGCGAGGCACATTTGAGATCGAATATTATCATTGGACGATTTCGGGCGGAGGAATGGGCCGCCGGTGGCTCAGCGCCGGCAGCCGCGCCCTCACCGCCTCGATCTGGGCGAGGTCGATCTCGGCGAAGCCGACGCCGACTGCTTCCCCCATGTCGAGCAGAATGTCGCCCCAGGGCCCGACGACGAGGCTGTGGCCATAGGTCTCGCGGCCGTCCTCGTGGCGCCCCGACTGGGCCGCGGCGACGACGAACACCCCGGCCTCGACCGCCCTCGCCCGGAGCAGCAAATGCCAGTGGGCGAGCCCCGTCGGAACCGTGAAAGCCGCTGGAATCGCAAGCAGTTGCGCACCGGCGTCAGTGAGCGCCCGATAGAGGTCGGGAAAGCGCAGATCGTAGCAGATGGAGAGGCCGAGCCGCCCCGCCGGGCTGGCCGCGACCACCGCCCGGCCGCCGGCCGCATAAGCCGAGGATTCGCGCCAGCTCTCGCCGGTGGCGAGATCGACGTCGAACAGGTGGATCTTGTCGTAAAATGTGGAAAGATCGCCACTATTCGTGATCAAATAGCCACGATTGCGAAGCCTGGAGTCACCATCCTCGCCCCGAATCGCAAGCGAACCGAGATGGACCCAGATGCCGAACCGGGCCGCCGCCGAGCGAACCTCGGCGAGCACCTCATCCTCCGATTCAACCCGAAGCTTCGCCTCGGCCCGCGCCCGGTCGCGGTCGAGCAGCCCCGACATTTCCGGAGTGAACAATATCGCCGCCCCGCCGGCCGCCGCTTCCTCGGCCGCGGCGACCAGCGCCCGCGCATTGGCGGCGGGATCGATTCCGCTGCGGGCCTGGTAGAGGGCGATACGGGCCATGGCTGCTGGTGAGTGGCAGCGCCACCCTTGTCAATCGCGGCGGACGGCTCGGTAGAGTCTCGGTTCGAATTTCGACCCCCTCCTCGCGCTGCGGTGTCGCCTCCTATATGCTTGGCGCAAAGTAAGGAGGCGTTATGGCTTATGACCCGCGTGAAGATCCCCGGTGGACCTACTTCGTGTCTGGCCTGAAACCCCAGCAGAACGAAATGGTCCACGTCATGGCTGGCAATCCGATCACGGCCGAGTTCGTCGCTGAGCTTTTTCGACTTGAAGGCATGACGAACGTTAAGTGGCGGAACCTGCTCGATGCCTAAGGGTCCACGCGAGCGCCGCCGCGCAGCTCGGGCGGCTCGGCGGGCCATAATATGAGGGACTTCAATTTCGAGCTTGCCATGACCTACACGTTCATCGGTGGCGGGATAGTTCTCGTACCGATTCTAATCTGCCTGCTGGCCGCGGGATTCAGCGACCATGATATTGCTCGGGTATGGGGCGCGCTAGCAATCCTCTGGGCTCCAGCGTTCTTCATCTGGGGAGGCCGTCAGAAGGACGACTGAAATTCGAACCGAGACACTACCGGACCGGCCCCGCACATTTCGAATCAGCGAACCTCGCGAATCTTCACTCCGCACCGGGCCGTTCCTTGCCATGTGCATCGCCACTCCTGCGCATGGTTCGAGCATTCGCGGCGCGACTCGGCGGTTGCCACCGAGACCAGGCGGAATTCTCCGCCGACCGCCAGTTGCGCGCAGAGACGTTGCGCCTGCGCCCGCGCGAACCGGCCGGCGGCAAGATCCGCCTCCGTCCGGGTCGGCCGGGGCGGGCCGGATTCGAACAAGGGGTAGCGTCGCTCGGCGGGAGTCCAGACCTCGTGACGAACCCAGCCGCGCCACCAGGGCTCGGCGAGCTGCAGCAGCGCGCCTCCGAGACCGAGATAAGCGAGCGCCGCCATCGTCCGCGGGCCGGTCAGCCAGGCGAGCCGCCGGTTCGGCTTCGTCCTCAGGATCGACTGAACCTTGTCCCGGACGATCGCGAGAGCGGGATTGCGCTGGCCGCCCAGCCAGTGGCTCAGATCGACCGAATCCGGATCGGCCGGCGCCACCTTGTCGAGCCGCACATGGACGGCTCGGCCCCGGACCTCCAGGCGCTTCAGCAAGGCCTCGCTGCTTCGGAGAAGTGACTGGGAATTGGCCGAATGGCAGACGATCAGGCAGGACGGATCGCCGGCCGCCGCTTGCGCCGCGCCGGCGCGCGCGGCCTTGACCCCAGCCCGTTCGAGCGACTTGACGAGCGCCTCCGCCCTCGCCGAATCCTCCGGCGCGCTGAGGACGAGCACCTGCGCCATCAGGGCGCTCTCTTCCCGGTTTCGTTCCGGGCCCGGCGGAGCAGCGCCTGCTCTTCGACCGAGAGAGCGCGATTGCGCTCCGCTGCCGTGAGCCACCTGACGAGGCGCGGCCACCAGGGCCCTCCCTTGGGCAGCTCGGCCAGGCGGGCCATGGCGAAGGGTGCGGTGCGGCTGCGGACATCGCGGCCCAGCTTCAGCGACGATTCGAACGCGGTCCTGGCGCCTCTGGCGTCGTCGTCCATGAGGCGGATGGCGCCGAGATAGAACAAAGCCTCCTGAAGCTCCGAGCGGCGGCCCGGATCGCGGGAGCCGGCCGTGCCCGCCGACCGCAGCCGGCCAATCTCGCGGTCATAGAAATCCTTCGAACGTTCGACCTCCCACGGCCACATCAGCTGGCAGGCAATGTCGAAACCCAGCGATTGCTGCTGCTCGGCAAGCGAAGCCGAGCGATCGAAAGTCGATTCCCAATCGGGACGCCTGGCGCAGAGCCGATGCTTTTCGAGCCACGCCGCCTCCATGGCCGCAGTATCGCGAAGCTTCGACTTCACATTCGCTAAGCCCATCCAGGCGGCGAGCGCCGTCACCGGCGCCTGGTCGCCCGCGACCTCGATGGCGCGCGTGAAATGAGCTTCGGCCTTCGCGGCATCGCCGTTCAGAAGATAAAGATTGCCGAGACCGACGCGCACGGTGCCGTGATAGGTGGCGAGAGTGGGGGTCGGCGGCACCGAAGCCGCCTCGTAGAGGGCGGCCACGCGTTCGAGGGCCTCGGTGGCCAGGCGCTCGTCGCCCGCCGTTCGAGCCGCCTCGGAAACCTGGTAATAGAAATGAAGGCGCATGAGCTGGCGCAGCCTCAGGCCGGTGTCCGGAAGCCGAGCGACCTTTCCCAGCCGGTCGTCCAGCCGGTCGCAGCGATCGAAATTCGGGAATGCCCCCTCGAGGCGGACGAAAGGATCGGGGAAGCGGGACTGTGCCCGCCAGTCCATCTCCGCCTCCATCAGCGTATCGAATCGGTCGCACGCGCCGCTCGAATTCGGATGACGGGCAAGGAAATCGACAATCTCGCGATTCGCCCCGTCGAACGCCGGCTTCACTTGCTCGCCGCTCCGGCCACGTCCGGCCACACGTGCCCGCTCAATCAGCAAGTCCAAGTGCAGCAAGCGCCTCAGAGGGGCGACCGCGCCAGTCTCCAATATCCTGGCGCTTACCGCCACAGCTTCGTCCAGGGCCGCTTGCGCACGCGCCAGCTCATCGAGCTCCTCGAACAAGGAGGCTGCCTGATTGTAGGCGAGCGGGACGGCCCAGGCGGAATCGGGAGTCGGAAATCCGGCGGGCGCGACGCCGCGAAGGCCGGCCAGCGCCTCAGCCGTGCGCTGTATGGCCAATTGAGGCGAGGATTCCTTGATTCCCTCGGCCGCCTGCAGCCGCAACAAGGTGCAACTCACGGCCAACAAGGGGCCGGACTCCTTAGAACCCTCTGCTTCCCCGCAATAAAGCAGCCCCGATTGAATGAATTCCGCGGCGGTATCCTTATCTCCCGCGGCGGCCGCTTTGGCCGCCAGCGCCGATGAGGATCCAAGCATCGCCTCACGAGCCATCGGCGCAAGCTCCCGGTTGCGCAACGAAGCGGTGAGCCCGAGGGAGGCTTGATTGCAGGCAATCGACGGCTTTTTCCCGACATCATCGTCAGACGGCCCTGCCGCCGATCCGAGCCGCTCGGCCGTGTCGGACTGTTCCTTCGCAACAACCCAGCCCATGGCGGCGGTCAGCGATTCATCGCATCTCCCGATCGCCTCCAGGATCGGCGCCAGACGCGGGTCGGGCTTGGGGTCCGAAGCCGCTCCGCCCGAGGCCGTCGCCTTTGCCGGGAAGCGCATCACGCTTGCCAAAGCGAACCAGCCGCTTCCCGCGTCGCCCTGAGTGAGAATATCCATATATGAGGCGAGCGGATAGCGCCGCTCGATTTCAGGATCGGCCGGCATGGCTTTGCCGATCTCGAGGCTTTCGAGGGCTTTAACGTCGTCGGCCGCAGTCGCCCAGAGCGACGCCAGGACCAGATGGTCCATTCGCGCGGGCGCGCCTGTCGCGACGACTTCCTGCCAGGCGGCGAGGGCGGGTTCGACGGCGAGGTCGCCCCGGCCCATCATCTCCAGCGCAAGCAAAGCGGTCGCTCGGAGATTGTCCGCATCCAGGCGCTTGCGATTCTTCGCGCGCTCCGCGGCGATCGCCGCTTCGGCGCGGTCCCGCGCCTCGTTCTCGAGCCGGGTCTGTTGCTGAATGCAGGGGAATGCCTCGCGCCTCTGCCCGGTCGCGAAACGGCTGAGGCATTCCAGCTTTTCCGGGCCGGCGGTCGCGACGATCGCGGTCGCAGCGCTTCGGCTGGCGGCAAGGTCGAGCTGGTACTGGCGCTCGCGCTCGACCTTCTCGGCCTTGAGCTGAGCGATGATCCGTTGCGCGCTCTGGAAATCCTTGTCGCGCTCAAGATAACGCGCTTCCCAAGCGGCTTTCTGGCGCCGGAGGGCCTGCGATTCCCGCCGCGACGACCGCAATTCGGCTTCGCGCTGGGCAGCCCGCCTCGCCTCGGCCCGGCGCTCCTCGCTGATCGCCTCGTAGCGCCGAAGCAGATCCTCCTGCTGCGCAGCAAATTCGGCATTCCGGGCTGCGAGTTCGCTGCGATAGGCGCTGTGGAGGCGATCGGCGACGGCCCGCTTTTCCGATGCAAGCTCGCCCTCGGTGACCGGTTGGCCGGCCGCGACTGAAGGGCAGGATGCAAGCAAAGCCAGCACAAGGAGCCGAGTCTGCGCCCGGAGACGCAGACGAGCCGGGCCAGGCCGCAGGTTGCGGAGCATCACGCCGGAGACTCCCGCATAGTAAGCACAGGTCAATTGTTACTGCTGGCCGTCCCGCAAGCCAATATTGGCCGCACTGTTCGCGAGCCGCCGGCTTTGAAGCCGGCGATGTCAAGCGCGGGCCCGGCTTTGGCCCGATTCCCGGCAGCGCCGCGGCGGGATGCCTCCATATCCGATGCAATAAAGGCGCGGCTCCGGCCCGCTGCCGATTGACTCGGGGTCGCAATGCGCGCCCTCTTTCCGATGCATCGGGGAGGGGTCCGGGATGCACCCTGGTCGTCATCTGCTGCTGGCGGGAACCGCCATCGCCTTCGCCGGCGCCGCTCATGCCGGCGAGACGATCACCTACCGCTACGACAGCCTCGGCCGGCTGATCCGGGTCGAGCGGAGCGGCACCGTCAACAACGGGGTCACCGCCCGGTACAGCTACGATTCCGCCGACAACCGGACCAATGTCAGCGTGACGGCGCCGCCGCCTCCGCCTCCGCCGCCCCCTCCACCGCCGCCGCCTCCGCCGAGTGGCGGCGCCGCCCCGTGACCGGAATCGCCCTGAGGCGCCTTGCGGCCGCCCTCTTCGCCGCCGTCGCCCTCGCCGCGCCCGCGGCGGCTCAGAATACGAGCAAGCTGATCAACATGCCGGCCGAGAAATATCTGGTCGCCCCCGGCGGGGTCGACATGCGCACCGGCCGCTATGCCCACAATGAGACCGACCTGACGGGCGGCGGCGGCCAGGGCGCCCTGGTGCTGACCCGGATCATGCCGGAGGCGGTCGGCTTCCATGCCAATCCGTTCGGCAACTTCTCGCACAATTGGGACATCTTCCTGGTCCTCACGCCGTCGCTCGCGCCCGGCGACGACACGCTTCGCGCCAACGTCCATTATGGCGGCCGCTCGCTGACCTTCGAGTCGCGGGGCTCGGCCGAGACCTTCGGCTATGCGTTCAAGTCGGACGGGGCCCTCGCCTCCTTGACCTATACCGGCTCGAGGGCGGCCGGGACCGCCATCCACAGGATGACCGCGCCGGACGGAACGGTGATGATCTTCCGGCCGGTCGGCGGCGAGGATTGCGCCGACCAGGCTTGGGGCTCGGGCCGGCGCCGCTGCGCCTTCGTCTCGGAGATGACCGAGCCGGACGGAACCCACTATGCGTTCGATTATGTTGCGGTCGGCGGCGCCGGCAACCGCGCCCGCCTCGCCCGGGTGACCAGCTCGCGCGGCTATGCCCTGCTGTTCGAGCTGAGCGGCGGTGTCGTCGCCAAGGCCTGCCTGTTCAACCTCGCTTCGGCTCCGGCTCCAGCACCGGGCTCGCCCTGTCCGCTGAGCGCGCTCGCGACCTCGAGCTATAGCTACGGCAATATTGCCGCTTACCCCTATGCGCGGCTGGTCTCGGCGATCCCGGCCGGGGGCCGCGCCTCCACCTTCACCTACACGGCGACCGCCGGCGGAACGGCGATGGGCTTCGTCAAGCCGGGCGAGGAGACGCCCTGGCTGACCAACACGGTCGGGCTGATGAACGACGAGGAGGGGGGCTATCAGGAGATCACGACCGCCCAGGCGTTCGCCGACGGCCAGACCTACAGCTACGTCTACGGCCAGGCGCCGATCACCAACGACCAGAACCAGGCGCCCTTCCCCACCGCCGCTCAAAATCCCAACATTGCCGGCGGAAGCTACAAGGATTCGGAGGGGCGCGAGACGCTGGTGAGGTTCGACTTCCCGGTCCTCCAGTCCAGCGTCTGGGCCGGCCATTGCACGAGCCCGCCTTGCGAGGTCGACCCGCCATGGGACGGCTTCATGAACTGGGTCTACCAGCAGACCCCGGGGCCGGTGGAGATCAAGGACCCGCTGATGCGCAGGACCTTGATCGACCATTGCGATCCGGCCGTGGCCAATGGCTGCGCGGTGACGAGGATGCAGTCGAGCACCGACCCCGAAGGCATCAGGACCCAATATGAATATGACGGCCGCGGCAATATCAGCAAGGCGACCACCTATCCCAAGCCGGGAATCCTCAACGCCGACGGGACGGCGCCGCAGCCGATCGTGGTCGAGGCGGCCTACGACATCTCCAACCCGAAGGCCCAGACCAAGCCGCTCTGGACCAGGGACGCCAACGGCAACGTCACCCATTTCACCTATTCGGCCGACCATGGCGGGCTGCTCACCGAGACCGGCCCCGCCGTGAACGGAGTCACGCCCCAGAAGCGCTTCGCCTATATCCAGCGGGTCGCGGTGACCTCGGCCGGGCAAGCCGCCGGCCCGCCCGTCTGGCTGCTCGACAGGATGTCCTTCTGCCGGACCGGCAATCCGGGGCCGAACAATGCCGGCTGCGCGCTCGGCGCCGGCGACGAGGTGGTGACGAGCTACGATTACGGCCCGGCCGGCGGGCCCAACATCCTGCTCCTGCGCGGCCAGGCGGTGACCGCCGACGGGGCGACGCTCCGGACCTGCTTCGCCTATGACTCGCAGGGGCGGAAGATCAGCGAGACCAGCCCCAACGCCAATCTCGGTTCGTGCCCGGCGTCGCCGCCGGCCGCGGCGCTCCTCCACACGACCAGCACCCGCTACGATCCGGACGGCCGGGTGACGGGCACGATCGGCCGCGATCCCGACGGCGACCTCCTCAACCTGCCGGCAATGCGCAACAGCTACGATCAGGCCGGGCGGCTGGTGAAGGCCGAGCAGGGCGTGCTCCATTCCTGGCAGGCCGAGTCGGTGGCGCCGGCCGCCTGGGCCGGCTTTACAATCTTCAGGACGGTCGAGACCCAATATGACGCGCTCGACCGCAAGGTGCGCGAGGCGGTGAAGGGCAGCGACGGGGCCACTTATGGGGTCACCGACTATAGCTACGACCGGCGCGGCCTCGCCCGGTGCACGGCGGTGAGGATGAACCCAGGCGAGTTCGCACTGCCGGCCTATGACGCCTGCCTGCAGCGAGGGACCGATGCCGCCCGGGTCCCGGACCGGATCACCCAGAATTTCCATGACGCCGCCGGCCAGCTGGTCGAGGCCTGGGACGGGGTCGGAACTTCGCTGGCGCGGCGCGAGGCGCTCTACACCTATGACGGCGACGGCCGGAAGACGAGCCTGACCGACGCCCGCGGCTTCCGGGCCGAGATGGGTTATGACGGCCATGGCCGCCAGTCGCGCTGGCTCTTTCCGTCGCGATGGTCGGCAGGCCTCGCCGACGTCAACGACTTCGAATCCTATGTCTACGACTCCAACGGCAACCGGACGAAGCTGAGGAAGCGCGACGGCTCGATCCTCATTTACCAATATGACGCCGCGAACCGGATGAGCGTGAAGATCGTGCCCGAGCGCTCCGACCTCACGCCGGCGCAGACCCGCGACGTCTATTATCTCTACGACAATCGCGGCCTCCAGATCCGCGCGCGGTTCGACGCCTTCAATGGCGAGGGGGTGACGACCGACTATGACGGGTTCGGCCGGGCGGTCTCCTCGGCCCTCTCGCTCAACGGGACGTTCCGGACTCTCACGTCCCATTACGACAAGGAGGGCAACCGCACCGCTCTCGTTCATCCGGACGGAGCCGCGTTCGGTTATTATCGCGACCTCGCCGGCCGGCTCGCGACGCTCTACCAGAACGGGCTCGGCCACACGGACGACTATATCGTCCGCTACGGCTACCGGCCCGAGGGGATGCTCCACTGGGCGACGCGGGGGTTCGCGCCGGCCGGGTTCTCCACCATCTATGCCTACGACCCGGTCCAGCGGCCGGCGTCGATCGTCAACGACCTCCCGGTCGGCGGCGCCGACCTGACGGTCGGCCTCGCCTACAATCCGGCCGGCCAGATCGGCGAGCTCAGCCGCGACAATGATGCCTATGCCTGGCGGGGAAGCGTCGCGGTCGACCGCGACTACGAGACGGACGGCCAGAACCGCTATCTTCAGACGGTGAGCGGCGGGGTTCCGACCGCCGGGTTCAGCTACGATGCCAACGGCAATCTCGCCAGCGACCAGTATCGCTATTATCGCTACGACGTCGAGAACCGGCTGGTCTCGGCCACCAACGGCGCCGCCTTGGTCTACGACCCGCTCGGCCGCCTGTTCGAGGTGTCGGGGCCTTCCACCGGCACCACCCGGCTCCTCTACGACGGCGACGAGCTGGTCGCCGAATATAACGGCTCGGGAACGCCTCTGCGCCGCTACGTCCACGGCACCGGCGCCGACGACCCGGTCGCGGTCTACGAAGGCCCGGCGCTCGGCACCGCCAACCGCCGCTACATGCTCCCCGACCAGCAGGGCTCGATCGTCGGCCTGGTCAACGCGGACGGCTCGCCCTCGGTGATCAACACCTACGACGAATACGGCATACCGGGCGCGGCCAACCAGGGCCGGTTCCAATATACCGGCCAGGCGTGGCTGCCCGAGCTCGGCATGTATTACTACAAGGCCCGCATTTACTCGCCGACGCTCGGGCGGTTCCTGCAGGTCGATCCGATCGGCTACGCCGATCAGATCAATCTCTACGCGTATGTGGGGAATGATCCCCTTAACAATATTGACCCGACTGGAAAACTTGGAGATATTTATCCTGCTCAGAAGCCAGACCGGAATGCCTTCCGAGAAATGGCTGACTTTTTTGGTGCGGACGTAGCGCGGGCCGCGAAAAGTCCTTCCGCCACGAATATCGCGATCGCAGCGATCACCCTTACACCTTTTGGAAAGGTCATCAGTCGCGTATTCGGTGGCATTCGAGTGCTCCAAGCAGCCGAAGCTTTCGGGCCTGCTGCAGCAAAGGCTCTATGGTCGGCTGCTAGGCCGGCTGTTCAAGGACTCCGTCAAGGGGGAGGGCGAGTATTCGCGAGCGGGGCGGTCGCCGCTGGCTCAAAAGGACATTTCCGTTATGCTGCAGCTTACGCGGAGAAATACGGAGGAGCCGCTAGCGACTATCAAAAGGTGACCACTAGCACGATAGCGACAACTGCAGAGGGTGCGAAGATAGAAGTCCATGCAGTGCGAAATTCAGTGACTGGAAAGCTTTACGACATCAGGTATAAAGTGCAAGGAGGAGGAAAACAATGACCAGCGAGTCCGAGCGTAAGCTAAGGCGGCTGGTCAGTTCAACGCCTAACAATTTTTCTGAGTTAGTTGCAATATCACGAGACGTAATAAACTGCTGGGTGGACTTGGGATACGATTATCCAAGTCCCTATATAGAGGAATTTGTTAGCATTGATAGTCAGGCTGATGCCATCCGCGCCGGAGGGAATGATGATGAGAGAGAGGAATTCTTTAAAACATTTCAAGAGATCTGCACTCAAGAATTAAGAAGACTCAAAAGTTTGATCAAAGGATAGTCAAATTCAGGGATCCCTCCCAAGTTGGTCGACTACCCAGATGTGCAGACGAGCAATGGACAAGTTTGTATCCTCTTTCATGGAGAATTCGCAAAGCCGCAAGCGCCTAACGAAGGTTCTTCAGGCGACGATCGCCCATATGAGGGGTTTTACGCGTCGCGCCTAGTGGCTGCTTCGTCGCCAGACGACGCGGTGGTTCGGGGTCGGGAGCTAATCAGGGAGGAACTCGACACGACACTTCTCCATGGTCGACCGGCGGATCTGATTTCGCTGGACGTGGAGGAACTGGAGGTCGCCGCAAGTCGGGACGACGGTCTCCCGAATAAAGGATTTACCTTTTACTGACGCGGCGGGATGCGACGTGCCATTGCATGCAGCTGGAAAACCGGGACAGTAACCAATTTCCACTCGGCGGCGTGCGGCATTCCGGACCAGGATAGTGCCTGAGCGAACCCGCCCTTTGCCGTCGCCGCCCGCCATGTTATCCTCCGCCCCGCCGTCGGAAGCCGCGGCGGGGGCCGGAGTAACCCACACCACGGACCGCTCCGGCCTCCTTATCGGTTCAGGGAGGAGCCGCGCGGAGCGATCGAGCGCCCGGACCTCACCGCTGTGGAGATGCTCGTCCAAATCCTCTATGAGATTATCGATGAAGGGCCGAACCTTCCAAATCTATGGCTTCGAAGGCAAAGGCGGCCACTATCTGGTCCTGGAGACGTCTTCGGCGCCGGAGGCGCGGGACCTTCGCGACGCCAGGATCTGCTCGGGTTTTCCGACCGTCGTCTTCAGCTCCGGACAGGAAATCGGCGTCGAGGAGCTGGATAGGCTCGCCGCTCTTGCGGAGAGCTTTCGCTAGGGGCAGATGCCCGGGGCCCCTTACGGCGTCACCGAATATAGCTACGACCGGCGCGGCCTCGCCCGGTGCACGGCGGTGAGGATGAACCCGGCCGAGTTCGCCCTGCCGGCCTATGACGCCTGCCTGCAGCGAGGGACCGACGCCGCCCGGGTCGCGGACCGGATCACTCAGAATTTCCATGACGCCGCCGGCCAGCTGGTCGAGGCCTGGGACGGGGTCGGAACGCCGCTCCAGCGGCGCGAGGCGCTCTACACCTATGACGGCGACGGCCGGAAGACGAGCGGGACCAGGCTGAGGAAGCGCGACGGCTCGATCCTCGCTTACCCGTACGACGCGGCGAACCGGATGAGCCCGCTCCCGCCGGCCGCGGCAGATATCGGATCCGGCCGGCGCCAACGCTCGAGTCGAAAGCGAGTCGTTTTGATCATTCGTGGAAGTAGAATATCCGTTTTTCTTTAACTTCCTCAAATCAAGCTGCAATAAATATTCACTTTAGTCATATTTGACTCAAGTAGAATCTCATGCCCTTCTGTGCCGGCATCATGGAAGGGGTCCGGGATGCATCGTGGTCTTCAACTGCTTCTGGCGGGATCCGCCCTCGCCGCGGCCGCTCCGGCAAAGGCGGGCGAGACCGTCGCCTATCGCTATGACAGCCTCGGGCGGCTGGTCCGGGTCGAGCATAGCGGCACCGTCAATGAGGGCCTCAGCGCCAGCTACAGCTACGATCCGAGCGACAACCGCACTTATGTCGGCGTCAGCGGGGCCCCGGCGCCGCCGGCTCCGCAGCCTCCGCCCGCCCCTCCCTCTCCGCCGGCGCCGCCTCCGAACCGCCCGCCGCTACTCAGGCCCGAGAGCTTCTCGATCCCGCGCTGCGTCGCCGGAAGCTTCGACCTCGTCGGCAACGACAGCGACCCGGACGGCGACTATCCGCTCGCGCTCGCCGAAATCATGGGGAGCGCGGTGTCGCTCGGCTATGCCTCGATCGCCGGCTCCACCCGCCTGGGCTGGGCGAAGGCGGCGAGGCCGGGCGACTATTCGATCGCCTACATCGTGCGCGACAGCCGCGGCGCCACCGCCAGCATGCAGGCGCTGGTGACCGTCACCGGCGCCGGGACCTCGCCATGCCCGTAACCCGCATCCCCGGCGCGGCGCTGGCCGCCGCCCTGCTCGCGGCCTTCGCCTTCGCCGCCCCGGCCGCGGCCGCGCCGGGAGCCGGCAAGCTGATCAACAATCCGGCGGAGAAATATCTGATCGCTCCGGGCGGGGTCGACATGCGGACCGGCCGCTACGTCTACAGCGAGACCGACCTGACCGGGGGCGGCGAGCAGGGGGCGCTGGCTCTGACCCGAATCCTACCGGAGGCGGTCGGCAACCATGCCAACCCGTTCGGCAATTTCTCGCACAATTGGGACATCTTCCTGATCGAGACAATGTCGCTCGCGCCCGGCGACGATACGGTCCGAGCCAACGTCCATTATGGCGGCCGCTCGCTCACCTTCGAGACTCGCGGAAGCCTCGAGGCGGGCGCCTATTCGTTCAGGTCGGACGGGCCATATGCCTCCCTCACCTATACCGGCCTGAGGTCGGACGGAAGCGCGGTCCACACGATGCGCGGCCCCGACGGCACGGAGCTGGTGTTCCGGCCGCTGGGAAGCTCGGACTGCGCCGACCAGGCCTGGGGCTCGGGCCGGCGCCGCTGCGCCTTCGTCTCGGAGATGATCGAGCCGGACGGCACCCGCTACAGGTTCGACTATGTCGCGACCGGCGGCGCCACCGGCAATCTCGCCCGCCTCGCCCGGGTGACGAGCTCGCGCGGCTACGCTCTGCTCCTGCAGGGGAGCGGGAGCCTCGTCGCCAAGGCCTGCCTGTTCAACCTCGCTCTGGGCCCGGCGCCGGCGCCGGGCGCGGACTGCCCGCCCGGAGCGCTCGCCACCGCGGCCTACGGCTATTCCGGGAACAGGCTGGCGACGGCGGCCTCGCCGGGCGGCGGCGTGTCGAGCTTCACCTATGCCCCCGGCCGGATGGGCTTCGTCAAGCCGGGCCAGCCGGAGCCCTGGCTGACCAACATGCTCGCCCAGATCATGGACGAGGAGGGCGCGCTTCAGGAGATCGTGACGGGCCAGGCCTTCGCCGGCGGCCAGACCTACGCCTACGCTTATGGCACGGCGCCGATCACCAGCGATGCCCTGGCGGCACCCTTCCCGAGCGCCAGCACTACGCCCAACATAGCGGGCGGCAGCTACAAGGATTCCGAGGGCCGCGAGACCCTCGTCCGGTTCGACTTCCCGGTCCTCGCCGGAAGCGTCTGGAGCAACCATTGCGTCCAGCCGCCCTGCGAGGTGGACCCGCCCTGGGACGGCTTCATGAACTGGGTCTATCAGCAGACCCCCGGCCCGGTGGAGATCACCGACCCGCTCGGGCGGACGACGCGGATCGACTATTGCGACCCGGGGGCGACGGGCGGCTGCTCGGTCACCCGGATGCAGTCGAGCATCGATCCCGACGGGATCAGGACGACCTACGAATATGACGGCCGGGGCAATATCGGCAGGGCCGTCCGCTATCCGAGGACGGGCGCGGCCGACCCCGGCGGAATCGCGCCGGCTCCGATCGTGGTCGAGGCCACGTACGACGTCTTCAACCCAAAGGCCCAGACCAAGCCGCTGAGGACGAAGGACGGCAGGGGCAATGTCACCACCTACCGCTACGCCCCCGAGCATGGCGGCCTGCTCATCGAGACCGCCCCCGCCGTCAAGGGAATAAGTCCGCAGAAGCGTTACTCCTACGCCCAGCGCCAGGCACGCATGGCCGACGGCGCACCGGCGG